>Ga0194129_10000278_pt1 | contig 102628 bp, 142 predicted proteins | sample TA2KigCa35mmetaG_FD_150862 | JGI IMG/M metagenome (GOLD analysis project Ga0194129, IMG submission 150862) | Freshwater microbial communities from Lake Tanganyika, Tanzania - TA2015038 Kigoma Deep Cast 35m | ecosystem: Environmental > Aquatic > Freshwater > Lake | place: Tanzania: Lake... | reverse complement strand
AAGACAAAACAGGTAAAGTAAGAACATTTATGCTTCGTGCCGCAGCTGCAAAAGAGGCACACACAAAGAATGGAACAGTAATACCATATAAGAATGGCTATGCAATTAAACTTAATGAGGAGAATGGAGATGTTGAACTTTATAAAAAAACTATTGGGAGTTGGATCTCAGAGCAACGACAGTCATCCATTGGACGGGTCACTAAGAGTGCATCAGGAGAGAACACAAGACTTCTCTCAGAAGGTGTCACAGAACTCATCCCAGGCGCCGAGTATGCAAAAGGCACGGGAATCGAACTCGCACCAACGGGCACCCAAGAAACAGGCACAACAGCAAGGACAAAAATCACATTCGACAAAATCAGGCAACGGAAGAAAGAAACCCAAAGCGAGTCGATAGACAAAGGCATTGAACCTGGTTTATCGATGGCAACATCTGGTGAAAACTTGACTCGTCCTTCGAATGTTAAAAACAAACAGATTAAGAAACCTTTCGAAGAAGCAATTGGCGCAGGCGGTGAAGATGCCAATTCAATTGCAGATAAGAAAGAAGATGAATTAAAAAAAGTTGGCATTAATTTACAAGTATTCAAAGCAAAGAGACCAATAGGATGAAAACATTTAAAGCATTCATAGAAGAAGGTAGATGTTGGCCAGGTCATAAACCAGTGCCAGGTAAAAAACCATACTCACCAGGATCTTGTGTCAAAGAAGATTGGCAAGATGTGAACAAGGCCGACAAAACGGATGGTCTTTCACAGAAGGCTGTTGATGCATATCGGCGTGAGAACCCAGGTTCAAAATTAAAGACTGCGGTGACAACAGACCCATCAAAGTTGAAAAAAGGTTCAAAGTCTGCAAAAAGAAGATTATCATTCTGTCGCAGGATGAGTGGTATGAAAAAAAGATTGACGAATCCTGAGAACGCAAGAGACCCGGATTCTCCAATCAACAAAGCGCTTAGACGCTGGAACTGCTAATATGCTAATTAAAATTTTAGCAAACGAATTTCCTCTTAGTGCATCGTCAAATACAACCGTAAACAATGCGGTGGTTGTGCGTTTGGTACATACTGGTTCACAAGAACACACCATAACCATTGGCGATGGGGCTGGATCAAATATTGGAAAATTTACAATGTTAAACAATTCTGAATTGATTTTAGAAAAAGAAAGAACAGATACTTTGCAAGTTAATACTGGTTCAGATGTATTAGCAGTATCAATTGCATATAAAAATTAAAACTTAGGAGAACCCCATGCAATTCGACAACCAAAAGACCCGTAATGTCGCAGATGTAGTGGCCAAAATTTTGGCTGGCGAATCTGCTCAACAAGAACCACAGATATTACAAGAAGAACTGAAAGGTAATCAGCATAAGATTGATGCCAATAAGAACAATAAAGTTGATGCACACGACTTCAAACTTCTTCGTGCTCAAAAAGAAAAAGAAAAAGCAAACTCACAAAAGTTTGGTAAAGATGTAAAAGAAGAAGCAGAACAGATTGATGAGGTTGGTAACACTTCTGCTGGTCAAGAAACATTGAAATCATATGCTGGAAAAGTAATTGATAACACAAGAACAATGCCCCAAGGTGCAAAGAAACAAAAGCATTTAACTGGTCTCACAAGAGCAATGGATAGAATAAAAAAAGAAGAAGTTGAACAGATTGATGAATTAGATATTAATCTTCTTAAGTCAATGCAAAAACATGCAAAAGCAAATCCTAGACCAAAAAGTTCATCTGATGATGCTATCGATCCAAAGACTGGTAGACTAAAGCCATACGGATATCGTGGTAAAAGCGAATATGAGAAGAGCGAAACTGGCGATGACGATGAACCAAAAAAGGTAGGTCGTAAGACTGGCGTCTCTGTAGGTAGCTACAAAAGAAGACAGCCTAAATAACAATACAATCCATTTTAAGGAGATAACAAATGGCACTATGGGGTAAAACAGATGCTGATGCTTCTCGTCCAAAGTATCTAGGTACAGCAGATCTTGCTAATGCAATTTTTGTGGATATTACAGAAGCACAGCAGGAAGCAAATAAGAGTCGTGGACTTACTGGCGCAGGATGGTGGTTATATAACACTTATACTGATGCTGATGGTAATACACGTTATAAAACAGAATGCTTAGTAGCAATGTCAGAAACAGCAGCAGATGCTGGTGATCGTGCTGATGATACTATAGCAGCAGATGCTGCGTATACTATCACTATCAGTGCACATCCAGCTAATCAAAACACTAGCAGTGGTGGAGCGACTTTCGCTGTTACTGCATCTGTTAGTGCTGGCGGTGGTGCACTAGCATATCAGTGGCAAAGGAAAGCAGTTGGAACAACACGTTTTGTAAACGTGGCTGGCGCAACATCTGCATCTGTTGTACTAGCAGGTCAAGTAGCTGACAACACTGGCGATCAATACCGTGTTAAGATTACATCAGCTGGTGGTGCAGCAGAAGTTACATCTAATGTAGCAACACTAACCTTCGTGAGTTAATACTAAATATCATACCTAGAGGTGTGGGATGTTTGTAAAAAAGCATCCCAATTTTCAAGTCCATTATAATCGAATAGGAGAAACAAATGGCAGATCAGAAAATTTCGGAACTTACCGCAGCAACAAGCGCAGCTTCCGCAGACTTAATCCCTATTGTACAGGGTGGTACAAATAAGAAACTAACTGTTGAGAATTTCTTAGGAAATCTTAACACTCCAGTTATCTTCAACCAAGTTCAAAACGCATCAAACGATGTTCAATTCCGTGGCGACACTGATTCAAACACAATGTTTGTTGACGTATCAACTAATCGAGTTGGTTTTGGTACAGCTACTCCATCAGAAAAGGTAGACGTAGTTGGTAACTTAGCACTCAGCGGTGGTTTTGTACGTTTAAATCAAACAACAACCCCTATTACTGGTTCTGGTAGTAACTTGGCAGTTGATCTAACAACTTCTGTTACTGTTGTATCAGTTGATGGTACATCTAGCTTGTCAATCGCAGCAGGTGTTCAGGGTCAAATTAAACATATCGTTCTAACAACTACACAAACTGTAACAATTACTCCAACCCAGCGTAACGGTTATGCGACTATCGTTCTTAACGCAGCTGGTAAGTCTGTTACTCTAATGTACCATTCTAACGCATGGCACATTCTTGGTGGTAATGGTTATACAACTACTTAATATATAAAGTGAGGTTTCGTTATGAATGAAATACAAGATTCATTAAAAGCTGATATTGAAAAATATAAGAATACCATTGAACAGAACAAAGCGAAGTTAGAAGAGTATCGCCGAGCTAGTTCAAATCTTCAAGCTGAGATTACTTTACTTAGTGGAGCTTTACAGCAAGCTGAGAAGATTCTTAATGAAATGAGTAAAGATATGTTGGCTGCCGTTCCTGATGATGCTGAATCAAAAGTTGAGTGAAGATAACTTTGTCTTGTACGCTATGCACAATTATGACAATCCACAGTGTCATAGCGTACAAGAATTTGATGAAGATATAAAAAGATTTCTTTATCTTAAGAAACTCTTTACTAGGTATAGAGTTAACAATGAATTAAGAGAAAGATTGATCTTAAATCATGTCATAATTCTTTACAATGTTTTTGGCGAAGCTGCAACTAAAATGTTGTTTTATAAGGTAGATAAAAAATATTGGGATGTTCTGGCAACTGTTTTGTTATATCTTAACAGAATGCCAGAGCAGATCCCTGATACTGATGTAAAATTGTCTGATATTCCTTTAGATGAAGGTATGATACAGGCTTTAAGGAAAATATAAATGTCAAAAGTTGTTGACAACTTAATTGCTTTTAAACTGTTGTATATGCTTGTGACTCCGTTCAAAGAGACACAAGCATATAAATTAGGTATCATCGATGAAAAAGGAAATAATTTAAAGAAAGTAAATTCTTTAAAAACCTCTGCAGAAAAAGATGCTTACACATATCTACACAGATTAGTATTCAATGTTAAAAGGATTCTTAATCGTTTACCAGGTGGTGAAAGCAAACTAAAGTCTATCGTTGCTGCTTTCTGGTTAGTTAGAGAATCTTATGAGTTAAGATTAAATCCAACAAGACTAGAAGAAAATTACAAAATACTACTAAACAAAATAAACTTAGAGAATATTGTTTTTGTTGAGGAAGAAATTATCCTCAAAGAGATTCTAGAAGAACTTGGTAATGTAACTGGTGCTGGTGTTGCTACCAATGAACCAGTTATTAGAGTTAATAAACTCGGTAAGCGATATGGTTCTTTTAAAGTTGGTAATAATGTGATTAAAAGATTTCAAAAGAAAAAGAAACCCGTTGACATTGGTGAGTGTCTAGATCTTAATGACAAAGAATCGTTGAAGATTTATGAATTTGTTGAGAACAATCCAAATGCTTTTCTTGTTCTAAAAAGTGAGGATTCAATTAAAACAGTTAAGTTTGACAGTTCTCTACAAGTAACTAAAATAGAGGAATTTTAATGTTAATGTTTTTGTTAAATCTTTTGCCTATGTGGGTATTCCAAGCCGTTGCCGCTGCTCTTACGGCTATTGGAATTTTAACTTTTCTTTTTGCTAAACATCCATTAGTTCCAAACTTTGTGCCGAAATTACTCGGCGCATTACTTTTTACCGCAGGTGTTTTTATAACAGGTGGTTTGTGGACTCAGAAAGAATACCTTGCTGAAGTTGAGAGGTTTAAGGAAGAAGTAGCAAAGAAAGAACAAGAGTCAGTTGAAGTTACTGAGAAGATTGTTACGAAGTACAAAGATAAATTGGTAGTTGTTAAGGAGAAAGGCGATGTTATTATTCAAAAGGTACCAGAGTTTATTACTAAAGAGTCTGATGCTAAGTGCGATGTGCCTAATGGTTTCGTCGTGCTCCACGACAGTGCCAGTAAGAATGAAGTTCCCAAAACCTCCAGCAGCGTTGATGGAGAATCCAGCGGAGTTGCGCTCTCTGAAGTCGCAACCACAGTCGCAGGAAACTACACAACCTGCCACGAAATCAGAGAACAACTAAAATCTCTACAAGAATGGATTAGAGAACAAGAACGAATCTATAATAAAAACTGAATTGGAGAAGTAATAAAATGCCAAGACTAGCTAGAGAAGACTTTGTTGATGTTGACATTCAAGTTGCTAAACTAGAGACAACTGTCGACTCTGTAAAAGAAGATGTTAACGAATTAAAAGAAGAAATTAAAGTTGTCCACGGCAGAATCACCGAAGGAAACGAAAAGATTATGAATAAACTTATCGACATTTCTAATGACGCAAATCATCAGCATGAAGGAATTTTGCAAAGAATGAATGAAATGGATAAGCGTATTAATGGAAGAATTGGTGTATTAGAAAGGTGGAAGTGGATGATTCTTGGTGGCGCAGTTCTTGCAGGATGGGTTATTTCTTCCATTCCTACAATAATGAAAGTTGTTGGGTAACTTGCTTTTCAAGAAATAAAGTAGTATAATTATATCATGTTCATTGTGGAGTTATCATGTTATTCATTGACGCAAAGTATGCATCCATGTTGTCTCCTCGTCTGAGGAACTTCAAGCAGAAGAAAGATTATCTCTGGAACTTTTCTTGCCCTATCTGCGGGGACAGTTCCAAAAATAAGATAAAGGCACGTGGATATATCTACAGAGCCAAGGCAGATCTTTTCGTAAAATGTCATAACTGTGGATATGGATCTAATCTTGGCAATTTTATTAAACAGATAGACACACATTTATATGATGAGTATGTGGTCGAGCGCTACAAGTCTGGTGCATTGCGATATAATGCACACAAAGACATAGGCGCAGTAATCCAAAAAGAAAAAGAAGTAACAACCGAGTTACTAGAAGATGAAGTTTTATCTAAACTTCAGAGGCTAGATTTACTTGATGAAACACATCCTGCTGTTCAGTATTGCTTGAAAAGAAAAATTCCTAAAGATAAATTTAGTTTAATTTATTTTTGTAAAAAGTTTAAGCAGTGGTCAAACAGTATTAAGTTTAAATTTACGAATGAGGAAAACGATGCTCCACGTTTGGTATTCCCTTTCTTTACGCCAGAAGGTAAAGTCTTTGCCTACAGCGGGAGAGCATTCGGAAAGGAAGAACCAAAGTATATCACAATCAAACTCAATGAAGACAAGGAGAAAATTTATGGTATGGACAGGATCAACTGGGGAAAGAAAGTATTTGTTGTTGAAGGGCAAATTGATTCTCTTTTCCTTCCCAATTGTGTTGCTGTTAGTGGTGCTTCTTTCGATCTTCTAGAGATTCAAAAAGTAAAAAGCAACTGCGTCTTGGTTATGGATAATGAACCAAGAAACAAAGATATTGTAAAACAACTTGAAAAATATATAAAAGAAGGGTATACTGTATGTATGTTCCCTGACGAAGTTAAACAAAAAGATATTAATGACATGATTTTAGATGGCGGTTTCTCTGTTGATGAGATAGTTGATATCATAAATAGAAACTCATACAGTGGTCTGAATGCTATGGCTAGATTCGCAATTTGGAGAAAAGTATGAAAGTAAAATTGATTAGTTATTCAGAGCCGTATGACGAAATGCCAGTTAATATAGGTAATGTGCAAGATCTAATTGCGTATTGTGCCAGAGTATCAAACCCATCAAATCAACTTAACACAGAAACATCAGAGAAATTAATTCGTTATCTTGTTAAGAATAAACATTGGTCTCCATTAGAGATGGTCAGTGTTTGTTTAGAAATTGAAACAACACGTGACATTGCTAGACAAATGTTACGTCATCGCTCTTTTTCATTTCAAGAATTTTCCCAACGCTATGCTGATCCAACTAAAGATTTAGATTTTGTGTTTAGAGAACCAAGACTCCAAGACACTACGAATAGACAAAACTCTATCGATATTGACATACATAATGATGAGCATAGATTTATTGCAGCAGGTTGGGAAAACATTCAGAGAGAAATGATTCGAAAGGCTAGAGATGCTTATACATGGGCAGTTCAAAAAGGTATTGCTAAAGAACAGGCAAGAGCGCTTCTTCCAGAAGGATTAACAGTATCTCGCTTATATATGAATGGCACATTGCGTAGCTGGGTTCATTATATTGAACTACGTTCATCTAACGGAACACAAAAAGAACACATGGAAATTGCTAGAGAATGTGCGAAAGTAATTGCTAAAGTATTCCCCATGACAACAGAGTTTGTACCAGAATAAGAATAATTGGAGAAACATATGAAGAATGTTGTTCACGGCATTAAAATAGATTATTCGCGTGATGAACTATTTGATGAATTAGGTAAAATTAGACTAAGAGAAAGTTATATGAGGGATGATGAACAATCACCTCAAGAAAGATTTGCCTTTGTTTCGAGTAAGTTTGGCAGTAATCCTGCTCATGCTCAGCGGTTGTACAACTATTCAAGTAGACACTGGTTGTCATATTCGACGCCTATCCTATCCTTTGGGCGTAGTAAACGTGGTTTGCCGATTAGCTGTTTTTTAAATTATATTGAAGATACTGCGGAGGGTTTAGTTGATAATCTTAGCGAAACTAATTGGCTTTCTATGCTTGGTGGCGGTGTTGGCATTGGCTTTGGTATCCGTTCGGCTGATGACAAGAGCACTGGGGTTATGCCTCACCTTAAAATTTACGATGCGTCTTCTTTGGCTTATCGTCAAGGCAGGACTCGTCGCGGTAGCTACGCTGCTTATCTCGATATTAGCCATCCAGATATTATTCCTTTCTTAGAAATGCGTAAGCCTACTGGCGATCAGAACATGCGTACTCTGAATCTACACCATGGTATCAATATTCCTGATAAGTTTATGGAAATTATTGAACGCTGTATGCTTGATCCTAAATCTGATGATTCTTGGAAACTAATTGATCCACACTCAGGAGAGCATAGAGAAACAGTTTCTGCTCGCGAATTATGGCAGAAGATTTTAGAACTACGCATGCAGACTGGTGAGCCATATTTACATTTTATTGATGAGTCAAATCGTAAACTGCCACAATGGCTAAAGGACAAGGGATTAAAAGTCCATCAATCAAATCTTTGTTCTGAAATTATTTTACCAACAAATGAAGAACGTACTGCTGTATGTTGTTTGTCATCATTAAATTTGGAGTACTATGATGAGTGGAAGAATGAACCTTTATTCCTTAGGGATGTTGCTGAAATGCTTGATAACGTGCTGGAGTATTTTATTACTAATGCACCTGATACCATTTCCAGGGCTGTATACTCTGCTAGTCGTGAGCGTAGTATTGGCATTGGTGCCCTAGGATTTCATGCCTATCTTCAGAAGAGAGGGGTGCCTTTTGAGGGTGTGATGGCTAAAGTATCAAACAATCAAATCTTTTCACACATAAGGTATAAACTCGATGATGCTAATATCGAACTTGGATCTGAAAGAGGTGAAGCACCTGATGCTCAGGGTACTGGTCGTCGCTTCAGCCATACTATGGCAATTGCTCCCAATGCTAGTTCTTCCATTATTATGGGCAATACCTCTCCTAGTATTGAACCTTATAGGGCTAATGCTTATCGCCAAGACACTCTATCGGGTTCTCATTTAAATAAGAATCGCTACCTCGACAAAATTATTAAGGAGAAATGTGACAATGACAGTAAATTGGATTATAACGAAATCTGGTCAAGTATCATCGCCAACGATGGAAGTATTCAACATCTTGAGTTCCTTGATGACCTTACGAAAGATACCTTTAAAACATCAATGGAAATTGACCAAAGATGGATTATTGAGCATGCAGCTGATAGGCAAGAACACATCGACCAAGCCCAGTCAGTCAACCTATTCTTTAGACCAGATTCCAACATCAAATATCTCCATGCGGTACATTTTCAAGCATGGAAGCAAGGACTAAAAACATTATACTACTGCCGATCTGAGAAAATTGGTAAAGCAGATAAGGTTGCTAGGAAAATCGAAAGAGAAGTTATTCAAGAGATCGATTTGAAAGCATTGGCAGAAGGGGCAGAATGTTTAGCATGCGAGGGGTAAATGAAAACTGTAGCATTGTTTATGCACCAGCCGTATTGTTCGGTGCAATCAGGCAATGGTATCATCAATGCATTGACACCGAACTATAGGTTTAAGATATTCACTAAACATGAACTTGAGGACGACTTCTTTGATGACGTTGATATTGTGTGCATCCCAGGTGGCTTTGGTGATGCTAGTAAATTTGATATGTGCTTTGCTAATAATGGCGACAGAATCCGTAGTTTTGTACAAAATGGTGGTAAGTATCTCGGAATCTGTATGGGTGGTTATTGGGCTAACCACGATTATCTTGATGTTCTATCTGATGGCGTTACCACCACGCAGTATATTAAAAGACCAAACACAGACACAAAACGACCACACGCCAAATACTTGGAAGTTGACTGGAATGATCAACGAGAAAGAATGTACTTTTATGATGGATTTGCAGTTGAAGGAGATGAAACAAAATTTGAAACAGTAGCAAGATACATGAATGGTGATCCTATGGCTATCATACAAAATAACATAGGATTAATTGCATGTCATCTTGAAGCCGAACAACATTGGTATGATAGTTATTCATGGATGAAGAAATGTTGGACTGGAAATAAACATCACTTACTACTACAGTTTGTGAATCAACTAATGGAAAAATAAATGGCACACCTAGTAGGAAATTTACCACCAGTTCACTGTTATGTAAGAAAAGAATTCTTATATGATTTTGAGAAAGGACATGGAGAATTCGAACCCTGTATCTGGGTCAGCATAAAAAGCATTCGCGGACAGGCATTTAGAATAGAATCATATTTACCAAACTACGGAGCGCTTTATGACAAGTTACCTTTACATGCGTATGTATCACGCACAGAGAATATTGATCCTAAACAGTTTTTATCTTTAGACACCCTACAGATTTGGGACTGTTTTAGTTATGACTTTACTATCATTCAAAAGTCTTTTATTAGAAATCTAAGCTGTAAGTTTTATGCGAAAGATAAGCAGTTCCATGAGGGCAATTATATGTTTACTGTTGACCACTCAGCGCCAGATCTAAACATAATTGATACAAGTTATGCTGAGTGGCCAGAGGATCATAAGAGTTTTAATTTTATTGAATTGTATAATGGGCAATATGCAGCGCAGCCAAACAATCGCTGTATATTCTTAGACGCAGCAAGCAATCCTAAAGAATTGAAGTTTCCTGATTTTAGAGTTTGCACTAAGAAATATGTTGTTGAACAAAATCCGAAGTGGGCTTTGGGTGACACTAACACTGTAATGTATGAGGAAGAAAATGATACTAAGTGAAGGAGTAAAAAACGATTTAAATAGATCTCTAGTTAACAAGTCTTGGTTGGTTTTGGAAGATGTAATGCCAGCAGAGTTTAGTTGGGATTTACCTGTTTATTATCTACAGTATTGTGCAGATAATCAAATAGGATTTCCTTTAGGGATTCTTAGCTACCAACTTATGGGTGCTGAAAACATCAGAGATATAAATTACTACATTGAAAATCTTAATAGTTTTCTTAGAAACAAAATTTTCTCAGCAGATATTCTGTTAAGTTTTGCTGCGAATTCGACTGGTAATAAATCTATAAGTAAAGATATCATCTTCTGGCAAGCATTAGGCGCAGCAAAAGTTGAACTAGAGCAGAATGAAACAAAGATAACAAAGGAACTAAAACAAGGTGATCTTTTGTATCTTTCTTCTAGCGAGAAGTATGAAATACTACCAGTAACAGCAAGGGCAACAGTTGCCTTTTATCTAGAAAAGGGATCAAATGAAGACGATAGCAGTTCTACTGATTAGTTTATCGTTGGCAGGGTGCGCTGCGTTTGAGAAAGTTAAAGACATGCTCCCCTCATCGTGGGACGCAAATGAAGCAGCAGCAGTAACTGACATCAGATACTTAATTAACAAGATTAATTGTACTAGTGCTACTACTGCATTAGAAACAACTACAAAAATTGAAGAAAGAAAAGAATGGTTATGGATTTACGCAGACACTCGCAAGAGTAAAGATGTTTTGCAACTGATTCGTCCATTTAATGAAACTACTTTGGGGTTGCATAACAAAGCAAAAGAGGGAACTATGAGCAAAGGATTTTGTGTTGCTAAAGTAACTCTCATGTCAAAACAAGCTGATGCAATCGCAAAAGCACTTCAATCAAGGAATAAGTAAATGAGCACATGGGCAGAAGAAAAGATACAACTTGCTAATTCTTATAAAGTAATGTATGATAATGGTGAGATCAATAAAGAAGAACTGCAAGAATTATTACAGGACATCATCAGAACTGATGAAGTTTACGAAGAAGCATCTAACATGGAAATGAAAGCTGCGGTAGAATCTGCAGTTATGAACATTTTAAAAGTAGTTTAATTGGAGGATATTATGGTTGAGTTTGATAGAAATATGGTAGAGCGAGAGAAGGTTGTTGAGGAATTAATTCCTATTAGACAAGAAGGTGGCGGTGGGGATCCTGACACATTCGAATATGCTCCAGTAAAATATAAGTTTATGATTTGTAATGTTGATGACGAAATGTTTGGTATTACACAAGTTAAGATTTTAGAAACACCAGATGACGAAGAAAAAGAGTACCAAGAAGTAGCAACTTTCCATATGCATAAAGACGCATTCACTGCGTTTGAAGATATGGTATCATCATTTAAGAGAAAGAATAAGTAAGATGGCACTTAGAAAAGAAAAATTAAAGATCACGGATGATCGAAATTCATTTAAACCATTTCACTATCCGTGGGCTTATGAGTCATGGTTAAAACATGAACAAGCACACTGGCTTCACACAGAAGTTCCAATGCTTGAAGATGTGAAGGATTGGAAAAACAAGTTAACAGAACCACAAAAGCATTTCCTTACCAATATTTTTAGATTCTTCACACAAGGAGATATCGATGTTGCTGGTGGGTATGTTACTAACTATCTTCCATATTTTAGACAACCAGAAATCCGTATGATGCTTCTTGGCTTTGCTGCTAGAGAAGCATTACACATCGCAGCATATAGTCACTTGATTGAAACATTAGGAATGCCAGAAACAACTTATGCTGAGTTCTTAGAGTATTCAGAAATGCGCGAAAAGCATGACTACTTTATGGATCTATCGAGTAAGAACGGTACATCTGAATCTGTTGCTGTAAATATTGCAGCATTCTCAGCGTTTACTGAAGGTATGCAATTATTTTCTTCATTTATTATGTTATTGAATTTCCCACGCCATGGTCTTATGAGAGGTATGGGTCAAATCGTTACTTGGTCTATTGTTGATGAAACAATGCATGCTGAGTCAATGATTAAAGTTTTCAGAACATACGTAGAGGAGAATCGTGAACTTTGGAACGATGAACTTAAATCTAAGATTTATACTATTGCTGAGAAGATGGTTGAACTCGAAGATAAGTTTATTGATCTTTCTTTCAGCATGGGCGACATGCCAGATCTTACTGCTGAGGATGTTAAAAAGTATATCAGGTATATTGCTGATCGTCGTCTTATTTCACTCGGTCTTAAGGGAATTTTCAAAGTTAAAAAGAACCCTCTATTATGGGTCGAAGAAATGATCAATGCGCCAACCCACGGCAATTTCTTCGAGAATCGTGTTACCGATTATGCCAAGGGTGCGTTATCTGGTAATTGGGAAGATGTTTGGGGCAAGGCTGCGTAATGTCAGTTACTAAGCATTACGACTGTGAGAACTGTGGCTCTTCAGGTAAAATTGTCGTGAAGGGTGAAGACTATAAATATGAAGATATAGTCTTTTGCCCTGTGTGTGGGCACGACATTTACGATGAAGACCTGGAAGATGACTACGAATGACAGCCTACCTTACGAGAATCCATGGACTTACTCTGGTGAAGCAGTATTAAGTCCACCCGAAGAATTCTATGGATTCGTCTATATTATTACCAATACAAAAACAAATAAAAAGTACATTGGTAAAAAGTTTTTCTGGAGCAAAGTAAGTAAGCCACCTCTTAAGGGCAAGACTCGTAGAAGAAGAAGCGTCAAAGAAAGTGATTGGAAAACCTATTATGGTTCCAATAAAGAACTCAATGAAGATGTTCAAAAAGAAGGTAAAGAATACTTCAAACGAGAGATTGTGCAGTTATGTAAGTCAAAGGGTGAGTGTTCATATTGGGAAGCAAAACTGCAGTTTGATAATAATGTTTTGATTGATGACACTTGGTATAATGAATGGATTATGATTAAGACACACAGAAAACACGTAAAGGGAATAGCATGAGTTATCTATTGTTTCTAACAGCAATAGCACTATCATCAATCGCAGCATTTTATGCTGTTATCGGATTGATGTCAATTTTTGCAGCTTCAGCCATACCTATCGCAATTATGGGTGGAACTTTAGAAGTAGCAAAACTTGTAGTAGCCTCATGGTTATATCGAAACTGGAGAGAAATTCCAGCACTACTAAAAGTTTATTTCACAAGTGCTCTATTCATACTAATGTTGTTGACTAGTATGGGTATTTTCGGATATCTTTCGAAGGCGCATTTAGATCAAGCAGTTCCTACTGGTGATGTTGTTTCTAAGTTAGAAATAATAGATCAGAAAATAACAATGCAAAAGGAGAACCAGAATGCAGCTCGTAACGCAATTCGTCAATTGGATGCGCAAGTTGATCAAACCCTCAACAGAACAACAGATGATAGAGGTGCCGAAAGATCAGTCCAAATTAGACGAAGTCAAGCAAGAGAACGTAACCAACTCATCGGAGAAATCCAAAAGTCGCAAGAAGAAATCGCTAGACTCAATAACGAACGTGCGCCAATCGCAGCCGAAGTCAGAAAAGTCGAAGCAGAAGTTGGACCGATTAAATACATAGCAGCATTAATTTATGGTGATAATCCAGGACAAGATCTTTTAGAAAAAGCAGTTCGTTGGGTTATTATCATGATCGTTCTTGTGTTTGATCCACTAGCAGTTCTTATGTTAATTGCTTGGAACAGAGAACAGAGAACAAACCCAATAGAGGATCCAGGAGTAATTGAATTCTTCAAACGTGGTAAAGAAGTAGCCAAAGCATTAGATGAAGGTAAACCAATTCCTGAGAAATATCAAAAAGATAAGTATGCTTATCTAAAAAAGCCATGGGTATGGAAAGTGCCAGGAGTTGAACCTGTTGGACCTCAAGTATATAAACCTGAGGAACCACATCCACAACCAGAACTATTTGAAGACTGGGATGACAAGATCTATAAAAGAGCAGAGATAGAGGGTATCCCTGTTCCAGAAAAGACTGAGGAGTTTTTAAAAAAGGTTGATAAAATAAAAGAAGAACCTTTACAAAAAACTTCAATAGTCCAAACCAGCCCATTTTCTGCAAAGGAAGATGAGTTTACCCTCTCGCCAGCTTCCGACACAAAGGAAGTAGTCAAAAAGCCTATTTCAGGCAGACCTGAAAAATATAAATAATCCTGAAAGAAGAGTGCAGCAGAGATGGCGAAAATAGCTGCTGCATATTCTACAACAACAATAAGAAGAATGGAATCTGAATGGATCCGCTCACCCTGTTTGCGCTGGCGAATGGTGCAGTGCAGGCAGTCAAAAAAGGTTGTGAGTTATATAAGGAAATAAAGGGTGCGGCTGGTGATGTAAAAGAAGTCTTAAAAGACCTCGAGGATCAGTTCAATCGAGCACACCCAGCTAACAAACCACCATCTATCGAAGCAAGGAACCAGTACGTACGAGAGAGAAATCGTGTTATCGAGCTAAACAAGAAGTCTGGCGAAACAACTGGTATCTATACTGAAATCGGCAATCATCTCGGCGCATACTACGACAACTACTACAAGTGTCAGGCAATCTTCGAAGAAGAAGAAAAACGCAGCAAAACTGAAGTATATCATGGCGAGTCTAGTCTGGGGAAACGTGCTCTCCAGCGTGTATTGATGCGTAAGCAGTTAGAACATATGAGCACAGAACTTCGTGAATTAATGGTTTACCAATCCCCACCAGAACTAGGTGCTCTCTACACTGAAGTAGAAGAGATGATGAAGATCATGGGTAAAGAGCAAAAAAATGCAATATCTGCTCAAATCAAAAGAGAAGCATTAGAAAGAAAAAGAAAACAGGCTAAACAAAGAAAACTATTGTATGAGGCAACAGTTGGTGCCGCTGTATTAGTCTTTGTATTTACTACTATGTTTATGTTTATGCTTGTAATACATTACAGGATTGAGAGACACCCAGAACTGGGTAACTGTGCAATGCCCAAGGGATCATGGCTGTATGAAAAATGGACTAATCTAATCTGGTCTGAATGCAAGTGAGGCATAAATATGCAAGGATGGAGGACAGAAATGCCAGAAAATAAACAAGAATTTCCAAATTATGAAAATCACAATATGGAGATCGACTTGAACGGGGATGGGATTGTGGATACATATGAGCAGATAGTGTACGAAAGGAAAGCGAGAAACAGAAGAAGAATGGCTTGGCTATCTCTTGTAGCTTTGATCGTTTCTGGATTCTGTTTGATGTTTCTTGTTCCACAGACAAGATTATCTCAGCTCAATGGAATACTTGAATTGTATTGGTTGTCGCTGGGTGGTATTGTTGGTGCTTACGTTGGGATGTCAGCTTGGGCTTCTAGGAAGTAAATGTCAGATAAATAATGCGACTTTGATAGTAGTAACGAGAGAGGAAATAAAAAATTAAAAGCGACACCTCTCAAATTGTAGTTTTTGTTTAGAAAGGATGGCGATGGAGTCAGATAAAAAGATGGCGAAGTGGCTGCTGCTGTTAATGGTAGCACCACTTGCTTTAGCAATATTTGGAGGGGACAGATTTAGATATCCTTGTCAAGATCCAGAAAATTGGGATACGAAACAATGCAAATTGCCGACATGTGATGTAACTAGAACTTGTCCTGAACATATTTTTAAGGGTCAACGCGATCCTAGATTAGGACCACCAAAAGATGCACAACCTCAAGCGATTATTAGTCAAACCCCTGCACATGCTGCGCCACCCGTGGCAGCATGTGCACAAGTGGATAAAGGAGCAAACTGTGGAAAATAAAAAAGAAGAACAAGTTCAAGTTCTATACACAGAAGAACAACTGATGGCGAGATTAAAATTCTTCATCGGTGTCTGTTTAGCATTAACATTAGTTGGTATTGTGTTTGTAGTGCTATACTCGCTAATCTTTGTAACTCAGCCATTAAATGCTATGGCACCAATTGATCAAAAGTTTTTTGAACTGATCATTCCTATTGCTACTTTTTTAACAGGCACTCTATCTGGTATTATGTTAGCTGGAAATGACAAAGACTTAAAGGCACAAGCGATCGGAGCAGCGACACGTCCAAGTGGACCAAGTCCTATGCCTCCAAGTGGTGGACCTTCTCCTTCACCAATTCAACCAAAACCTATTATGCCTTCGCCAACAATTTCAACTACCCCTGTAACAGCACCTAAAGAAGATCTACTAAAAGGATTAGATGCATACATGGATGATGAGCCACCAAAAACGCCACCAGTACCAAAGGTAAGCGTTCCTTCAATTAAAAAACCAGGAGAGTAATAATGTCATTTGAATTTAATTTTACCGCAGAGAAGTTAGGAAAAATTATTCCTAACGCAGCTTACGGAGTTAATGTTTGGTTCGATGAACTAAATGAGATGCTTCCAGTTTTTGAAATTACATCAGTAGCTCGTGTTGCTGCTTTCGTAGCACAAACAGCGCATGAGTCTGGTGGATATCGTGCTTTAACAGAGAATCTAAACTATGCTGGTGAAAGACTACCAGCTATCTGGCCAAAGCATTTTACTGGTGTTGATCTAAACAAGTATAGTCGCAACCCACAAGCAATTGCTAATCGTGCGTATCGTAGTCGTATGGGTAACGGAGATGAAGCATCTGGTGATGGCTGGAAATATCGTGGTCGTGGATTAATTCAACTTACTGGTAAAGACAATTATACTCGTTTCGGTGAGTATGCTGAAATCTCATCAGAAGATGCAGCTGAATATCTAGAAACACCACGTGGTGCTGTTCACTCAGCATGCTGGTTCTGGTATGCCAATGATCTAAACACATATGCAGATGCTGGTGATTTCGTAGGTATGACTAAACGAATCAATGGTGGTACTATCGGTCTTGACGATCGTATTAAACATTTTAACGAAGCAGTACATATTTTTGGAGTGTAATATGAAAAAAGAACTAGCAATTGTTGGAATGATTTTATTCCTATTGTTCGCACCACTAAGCAAGGCAGCATTCGCAGCAACAAAGCCTGCACCTAAGATTGACTGCACACAAAAGAAGAATGCTGGCAAGCTAGAGTGCAAAGCACCACCAAAGTCTGACGTAAACCCAGGAGTGAAGAAACCACCAAAAGTTGAGCGTAAGGCACCTCCAGCTGTTCAGAAAAAGGCAGCTGAGAACACCAAGTGATATTTGATCTCTGGGTGAAACTGTTCTTAGAGTTATGGTTTTTACCTTACAAGATGTTAGGAAAGCAAGATGAACTGGCAGCCATATGTAAGGGCATCTTGGGAGTTGGTAGTGGAGTCGGAAGGAAGAACTAAAATTTTTTTACAAGAAGAAATTGAAGCATATCTAGTTCACATGATGGCTAGAATTTTTACCGACCCTTCTATACCGCCAGATATAATTGCGCTTGAATTTGCTAATGCTAAAACAAAAGGCGACTATCAACGAATAGGGGATAGTTGTCTTTTCATTGATGCATGGGATATTAAGCGTGCAAAACTTGTAAGTAGATCATATTATAAAGACGTGGGTCAAATTGCATATTCAGCTGCTTCACTCAAAGATCGTCCAGCCGATCAGCTACTTGACACGGTAGCCCAAAACTTTGCATTTTTGAGTCTAGTTCTCAGAGCTGTAAAAGTCTAAACTCCCTTTAAAATCAATAACTTAGGTAATCCCCTACTAAATGTAGGGGATTTTCACATTTCGCTTGCCTTTATTTGCCTTTTGGCGTATAATCAACTATGTTGAGAATGATGATGAGGAATATATTATGAGTCTGTTAACTGTTGGCAATCCGAAATTATTGAAGGGTCAAGCGCAAGGCTACCTTTCCTCCGTCTTACATCTTGCTCCAGCAAATCTTTCAGGTAAAGAAGTTTGCCCGAAACGTACTGCTGGTTGCACTGCTGCTTGTCTGAACACTGCTGGTCGTGGTGGTATCATGAAGAAGGGTGAAACTACCAATGTTATTCAGCAAGCACGTATCCGTAAAACCAAGGCATTCTTTGAGAATCGCCCTGCGTTTCTACTTGAGTTGCTTGTTGAAATTCGCAAGACTATTAAGAAAGCAGAGAAAGAAGGTTTGATTCCTGTGTTTCGTCTTAATGGCACCTCTGATCTTGCGTGGGAAAAGTATGAAGTGCAAGACAACAAAAACATTTTTGAGATGTTTCCCGATGTTCAGTTCTATGACTACACTAAGATTGTTGGTCGTAAGGTTTCTCACATTAAGAACTACCACCTGACTTTCTCTAATGCTGATGGTAACATCAATGACGTATTAAAAGCAAAAGCAGCAGGTATGAACATCGCCGTAGTGTTCAGAAAAGAATTACCGCAACAATATCTGGGCATGCATGTGATCAATGGCGATGAGACTGACCTGCGTTTCCTTGACCCAAAGGGTGTTATCGTTGGTCTGAAAGCCAAAGGTAAAGCCAAGAAAGATACTTCAGGATTTGTCGTATGAACAATGCATATCTAGCAAAACTTGCGTGTGAAGAACTGTCTGATACTCTGTTCTTTGGTGGCTTTGACTATACAAGAGAAAAAAGTTTGCAAGGAAAAGACAAGGTTTACACTTACAAAACAAATGCCTTTACTTTAATTATCAAGGGACGTATAATAACGATTGATAAAGAGAAATTCACTAGAGTTTCTGATGCAAAACGACACATTCAAATGAGGTATATTAAGTGAACAATAATGTACATGAGATTTTGCTGATTACGCAGGAAGAATGCGCTGAGGTTACTCAGGCTATCAGCAAAGTTTTTCGATTTGGGTTTTCAAGCAAACACCCTGTTAGTGGTAAAAGTAATCTGTTTTCTTTAGAAGAAGAAATTGGTGACCTGCTATGTATGGTTGACCTACTACTAGCTGAGTGCGTGATTGACGGTCAACGTGTTATGGAAGCGAAAGTTCGCAAGTCAGAAAAGCTGAACACTTGGTCGAATATCAAAACAGAGGTAAAGCAAGATGAATGAGTATACACCTGATCGCTGGGTAATGATTAAATTTGAAGATGAAGAACAGACTGTCCATAAGATTCTTGCTGGTTGGTCAGGTAGTTATCTTGAAGGTCAATCGTGGAAACTTAACAGCGGAGTAGTAAAGATTAAAGAAGATGGTCAGTGCTATTTGTTTCATGGTTCTAGTGGTAGCGTATATCGTTGTCACAAAAGCGCATATGGATTGAATATGATTATGTCTGATACCTTTAATCGTTGGATTAGAAATAAGTCAGCAGGAGATATCCCATTCAACATGACAATGTTGCCTGAAGACACTAATTTTATGGAGATTAATTATGGGTGATTGTGGATACAGAATTGACTGCGAAACTGCTGATAGAATTTGTATCGCTGTTCTGAAAGATCATCGTGATTTTCTGCAGGAAGAACTTAACGACTATGAGCGAGGTGGTTATCTACACCCAGAAGATGTCTTAAAGAATAGGAAACTCATTAAGAGAATTACATATTTGATTGATAATTATTTTGGATGTTAAGGTAAAATGAACATTAATTTATTCTTAAACGATCTTGCTTCAAACTCTTCTCGTAACTATAAGATTGAGCAATTAGAAAAGAACAAAGATAACGAAGTTCTCCGTGAGGTTATTCGTCTTGCTTTAGATCCATTCACACAATTTTATCAGAGAAAGATTCCTGCATATGCTGCAAAAGGTGGTGGTTGTTTGAACCAAGCAATTGATTCTTTATACGATCTTTCTAGTAGAACGATAACAGGTAATGCTGCTATTCAACATCTTACTAAAATTTTAAGTGGCTTAGATTCGTGTAATGCTAAAGTTATTGAACGTATCATTAGAAAGGATTTAAAATGTGGCGTCCAAGTCTCAACCGCAAACGCAGTATGGGGTGGGTTAATCAAAGAGTATCCAGTGATGCTGTGCTCTGGTTACGAACAGAAGTTGATCGACAAGGTGAAATTCCCCGCATACGTCCAATTAAAGATGGATGGTATGAGGTTCAACGCTATCGTGCGGGAAGGAAAGGTAGAATTTCGTTCACGTAACGGTAAAGAGATTCATCTACTAGGAAATCTAGAAGCAGAGTTTGCTGCTCTAGCAGGTGATGTTGATTGTGTGTTTGATGGTGAACTGCTCGTTATGCTACCAGGAGATCATCAGTTTACTGATCGTCAAACAGGCAATGGTATTTTGAATAAAGCAAACAAAGGGACTATCTGCGCAGAAGAAGCTGCTATGGTTCATGCTACAGTTTGGGATGTGATTCCGTATATGTATTTTGTTGACGGTCATTGCTTAACTCCGTATAGCACCAGGTTTGCTTCTCTGAAGAAATTGACTGATAGTCAATTATCGAAAAATAAAAAGATTTGGTTAGTAGCAAGCGATGTTGTCAACACAATTGATGAAGCGCATGAAATTTTTAATAAATACCTTACCAATGGTTTAGAAGGTATCATTCTAAAAGATGGATCTGGACCTTGGGAAGATAAGCGTGCAAAACATCAGATCAAGTTCAAAGGCGAACTTGAGTGCGATCTTAAGATTGTAGCTGTTGAGGAAGGCACTGGCAAGTATGAGGGAATGCTAGGTGCTATCGTTTGTGAGTCTAACGATGGCGTAGTTAAAGTTAATGTAGGAAGTGGATTCAATGACATACATCGTAAGACATTTACAGAGAAGGATCTTTTGGGCAAGATTGTCGCTGTCAAATACAATGCTCGTATTAAGAATAAACTTGGTGAGGAAAGTTTGTTCCTACCCATCTTTGTCGAAATCCGTGAAGACAAAGATATCGCAGATACTTCTAAGGATATAAAGTAACAAAATGATTTTGGAGAGCAATTTAAAACAGAAGAAGTTCTTTGATGTAAAGTCAAAGAAGGACATGGCTGATGCGAAAAAATTCTTTACTGAACATACTTGGGGTAGAGGTGGTTGTCCTTTCTTTTTGGAGTTTCCATACAGCACAGTTCAAGATATGATCAAAGATAAAATTGTTCACCATGTTTTTGAAATAGAATTTGATAGATTTCACCATGGAGTGGGAAGATGATTAAAATTGTAATTAATGCTGATTTTGGCGGATTCAGTTTGTCTCACGAAGCAATTCGTAGATATGCGGAACTAAAGGGAATTACTCTTTTCACTGAGAAGACAGATAGTGAATATATTCCGTATTCTTACTCTATTGATGAGAAGGGTGAGATTCCTTTTTACGACAACGAAATCCCACGTGATGACCCTGCTCTGGTACAAACAGTGCAAGAACTTGGCGAAGCTGCGAATGGCAATTTCGCAACATTGAAACTTACTGAGATTCCTGATGGTGTAAACTGGTACATCTCAGAGTATGATGGTCTTGAGCATGTAGCCGAAAGGCATCGCACCTGGACATAATTGCAATTTGACTTGCTTTTAATTGGCGTATGGTATATAATATGAATATGAAGATAAATCTTAAATCTTTGAAGCCACGCAACTTTGTTGCTATGGATCTACGCACACCGAAATATCGTAAACGTGTAGAAAATAGCAAGAAAGCATACAAGCGTATTAATCAACGTGAAGTTAAGGAGATGGCATATGCCTAACTGGTGTTTTAATTCAGCAGTTCTTCGCAATGAAGATAAGACTAAGATAGATGCGCTTGAGCAAGAACTAATGCGCAATCAAGATCAGCAGTTGTTCGGTGCGCTTGTTCCTCGTCCAGCAGACCAAGAAGATAATTGGTACGACTGGAATACTGAAAATTGGGGAACAAAGTGGGAAGCGAGTGTTATTGATTGGGAGCGAACAAACGATAATGAGATCTTTGTCTCGTTTGACACTGCTTGGGCACCTCCGATTGCTTTCTATAATACAATAACTAATGGTGGTTGGAATATTGAAGCGCAATACTGTGAACCAGGAATGGGATATGTTGGTCAGTATGTGGATGGGATTGATGACTACTATGATTATGATATTTCTGACTTAGAAACTATTGAGGAATTACCAGAATCTTTGATTGAGTTCGCAGGACTTCGCGAAGAACATGAGTACTGGAAAGAATCTAATGAGGAACAATAATGAAGCAAGAACTTGATGAAGCACTATGCGCAAAATACCCACTGGTCTTTAGAGATCGTCGAGCACCTATGACTCAAACAGCAATGTGCTGGGGGTTTAGTTGCGGCGACGGTTGGTATCATATCATCGACACTCTCTGCGGATTGCTTACTAGCAACTATCGTAGCGCCAAAGACAGTTACGATAGTCTAGTGCAGTGGAAAGCAGAAACAGGTAGGCATCCATGGAGAGATGGTAAAGAAATTACTGATGAAGATATTCAGAATGCGAAACTAAACATGGAAGAAGAAGCTGAGCGTGTTCCTGTTGCAGTTCAAGTAAAGGAAAAGTTCGGTGGTCTTCGTTTTTATGTTGACCGAGCAAGTGAAAAGCATTACAACTACATTAATTTTGCTGAGAATATAAGTCATAGAACTTGTGAAGAATGCGGTTCTCCTGGTATGACATACACTATGGGATGGCATCGCACTCTTTGCGAAAAGCATGCTGACGAAGCATATGGCGAAGAAGCAGCAGAATACAGAAACAAAACTGGTCAGTGGTCAGATGAATATGAAATATGAAAAAATTCTACAGCTCATTTGAACCGATATGGGCACGCATTAAAAGTTTAGAAACCTGGGAAATAGTTGTAGAATTACCAGATGACTTTTCTTTTAATGGTGTGATGCCATATCATGTAGAAATTAAAGAACACAATAAAGCAAAAATTACAATAGTTGCTGCAAGTAAAGAAGAAGCAATCAAGAAAGTTTTAGTTTGGATAGATACACAGAAAGGTAGGAAAGACTGATGAAAGTATATATTGGTCCATATAAAAATTGGTTCGGTCCATACCAACTTGCAGAACTGCTTTGTTTCTGGGTAAAGAAAATACCAGATGAGCATGGTTACAAACGACATCCTGATTGGGTGCATGATTTTGGCACATGGCTTGCTGGTGGTGAAGACAAAGGTCAAGAATCATGGCTCTACAAGTTTATGTTGTGGGTTGACAGCAAGCGCAAGCGTAATATCAAAGTTCGTATTGACAATTACGATACTTGGGGCATGGATACTACATTGTCTGTCATTATCCTTCCAATGTTAAAGCAGCTAAAAGCAACAAAGCATGGCGCACCTTATGTTGATGATGAGGATGTCCCAGAAGAACTTCGTTCTACCTCTGCGCCAGCAAAAGAAAATGATTACGATATTGACGCCAATCATTTTGAACGCTGGGACTGGGTCATGGATGAAATGATTTGGGCTTTTGAGCAACACCAGCCAGACTGTGATTGGCAAGAGCAATACTACTCAGGTGTTCGTGATACTAAGATGGTACCATGCGAATGGGATGATGATGGCAAGCCTAAAATGTATACAATGGAGAAAGGTCCAAACGACACATGGAACGCTGACTGGGATGCGATCTCAGTTCATCAGAAAAGAATAGATAATGGTTTTCGTTTGTTTGGCAAATACTATCAAGGACTATGGGACTAAAATGAATGATCGTAAAATACCTGCTCTCTTCAAACCGAAGGTTCGTGATTCAGAAATTACTATCACAAATCAAAAGACAAAATATGCTTACACTACTCTTGTTGACTTCGACAAAATTGGTTTAGATGATGTGACGTTAAGACCGAATGGTATTTTTATAAATTCTATTAAAGTGAAAGTGAGTAAAGCATGAGCGAACATGTAATTAAATTCTCAGATGCAGCGTACACTGTTACAGTTACGCATAACAAGATTGGTGACTTACATCAAGTAATTTTTTATAAAAAACTTGAAGGCAGTGTCATTGATAATAAGTTTCAGTTGTTTCTTGAAGATGCCCAGTTTCGTAACATGGCAAATTTTTTATGGCTTTTAACAGGAAGGGATAAGTGATGATTAGTAGCAATTCAAGTGTTGATTTTATTTCTGTATTGCGTGCTTCTGGTGTTGATCCAATGACACATATGCAGTCTCCAGAGTTTCGTGAGTGGTTAGATGAGTATCTTTCTGAGAATATTTTAGTTGTTAAATTCACAAAGAAAGATGGTACTGATCGTACTATGGCATGTACTCGAGACTTTACAAAAATTCCAGCAGATAAACAACCTAAGAGTTCAGTTGAGAAAACTACCACTGATGCTGTTCGTGTGTTTGACACAGAGATTCAGGATTGGCGTAGTTTTAACATTAGCAATATCAAACGACTGGAGTATTAAATGAAAGATTTAGCTGTAATTATCTTTGCCATAGCAATTATTGGTTTAATCTTCATTGCTGGACCATTGATTTTAATTTGGTCTTTGAATACGTTATTTCCAATTCTTGCAATTCCATATAATATTGCAACTTGGGCAGCAGCTTTATGGGTTGGTGCAGTGTTTTCTGGTGGGCTTGTCTCTACAAAGTTTAAGAAATAACCCTACAGGGCTGAGGGGAATACAAAATTTCGCTTTACTTTAATTCAGGGATAGATTATAATATATGTATAAACTAGGAGATTATCTGTGAATACTGCAAAGCGTAAGAAGTTTGTTGAGCGTGTTAATCGTCAGAAACTTGACAATGAGCCAAAACTCTCAGCCGATAATTATGACAGCGATCTGAATGCTGCGCTGAACTATTACAACGATCAGCACGACAACAAAGAAAAGAAGAAGTGGGCGCTGAATTATATTGCGTCATTCGATCCAGCCATTGTTGGAGATCTTGAGCGTGTTGATGATTATTACTTTAGATCTTATGGAACACTTGCACGTTTGATTACACGTGAGCAGGTTCTTTCTGATGCGCATATTATTCGCATGAGAGAAATGTTCAATGAGATTAAATCAAAAGTTCCTAAGAAAATAGATCAGCCGAAAGTTGTTTCGGCTCAGGTTGTTTCGATTCAAGATCGTATTCTTGAGAAAGCACGTGAAGTTGCTGGTGACATTGAAGGTGAGATTGATGATTTTATTGCTGCTGGCTGTCCGAAAGATTATAAACTCAAGACGCCAATCAAAAGTTATGGCGCACCCATCGTAAAGTATTTGTCAACAACATGGATTCCTCTTAAGAAAGAACTTGAGGAAACTATTGAAGGCGATGATGATCAACTCGTTGAGGGATACAGTAACTTTAAGAAAGTTGAGTTGAAACGATTCCTTGCGTTCATTGAATCGATTATTCAAGAATGTCAACAACGTGTTGTTACTGCGAAGGCGCAACGTAAGCCACGTGCTCGCAAAGCAAAACCTGCTGGTGTTGTTGCAGCAAAAGTTAAGTATATGCCAGATTTTGCCGAACTTGGTTTGAAGTCTGAACACCCAACCAAACTTGTAAATTCTGATGAGGTTTGGGTATATAATACGAAGTATCGTCGTCTGACCGTATACAAACCTGCTGATGGTGGTCTGCTGACTGTCAAAGGTACAACTATGATAAACTTTGATATCACTACTTCTATTTCTAAAACACTACGCAAACCTGAGATGATCAAAGACTTCGCTTCTCTGGGTAAGCGTGCACTGAACAGTGCGTTCAAACAGTTGACTACTAAACCTGCTCAACCGAATGGACGTATTAATGAAGAGTGCATTATTTTGAAAGTATTTTAAAATGATTCTAATTGACTATTCGCAGGTTGCTCTTGCTAACATTCTTTCGTTTAAGAAAGATCTGGTGCAAGGTAGCGAAGGTGATATCAAAAACTTGATTCGCCATACCACACTGTCAACTTTGAAATACTACAAGAAAAAGTATTCAAAGCAGTATGGTGAGGTTGTCATTTGTTGTGATGGTAAGAAGTATTGGCGCAAGGAGTTCTTCCCGAACTACAAGGCAGCACGCAAGAAGCATCGCGAAGAGTCAGATCTAGATTGGAACTTGATCTTTAACACGCTGAGTGAAATCCGTGATGATATCGCGAAACACTTTCCTTATAAAGTTATGCACATTGAACGTGCTGAGGCTGATGATGTTATTGCAGTTCTAACCGAACGCTGCAATGAGTTTGGTACAGCTGAAGATGTTATGATTATCTCTAGCGATAAAGACTTCAAACAACTCCATGCTTATGACAACGTGAAACAATGGTCGCCTATGCAGAAAAAACAAGTTACTATTGCTAAGAAAGAGATCCAACCATTTACTATTGAGCATATCGTTAAGGGTGATGCTGGTGATGGTGTTCCTAACATCCTGTCAGCTGATGATATTTTTCTCGCTGAGGGTCGTCAAACTCCAGTGTCGTCTAAGCGTCTACAGGAATTCATCGACAATGGTTTCATTGCTTGCCGCAATGATGCCGAACGTCGTAACTGGCATCGTAATGTAACTCTGGTTGACTTTAAGTTTATTCCTGACAATATCAAGAAAACTATCCTTGATACATACGAACTAAATAGTCCTACTGGCGACAAGATGTCGATTATGAACTACCTTATGGAGCATCGCTGCCGTATGCTCTTAGATGAACTGGAGGATTTTTAATGACGCAACTAATAAATGAGATCTTAGATGAAGTAAACAAGGACACGTCTTTGTTAGATACTAAATATAAGACAAAGACTGCTCTTAAACTTATATTGCAGTATGCGTTCGACCCAGAGAAGAAATTCATTCTCCCAGAATCAGAACCACCATACAAGCAAGACAAGAGCCCAGTCGGTATGGCTCCGACAACTTTGATCTTTGAGTCTAAACGTCTATATGTGTTTACAAGAAAAGACCTGGCTAAACCGAAGAGAGAACAATTGTTTATTGACCTGCTTGAATCTATTGAACAATCAGAAGCGAAGGTTCTATTAGCTGTTAAAGATCAAAAGTTGCAGAAGATGTATCCTAAAATTACAAAAAAACTGATAACAGATTTAGGAATTCTATGATCTTAGAAATTACAAAGAAAGATGACGGTGGTGTTGTTACGACAGAGGTTCGTCAGATAACACTGAAAAGAAACGTCTTAGTAATGCATAGACCATTTAATGCTGCGCAAATGCAGCAACTGACATTGTCATACAACGAAGAAGATAAGGTGTATGAAAACACTGAGTATTCTGTTGGCGCTGATGTTGTGTTTAAAATTGTTGCACCTGAAAGAATAAAGAGAGTCAAGAAACCACGTGGTTACTGGGCTGTCGATCGCTGCGCCAATGGCGCATGCGAAACTTAACTTTTAGATAAAAAGTTAAAAAAACTCTAACAAATTATATAAATAGAAATGCAAGAATAAAGTGCTTGCTTTTAATTCAAACCCGAGGTATAATCCTTCTATGAAAACGATACAGTTACATTCCTTTTATTGCCAGCCTGAGATTAATTTTACAGGCAGCTGGAATGCATCACGTAGAGTTTCAGTTGGGGGTTTTACAATGTAACGAAACAGGTTACTCGAATACCAAACCCTCGATGATGCGAATCTCGAGGGTTTTTTGTTTTGGGAGTTGACTTTAATTCCCACCGTGCTATAATCACGGTTCGTTCTTTAAAAATGTAGACGTTAGTATATACAATTTCGGTGTGGCGTAATGGCAGCGCAGCAGTCTCCAAAACTGTTAGTGGGGGTTCGATTCCCTCCACCGGAGCCAATACGGCATTCGTTCAACGGATAGGACATAGGTCTTCTAAACCTAGAATGGGGGTTCGATTCCCTCATGCCGTGCCAATTGTTTTGCGAGTATGGTGGAATCGGTAGACACAGCAGACTTAAAATCTGCCGACGCAAGTCGTGCCAGTTCGAGTCTGGCTACTCGCACCAAAATGGAAGTGTGGCAGAGTCTGGTTTATTGCACCTGTCTTGAAAACAGACGAACAGAAATGTTCCGTGAGTTCAAATCTCACCGCTTCCGCCAAGTTATGGAGATATGGATGAGTGGTTTATATCAGCGGTTTGCTAAACCGTCGTTCATAGAAATATGGACCGCAGGTTCGAATCCTGCTATCTCCGCCAATGTGCTCCTGTAGTTTAACGGTAAAACTCCGAGCTTATACCTCGGCGATGCCTCTAGATGAGGGGATGATACAGGTTCGAATCCTGTCGGGAGTACCACTTTTTAAAAGGAGAACATCATGGGGCAATCGTAGTGTTGGTTCTTATGTTTATGTTGTGGTTGATAATAAAAGATTTGAAATGATGCACGCATGACTGAATGGTAAGGTAGCTGTCTGCAAAACAGATGTTCGTAGGTTCGATTCCTACTGCGTGCTCCAATAACCCTACTGTTGCCAGGGTTATGAATAACCCTACAAAGTGTAGGGGTATGTAAAAAAGTGCTTGCCTTTAATTTTCAAGTTAGATATAATACCGTTTTGTTGTTGAGGTTCTTTAATATTTTGGAGAAAATATGATTGTTTATCTTGGTCGTTTCAATATGTATAAAGTTGGTAATCAAACTGCTGTTGGTATGAAAGATGCAAAATTTCGACAGCGTGGTTATGCAGCATTTGGTAAAGATGTAATGATTGAAAAACTCAATAAACGTGTTCGGCTCTACAGTGAAGAAGGAATTTTTGTTGTAAAATAAAACAGAAGTGAGCGATCTGTCTCAGAAATGAGTTGAGCAAGGGTTTGATGCAGCAATGACTTCGGCATCATGTAACAGTCAGTTCCTTGTTAGTTCTTGAATTGTTCTTTAAAAATTTGTGAGATGCACGGTTCGTCTATTGGTTAGGACATTACCCTTTCAAGGTAAGAAGACGGGTTCGATTCCCGTACCGTGTACCATATAATATGTTTATGGGTGGTGCCCCTGTCGGCGGTCTGTAAAACCGTTACTCTAAGAGATAGGAAGTCGAGTTCGTGGAGCGTTACCATCACCACCCACCAACACCTATGTAGCTCAGTGGTAGAGCATCGTCTTGATAAGGCGAGGGTCAGTGGATCGTTCCCACTCATAGGTACCAAGGTTATTGTCCAGTAGCACAGCTGGTAGTTGCGCCTGACTGTTAATCAGGATGTCGTAGGTTCGATCCCTACCTGGACAGCCAAAAACAAAATTTCGCATCGTTAATTCAGTGGTAGAAGGCGATCCTTACAAGATCGAGGTCGGCAGTTCGAATCTGTCACGATGCACCAGTTTTAGGATTCTTTCAGCAATCAAAAATAACTTTACTGGAAATAAAGCAAAAAGCGAATCCTGTTGTACAATGCCCCATTGGTGAAATGGATGATCATACGATGCTACGAACGTCGTGGTGGAGGTTCGATTCCTTCATGGGGTGCCAAACTGTTGGGATATAGTGTAACGGCAGCACCGCAGACTTTGACTCTGTTAGTCTAGGTTCAAATCCTAGTATCCCTGCCAGTTCTATGGTGTTAGTAGTGTAGTGGTCTGCACATTGCTCTGTGAAAGCAATAGTATGGGATCGTTCCCCATCTAACACCCCAAGAATGGTGATATAGCAAAGTGGTAATGCGCTTTCTTCATACGAAAGTTATCGTAGGTTCGAATCCTACTATCACCACCAATAAATACTTTAGAAGAAGGAAACAGGGAGATGTAATGAACGTCCTAGCACTAGATGCTTCTGGTTTACCTAGAAGATGGATAAATTTTGAAGATGCAATTACATATCATGCCAAAGGTATGGTTGTTTGGTCTCTTGGTGAAACACTCGCTACATATCGTGGTGGTGTAAATAAGCAAGGTGTAGAGTCTGTATTGTCAACACCATCCATCATTGCGATAAAGGGTAGCGGATTCTCTATTGAAAAATTTGGTAGAGTTGTGCTAACAAATAAATCTCTGTTTTCTCGAGACAGACATGTTTGTGCTTACTGTGGCGGTAACTTTACTACTCCGCATTTATCACGGGATCATGTGATACCAAGATGCGAAGGTGGTGCTGATACTTGGACTAACGTAGTTACTGCATGTAAACCATGTAACATGAAGAAAGGTCGTAAGTTGCTTGAAGACACAAGCATGAAATTATTGTATGTTCCATATGAACCAAATCATTACGAACACATGATTCTGCTGAATCGCAACATACTTGCTGATCAAATGGAATACTTGCTGTCAGGTGTGCCAAAAAATAGTAGATTGCATGCTTGACATTATTTCATAGTTGTTATATACTATGTTTTATTAGTCATAAATCCTCTATGAGTCGTGGTTCGAATACTGCGCTTGAGGTTATTACTGGGGATTCGTTGTGAGAACGACATCTGTTCGGTAGCGTTGGGATATCTATGGGGCTGACCGAACACCATGGGGGTGTAGCTCAACTGGGAGAGCATCTGCTTTGCAAGCAGAGGGTAGCGGGTTCGAGTCCTGTCATCTCCACCAATTAATTGAGTGCTTTGTAAGCACAGAGGCACGATCAAGCGTTATGTAACTTATACAATAAACAGTAAACTCGAGTAAAGCTGTTGAGTATAGGCAAATAGTGCAAAGTACTCAACTAATTGAATCTGGTCTCAAAGTGTTCATGGACGCACGTATGCCTGTCACGCATAAAGAAGGGGATCGTTACCCCTTGGGACCGCCAGTTTGATTGCGGGATATAGTTCTGGCGAACTAGCAAGTTTCATATGCTTGAATGAGGTAGGTTCGATTCCTACTCCCGCTACCAGTTTTAGGATGTTTGCAGCAATCCAAATGCATACAACTTGTAATTGTAAACCGCAAAGGACATCCTGTTGCTTTTGTTTTAACTTTAGGAGAATGACATGAAACTAGATAAAATCTAGTGTCGCTCTAGATTCCCGTATGGTCTAGGGTTGGCACGTAAAATCAAAATAGTACGACCAACCACTCGTAGCGTTAATGGTAGCGCACTTGACTCTTAATCAATGAGGTGTCGGTTCGAATCCGACTGAGTGGACCATATGGGAGTGTAGCTCAGTTGGCAGAGCAAGAGACTTTTAATCTCGAGGTCGAGGGTTCGAAACCCTCCGCTCCTACCAAAAGATTCTTATGAAGATTGAAAATATATTTACTAATTTTATTGCTACTGATGAGTTGACAATCAACAACGAAGCAATAGTGAAGTTATGTTATGAGAAACAGAAAACATCTCAGACTAGCATCTACTTTACTGGCGCTGAACCTGAGATGCAACAACTTCTTAATGAGATAACACTTAGATTAAATGGTCTTCATAAGCATCTTGGTTTGATTGATACTGCGTATCAAACTGTGTATATGGCATGGGCTAATATAAACAGCAATCAGTATATAAGCATACCACACAATCATGGCGAAAGACCTAACACTGTTTTCTCTGGTGTTTACTACCCGAAAGCAGATGAAGGTTGTTCTATGATAGAGTTTATGACACCTAACAATGCTCATCATCATGTTGTATATCAGCATATGGTAAAAGAGCAAAATAGTTTTACACAATCTGTCGTTTCGATTCAACCGAAGACAGGTAGTTTGATAATCTTTCCTTCTTGGTTAATGCACTATGTTGTGCCATCAGAAGGTAAAGGTGATAGAATCTCATTAGCATTTAATGCTGAAGTGAAATATAAATAAGAGTTCATTCGGAGTGTAGCACAGCCTGGTAGTGCACCTGCTTTGGGAGCAGGGGGTCGTAGGTTCGAATCCTACTACTCCGACCATGATTAATGCGGATATAATTCAGTTGGTAGAATGTTTGCTTGCCAAGCAAAATGTCGTCGGTTCGAATCCGACTATCCGCTCCAGTAATTGCTGATTTAGCTCAGTTGGTAGAGCAACTGCCTTGTAAGCAGTAGGTCGTCAGTTCGAATCCGACAATCAGCACCAAATTATGCCCCGATGACGGAATTGGTATACGTGTTGGTCTTAGAAGCCAAATTTTGGGAGTTCGAGTCTCCCTTGGGGCACCAAAAACCAAGAAAAACCCTTGCAAACCCAGTTTGCAGGGGTCTTTTACATGGGGCTACGTAAGTCATTGATCTGTAAGGGTTTTTATACCCCTACAAAGTCTAGGGGTATGTAAAAAAGTGCTTGCCTTTAATTCCGCTTTCCTGTATAATATAGGTATGAAAGTTGAAAAGGAGATAGAGATGACTGAACGTAAACCACGAAATGTCCTGACAGTATATACCGACCCAGCTGGCGTCAAGGTTACTGTCTATAAACCACGCAAGGCACCTCGCTCAAAGGCACGTGCGAAGCAAACTAAAGTAGTCCATTTGTCTACTGGTATCGCAACTGGGTTTCCCACTCGTTCTTCCGTTTTCGGAGATGCCCTATGAGAGTAGCAAAAGATTTTGGTTTGGTTCGTATTGTACATGACGGTGATCCATTTAACACCGCATACGATATTAAAGTAGAATGGATGCGTAATGGTAACTGGGAATTGTATCACGGCTTCAATAGCCTCAGTGATGATTATGCTTTTACTAACAGTCAAGAGGCAGCAGGTCGTGCAATTGCAAAGATTGCAAAAGAAAAAGCAGGATTATTTGAAAGTTAAAAAGGAACATGAAATGAGACCTACCTACGCTGATCTGGTTAAGGAATTTGTTGACTTGTCTTACAAAGTTTACGGCAACTATGCCTTCTCTTCGGGTTATCTTCAGTCTCTGACTGCTAACATGATGGATGGTTACGCTGATGCGAAATCTGCTGAGCGCCAACTGAAACAGTCTATCGCTGAACTCGAGAATCGTTTGATGCTTGAGGAACGTGAAAAGCAATATGAGATGATGTCTCGCGATGCTGATGCGGAGGTTGTATAATGAAAGGTTCTATTCGTTTGTTTGTTGGTTTTATGATTGCTTTCGGTGCTGTTGGCACTGTGGATTTTGATCCTAATGCTGATCTTCTGGTGCAGTCCGCATTGGCTGCTGTTGGTCTAGCAATTATGGCTTGGGGTGTTCGTGATATGGAGAGTGTATAATGGGTGTTATGAAAGATAGGGTTACTGATATTGTCACAATGCTTTGTGATGGTCAATCGGTTCAACAAGTTGCCGATTATTTCGGCGAAACAGTTGAAACAATCAATCAAGTTGCTGCCGACTTTGGTATTGCTGATGACTTTGATTCTGACTATGATGAGAGCATGGATGGTGACTTCGACAGTGCTATGGCTTCTGCTGGTTTCGGCACTGATGAAGATTATGGTTATTGTGGAGATGAATGATGAAAATGTTTAACGGTGAAATTACTGATGTTAGAATCGTATGGAATGGTCGCTCATACAATACACGTCATGGTGGACCCTTTGATCGTGGAGCAGCTGATTCTTACTACTCACGTGGAGCGATGCCTCACTACTACACTGGCGACACTCACCAGTCTACTCGACTCGAGGAAGTAGACATGTCAGAGACAGAAATCCATGAGTACATGGCTGGGTATGCCTATAATGAGCAGTTCGGCGACAAGAAAGATTGGGGTTGATATGGGTAATCTAATCGTTGGTTTTATTCTCGGTGTCGCAGCTTGTACTGTTGGTTTCGCTGGTATAGCAAAAATTGCTGATTATGGTGTTGTTAAGATGCAACAAATTGTGAAGGAAACAGCAAAATGAATGAGCACGATTTTCAAAATCTTAGGTTTCTTTTACTCGCTTCCCAAGAAGTTCTTGCTGATTGGTACTCTAAAGTAGATAAAGATGATCATGAGTATGCAATTGAATTGCTTGAAGCAGCTTGTATGGATGATCTCGTTGAGATCCTAGAGGAAAAAGAACAGATTATGCTTGAGGAAGGTGTGTTTGAACTTACTGTGGCGCAAGAGTATTTGAGTAGATTTACTATGAGGAGAGCGCAATGAAGTTTGTTATAGCTGTATTGGTCGCCACTATGCTTTCTGCTTGCGGAACTGCTGGTGGACTTGTTAGTGGTGCTGGTGAAGATCTGCAAAAAGCAGGGAAATGGATTAAAGAACGATGAAACTAAAATTACTTACGATTGCTGTGCTGGCTGCTTTGGCTACTGGCTGCGCATCAAATAAAGTTGAACCTGTTACTAAGGTAGAGAATAAACTTGAACAGAAGCCTGACATCAAGAAAGCAGAAGCAGAGTTTCTTGAAGAACACGGCACTCTTCAAATTCAGTTCTCGGAACAAGGCGAGTGGTTGGTGATAAAGACTATTGGTACTGCACCGATTAACTTCAATCATGCTCAAGGTCGTGAGGATGCGTTCATGCTTGCTACTATGCGAGCCAAGCGTAATCTGGTCGAGTTTATGAGCAACGATGTTAAGTCAGCAAAGACAGCAGAGAATATTGCTAAGACTTCGCTGCGCGACATTGTGAAGAATAGTAATACTGAACTGAAGAATCGCAAGGTTGATCCTGATAGCGATGATGACGGTGTTACTGGTGGCATGGCTAGTGAAGAAGATCGTCGCCGAGCAAATCGTATCGCTCAATCAGTAACGGAAAGTATGAGCGATAACTCACAAGCAATTCTGCGTGGTGCATTCGTAGCGAAACGTGAAGTGTCTCGTGAGAATAATATGGTTGCTGTTACCATTTATGTCTCTAAGAAAAGCATTAACACGTCAGCAAATCTTCGCACTATGATGAATGGACTCTAAATGAAAAAGACTGTTCTTGCTCTGTTGTTTGCTGCTACCTTTGCGAATGCTGCTGAGGTGAAGGTGACTGGGTATGGTTCTAATTATGATGCTGCTTTAGAGAATGCAAAGGTAGCAGCACTAGAGCAGGGAGCAAGCACTTTCATTATGAGTGAACGAAATGCTAAAGGTAATCGTGTTGATGAATCTATTGATGAGTACACCAGTGGCGTGATAAAATCATACAAGATAACCAACCAAGCTAGAACACCAATCGGTTATGAGGTAACTATCATTGCTGATGTTGTTCCAAAAGACAATACCATACGCAAAGGTAGTGGTAATTTCTCACCTGACTTTAAAGAGTACGAACGTAGAGAGAAAATCGTTAGCAAACTGGATAACATAGGAAATGCAATTTATGCAGATGTGAAAAATCCAGACTACAAGATTGGTCGCTATGACACAACTGTATATGCTGATGTAATTATATCATGGCAACCGAAGTGGGTCTCTGATGCGAAATCATTTAGTAAAACTATTGGCGAGAAGGGATCTACTAGCACTAATACCCACGGAGGGATTGCTGCTGGTGTGTCGAATGCGGTAAAGGGTTTTACTGGTAATGGTGTTCTCGGATGGCTGGCTTGGGAAGTTGCAAAACCTGCACCACCACCAGAGTTCCGTAGCAATCAAATGGTTTGTTTTGGTGCATATCAGAACTCGACAGTTGACTGCTATAACATTGATGTTGATTTTGCATTTATTCCTCGTAATCCGAAACTTGTTTTAATTGCAAATGTAGACGGGCAGCAATTACAACTTTATGAACAATATGTTGATATGACACTTTACAAGTTTGCTCAAGCAGGTGATACGAGATATAATAGGTTCATCCCGCAGCATAAGACTACTCTGAACCAATCAGCGTTGCTTGTGTTTGAGAATGAAACTCAGAAAATGCGTGTTAAGTTTGATGTGAGTAATGAAATTATGAAACGTGTTACTAACGTGCAGGTGTACTTGCGATGAAACAAAAATGGGTCGACGCATATATGGATACTGCTGAGAGATTTGCTCAGCTGTCCACTGCTGTTCGTCTGAAGGTTGGTGCTGTTGTAGTCAAGGATCATAGGATTATATCTATCGGTTACAATGGCATGCCAGCTGGATGGGATAATACATGTGAAGAAGAATTTATAGATGAATATGATGAGAAGTTTATTAGGACTACTAAAACAAAACCTGAGGTGATACATGCTGAAGCAAATGCTATACTTAAACTTGCCAAGTCTAACGACGGAGGTGATGGTGCCGATCTATTTTGTACTCATGCTCCTTGCATCGATTGCGCTAAATTAATCTATGGTGCTGGAATCAAAAATGTGTTTTATCGTAACACATACAGAAATGATGATGGTCTAAAATTTTTAGAAAAATGTGGAATAAAAATTTTGCATCAATGGTGGTATTAATTGACATTAAATCATATAAGTAATATACTTACGTTATGGAAATGGGATGACTACAGCAATTTGACTAAAGTCGAAGCTAGAGTGCCAGACACAGGAGGACCACCGAAAGGTGTAATTTAAACTGGCTAGAGCGATCTACTCGAAATAAGGTCTGACGCTGGAAAGACAGCAAATGATAGTGTGCTATCTATTTTTCAGTGGGGCTGCCGAGAGGGGCACTGTGGTTAGAATAAACCAAGTTAATACCAACCCGATCATCCCGCAGTTTAAAGGAATTGAAATGAACACTTTTGTGTCTTCCGTACAAAATCAATCCGCACGCACTGAAAACGGCATGCGTGCTCGTAAGTCTACTGCATCTGCATGCGTAGACTTGTTCTTCAAAATCGGTGCCTCACGTGGTACAGATATCACCAAAGAATTTGTCGCAGCATACGTTGAGGACAAAGACCTAGCATTACGTATTGCTCAGTGGGCACGTGATGCACGTGGTGGTGCTGGTGAACGTGAGTTGTTCCGTCAAATCCTAAAATATCTTGACAAGCACGATGCTGATGCTACTAAAGCATTGCTGAAGAAAGTGCCAGAGATCGGTCGCTGGGATGACATCTTTGTAGTTGAGACTAACAAGGCAACTGCGTTCACCATGCTGGGTGATGCTCTGCGTGAAAAGAATGGTCTTGCTGCAAAATGGACTCCACGTCAAGGTAAGCTGGCTGTTGAACTCCGTAAGTTTTTTAACATGTCTCCAAAGTTTTATCGTAAGTCTTTGGTTGAAATGACCAAAGTTGTTGAACAAGATATGTGCGCTAAGAAATGGGATGAAATCAACTTCAGCCATGTACCTTCTGTTGCTGCTGCTCGCTATAAGAAAGCATTCTACCGTAACACTGAAAAGTATGCGGAATATGTTGCTGCTCTTGTGAAAGGTGATGACTCAAATGTTAAAGTAAATGCTGGCGCAGTATATCCATATGATGTGCTGAAGGGTGTTGTTGGTCATTACCAAACTAATTACAATAAGACTCAGCTTGATCTGATTGAGAAGCAATGGGATGCGTTGGAAAACTTTGTTGGTGATGCTAATGTGTTGCCACTGGTTGACGTATCTGGTTCTATGTCTATCCCAGTAAACAGAGGTAAGACTGCGAATGTGACTTGCTTGACTGTTGCTGTTTCGCTTGGTCTATACCTAGCAGACAAAAACACTGGTAAGTTCAAGGACACTTTCTTGACTTTCTCTGAGACACCAGAACTGCTGAACCTTAAAGGAACTATCCTTCAAAAAGTGCAACAAATGGTTAAGTCTTCATGGGACATGAATACTAACTTGGTAAAGGCGATGGATAAAATCCTGAAGACTGCTAAGGAAGGTAATGTACCTCAAGAAGAAATGCCAGAAGTGCTTCTGATTCTATCAGATATGCAGTTTGATCGATGCGCAAGTTTTGACAACTCTGCTATGAAGATGATTGAACGTAAGTTCAGCGAAGCAGGTTACGATCTACCAAAGATCGTGTTCTGGAACTTGAATGCGTACGACAATGTACCAGTAAAGTATGATACAAGTGGCGTTGCTTTGATTTCTGGATTCAGTCCAGCAATTATGAAATCAATCTTGACATGTAACGCTGAAGACTTTACTCCTGAAAGCGTAATGCGTAAGGCAGTGATGATCCCACGTTACGATATCTAAATAAGAACAGAGGGGTAAACACTCTCTGTTCTTTCATCAACTAGGAGATTATTATGTCAGCTAACAAAGGTAGCCGTGATCACAAACGTGTTCATAAGAGCACATCACAAGGTGGTAGAAACCCGAAAACATCAGCAATGACTAAGACTCAGAAGAAAACATTCAAGAGATATCGTGGTCAAGGTAGATGATTACTGAAGAACAGATATTAAAATTGGTAGAGGATATGGAGCGAATGCTTGGTCCACTACCAAATCCTGAGCAAGAACCTAAAAGATTTGCATACTATCTAAAACTGTACAAATATTACAAGGAGAGATCATGAACGCTGTCCAGTTATCAGAAGAAGAAATGGTAGGTATCGCGCATAATGTTGACAATGTATTACGTTCAATGGGAGAGATTACTGAACTAAGTCCTTTGTCAATTGCTTCTATTGTTCTCGCACGTCTAATGTGGCTCACATCAGAAACAGGATGTGAAACTGACTTTAAAAAACTTATGAGGAAAGTTGCTGACGGAGAAGTTAACAGCCCGTCAACTAATAAAATCGTGCACTAGGAGAATTCTATGAGCGATGAATATAGTAAGTATAGTAAAGAGAAGAAAGCAAAAAGAATCCAAGCTGATGAGCGAGCAATCGCAAGACAAGTTCGTATAGCAAAAGATTACTACATGCATCTAGGGAATAATAAGTGGAAGTATCTTGAACAACCACACCGCAATCACAAGAAGCATATTCTTAATTGTGGTGATTCAAGATGTTACATGTGTGGTAACCCAAGAAAGTTTTTCAAAGAAAAAACTATACAAGAAAGAAAATTTGAGCAGCTGAGGGTTAATGAAGTATAATGATTCACTTTACCATAAGTATTTTTAATCCATGGACACGCCAGACTCAATACAATGAAATATGGCAGCGTCGCTGGGCATTAAAAGAAAATGGCCATAAGCACCTCGATGTTGGTTTCTATCGACATCGAGGTATGATTTTTGACATAGGTATTTCTGTGACACATAGACAAGATCATGCAGGATTTAGTATGAGTTTTGGTCTACTAGGTTTCTATGGTGATGTACAATTTTATGATGATCGTCATTGGAATACTATAGAGAAGAAATGGGAAAGCCATGATACTTGAGATAGTAATGTGGGGCTTCTTCAGCGCACTTGGTTGGTGGGGAGCGCAGCACTATATTATTGAGCCATATCTACCGCCACCAATGGAGAGAAAAGATGAGCGACCGAAAGAAACAGAGAGGAAGCTATAATGAAAACTGAGATGCGCTTCGGAGATTATGCCCTGCTCTCACTTAGAGATCCAGGACTGCCAACATTTACATATTTCTGGGTGAAGGAACAAAGGGGTGATGGCTTGAAGTCCGAGAAGATTGTCTCTCCTTACTTTAATTCTGCAGAGGAAGCATGCCTATGGGCTGATAATAATCCAGAATGGACGATATGAAGGAGAAGAAATGCGTTGGATCTCAACAAGGGATAGGCTACCACCATCGGATAGATACATAATCTATCATACTCCAGATATATTTGAATCTGGACCGCAGATGTGGATCGGTTACTACGATAGTGGTTCATTTATAAGCAAACATGGATTTTTTGGAGGAGGCGAGGTAACGCATTGGATGCCGCTACCCGAATTACCGAATGCCAATAATCCAGAGTGGAAAGAATGAAGATAGGAACTCTAATTTTTTTGTTTTATCTTATCTTTGTCGTACCACCAATGACAGTTATACTGTTCGGTCTGATATATGGTGGCGCAGCAGAGTTTCATAAAGCATTTATTATGGAAAAGAAGAAATGAACTCGGCAATTATCTCTCGTCTATCAGATAAGGCAAAAGAGTTAGTGCCTACCAACACATATCAAGTTGATGCTTGGATAAAAGCATACAATGAAGCATTTGCTACACTGCTGTTAGAAGAAACAATGACAATTTGTGATGAAGAAACCGCAAGAGGTATTCGCAGTCATTTTGACCTATGATCTATATACTGACTGTGTATCTTGTACTTGCTGGAACCAATCCTACAGTTTGGCTTCTACAAGAACACAAAACAATGGAAGAATGTCAGCGCTGGGCAACATTTTATAATGAATATCCTTTTATGTCAATATGCACAAGAGAGAGAAAACTATGAACAAAATACCAAGATTTCCGAATGATCCAATGGACTATGATCTACCTCCACATACGGATATAAAGTTATGAGAAGACTGGCCATCTTCTTGTTCTTCCTCATCAGCACAACAGCTGCCTTTGCGACTGCTGAACTTGCTATTTTGGTAGTCCTCGCACCCATATTCCTCTGGCTATATTCTATGGCTGAGGACATTGATGGGGAATATTAAATGAGCACCTGGACACTGATTATAATGCTACACAGCGCAACCACTGCTCTCTCAACCAAGGGATCAATCGCAATGCCAACCAAAGACTATGAGGAATGTGTTGTCATTCGAGAACAGATAAAGAAAGACTGGAGTGATACACGCTATCGCGTATCAGCCAGCTGTGTAAATATAAAAAGATGAAAGACCTACTTAAAATCCTGCCTTCACTGCTCAGTGCAATGCCTGAGGTAGTTAAGTACCTCAAGTATATACCTATATTGATGGTAATGGCAGGGGTAGGTTACGGTGCTTTTTATTATATACAGAATCACAAAGATCCATACATATGCGTCAATAATCAAGTTTTTGAACAACTGAGATTAGACAGTGATATCTATATATTTCGAGGTGATACCTGTGTTGATTCAAAGGATATGAAATGAGTTGTAGTCAATTTAAAGGCAGATTTTCGGACGTACTATGTACTTGGAAAGACGGATATCAAAATAAATCTTGACAGGAAATAATTTTTATGTTACTATCAATAACTCTTGCTCTTGCTTTGAATGCTGCTAAGTTGCCATATAAACAACTTGAAAAATACTATTGGGACTGTGACACTCTGTTCATGAAAGGTGAAATGGGTGGTCAAGACTTGTGGAGTTGTTTATCTGTGACAGAGGAGTTTCAGAAAAAGTTTAAAACAAAAGAAGCCTTTAAGACTTATTGGCACGAACAAAAGCTGTATCAATGGAACATGCGTGGGTATAATCCGAATGCTGAAACATATTGAGATTAACAGAGAGATTTGAGGCTGAACGATGTTTATACCAGTGTTGTTTATTTGTATCAATTTAAATTGTGAATTCATGCAGGCAACAAATAGTTTCAAATCCGAAAAAGAATGTAGGGAAGGCATAAAAATACAAAAGAAATATATGACTGATATGGTTAAAAAAGCTGAGTTGGGCAAGATAGGTTTGATGGAAGGAACTTGTATCGACGCTAACATTCCTAGAGGATTAACTACCTCAGAAAGAATCAAACAACATTTCGGAGTTGAGGAATGAAAATAGTGTGGATAATGATGGTGCTGGTTTTCGCTGATGGCCAATGGAGACAGTGGAATACCTATTCTAGACAAGAAGAATGTGAAGAAGCACGTCAACTGCTAATACATTATAGAGAAAACAAAATGACTATCATTTGTGAGCCAGTACAAATATCAGAGAAATAATCATGAGCAATGTCTATCAATTCCCCTCTAAGCCAGATAAGCCAGATATGGAACTAAATCGATATCGTTGTAAATTAATAGAATTGCAAGAGGTGAAGGAAGCCATATTGCGTGAAATACGTGTAACCAAAGATATTATAAAGCTGCTAGAGGGTGGAAGTAGGTAGTGAACGGAAGGGTTAAATTAGAATGTCTGCGTTGGTCTAGCACCGTGGGGAGAAATACCATTTATGCCCTCTGTCTATAAGAAAAAGATATGCCCCCAGTGTTATTCTGAGCACCGTAAGCGAGGTCCATTCTGCTCAAAGATATGTTCTAATAAAGCACGTATCGTCACTCAGGAAACGAAGCAGAAACAGTCGGAGTCTATGAGTAAGTTTATGAACTCAGGGAATGAGACTGCAGAACGACTAATATGGGCTATCAATTCAACCAGGGATGAGCGAGAGGAAGGTTTTCCTTTACCTCAGGTGCCTGATCCCATCGGTAATAATCAATTTGTGGCTGGTCGGGATCTCTGGACCGAGGACTGAGTATATTTGATTGCATTCCTTGCTTTTCCCTTTACGAGAGAGTAAAATGAGGGTGTAGGGGATGATAAGAATAACCCTATGATTCTGTAGGGATTACCGTAAGTTATTGATTTAGAAGGGTATTTTAGAGAGAGAAAACATCAAATTTTCCTTGCCTTTATTGCGTTTGTAGGTATAATTACTGTATTATTAAATGATGATGCAAAGGAAAAGTCTAATGAAAGCCACGATCTCTCTCGAAAAGTCCACTGGTAAATACGTCGGTTATATCGACGGAAAAGCAGTGGTTCGCTCGAAATATGAGTCCGCTGTCTCTAAGCGTCTCTCTGAGATCACTGGTACTATCGCTACTGCTAAAGTGGCTCTGGCTACGAAGAACGACAAATTCGGTATTAATGCTCGATTCGGTTTCGTGGAGCAGCTCGTGAGTATGGTCGCTGATGGTGTTCAGCCCTCCGCGATCGTGACTGGTGAGGGTGGCTTGGGTAAGACCTATACTGTGACCAAGACTCTAGAAACCAAAGGTTACAAAGATATTTCTGACCTAGCTGACTTCCAGGTCGGTGCTCTGATCAATACTCGTAAGTGCTTTACCTTCGTGAAGGGTTACTCTACACCGAAGGGTCTGTATCGCACTCTCTTCGAGAACAACAAGAGCATCATTGTGTTTGATGACTGTGACTCAGTACTGAAGGATCCTGTTGCACTGAACATTCTGAAGTCTGCTCTTGACTCTTATGGTAAGCGCATCATCTCCTGGAATGCTGATATGAAGGACGATGATCTTCCTCGCTCGTTCAACTTCGAAGGTCGTGTGATCTTCATCTCTAACCTGGACGAAGGTCGCATTGATCAAGCCATCCGTAGTCGTTCTATGATGATCGATCTCTCCATGACTACCGATCAGAAGATTGAGCGTATGGAGACTATCGCTTCTGCTGAGGAATTTCTCCCTGAGTACAGCAAAGACATTATTGCTGATGCTCTGACTCTGATCAAAGAAATCAAGGAAGAAGTCAAAGAGATATCTCTCCGTACACTGATCAGCGTCTCCAAGGTGCGTGCCTCTAATAAAGACTGGAAGGATCTGGCTACGTATATGCTGACTGCTTAATATGAGTCTCTTAGAAGTCAGTCTCTTGTTAGGCACTCCCCTCCCCCTCTCTCCCTTAGATGAGGAATACGTAGAGAGTAATGATTATGATGAACTATTTGATGTGATTGGAGAAGACGAATGATGCGTGTGATTGTAAATGGTGTGTCCTTCTATACTACAGAGAGTCGAGTAAAGAATGGTGTGGGCTCTTCTGTCTCTGTAAATGCAGCTGTTCGAGTAGCATACGAACTACTAGGTAAGAGCACAGGGATCGGTACTCGAGTACCAGTATACGATCACCAGATGGTAAAGCAATATTTTGATGTACAAATTGATAGACTGTGAGGATATTGAGTCGGGGTCTTAAACCTGTAAAAAATAGGTCTAGGGACTCCTACTGTTTTGATACAAGGCGCTAGTCACACCGATCTCTTATTTTTATTCTACACACTTAAAGGATTCTTATGAAACTTAATCTTTCTCCCAGAACGTGGCAGGTCATCATCACGCATTACACCTCCCCTACGAATGAGGTATCATATTACAAGAATATTCCTATTGAACACTTGGCAGAAGTGCAACAATTCTTTCGGAATAATATTAAGGGACTCCGCTATGTATTTCGTGGACCACGGTATGACGCACTGAGAGTTTCGACTCGTAAGAAAGATGCTTTCGCATTTTCTGTATATAAACGATAAGGGGACTCCTATGGGCACTATCATGAATTTGCTTATAGGAATCCTTATCTTTTTTGTAATAAATATCGGGTTTACCATTGCTTTCCGTTTTTGGGATTTTCATTGGTATATCGATGATCTTACAGAATCTATAAAGGACTGGTGGAATAAATGACTGGAATACTTATGGCAATACTTGCGGGACTCCTAGTGCTTTTGGCGGGATGCTCTACGACAAATGTAATTATCGGGACTCCTGCCTCTGTAACTGTGGAGCGAGGGGTGGTAGAAATAAAAACACTCGAACCGAAAACGAAAATTACCGTTCGCGATAAAAACAACCCTTATGGCTCAAATGAAAAATGATGAATGAATTACTACTAAAACCTACTTTTGATTGGATAAGAGATGACTGGAACAGCAATAGTTTTCGCTTTATTATTGAGTTGCTTGCTTGGGCTGCTAGTATTGGGTGCGCTATCACTATGGCGCTCACTGTCCCCAATCCTCCCCTTCTGGCTCTTTACCCTGTTTGGATTACTGGCTGTGCCATGTATAGTTGGGCTGCTTATTCTAGGAAATCTTTTGGGATGCTTGCTAACTACATACTGTTAACCACCATAGATATGTTCGGGCTAATACGAATGCTTACATCATGATACCATTTATAACTGTAACTACATGGGAACAACTTATGTTACTTATTCTACTAGATATACTTTTCTTATGGATTCTGATGGGTGTAGCTGTTGCTATCTTATTCTGGTCTGGACTAAACTTCGCTAAGATTTGTGACTGGATACTAAATAAAATTACTCGCCGCAAACTACATAAAGGATAATTCTTATGCTAACTTATACAGTTGGTCCAGATGGTCAAGAAGATCTACAGGGACAGTGGACAATTAAAGAAACTTTCGCAGGGGACTCCTTGCGTCTTTTTGTTCTTGCAGAAAAAAACGGAATGGAAAAGAAAATGTGGGTAAATCGTTCCGACTTACAAGAGGCAGAGGGACCCGATCCTGCAGGTTTAAAAGAAATTACAGAGCCAACCCCAGACTCAGAATAATTGCATATTTGCCTTTAATGACATAAGGGCATATACTATATCTTATGCGGGAGTAGCTCAGCTGGTAGAGCACTTGCCTTCCAAGCAAGATGTCGCGAGTTCGAACCTCGTCTCCCGCTCCAGTTAACATAAGAGAAATATTATGAAAGTCGCGATCACTAGCGATATCCATCTCGAGTTTGGAGATTGGTATCCGTCAAATCCTAAGAACGCAGATGTTCTCATTCTAGGTGGTGACATTCTTGTCGCTACTGAGCTAGAAAATTTACAAGGTGACCCGAATGGTTTGCTAATGCACACCAAGGGAGAGCGTTTTCGTAATTTTCTAATCAACTGCAAAAAGAACTATAAGCATGTTCTTTACATTATGGGTAATCATGAACATTACCATGGCGACTTTGCAGTTTCACATATGGTTCTTCGCAAAGAATGTGAAGATAATGACATTCATTTTCTGGACACTGATTCTGTTCGCATCGATGACTATACATTTATCGGTGGTACACTGTGGACTGACATGAATAAGGAAGATCCATATACGCTACATGCTATGACTGGAATGATGAATGACTTTAGAATTGTTAATAATTCTAATCGTATGGTCGCACGTAAGGTTCCTGTCTATCAGAAAGATGAGAATGGTCATCACGTAGTTGAGGAAATCGACGGTATAAGAAAAAATGTTCAGATCGGTATAAAGATTAAGGAAGAACCAGCAAAGTTTTCGCCTCACGATGCTGTTGAGCAGCATAAGAAAATGATTGATTATGTTAGAATCATAATCGAGAACAACCCAGATCACAAGTATGTTGTGGTTGGGCATCATGCGCCAAGCAGACAGTCAACTCATCCGAAGTATAGAGATGATTCGATCATGAATGGTGGTTACTCTTCGAGTCTTGATGAGTTTATTATGGATCATCCACAAATTAAATTGTGGACTCATGGTCATACTCATGAGCAATTCGATTATCTTATTGGTGATACTCGTATAGTTTGCAATCCTCGTGGGTATGTAAACTATGAACGTGGTTCTGATGTTGAAGATCCATACAATGCAAAAGTGGTTGAACTACCTTAAATACTCAGGGATATGGATTGGGTTTGTTCTTAATCCGTATCACTGGGAATTTAAATTACAAACTGAAGGTCCAACAGATTTGGATCCTAACATGCACTTTGCGTTTTTGACTTTAGGTCCATTCTGGATTAGAATAGTGGTTGATGATGGAGGGTGGTAATGAGAAAAGGTTACAAGACTGTTTGGTTTTTTGACAACAAAGAAAAGAACAAGGATGCTTTGGTTATCCTAGATCTTGATGCCGATCGTTATCGTGTTAGTGTAAAGGATGATGCGGGAGTTCATTTCTTTTCTGAATTTGAATCTCTTGAGTCTGCTAAATTATTTGCTGAAGGGTGGGTAAAATGAAATCATATGTGCTTGATGTTAAGACTCGTGAAGACGGTGAGGCATTCATTGAATTGCCTGATGAGGTTATTGAAGAAACAGGGTGGAAAGTCGGTGACGATTTAGAGTGGGCTGATAATGGTAATGGTAGTTTTACACTAACCAAGTCTAACAAAGAATGGGTTCTTGTTGAATGCATCAGCACCTTCCGTCAGCGTTATATGGTACAGGTTCCAAGGGGTAAAGCCGAATGGGCTATGGACACTGTGGTTTGTAATGAAGCGAAAGAGTTCTCGCAATACCATATTGGTGAACAGATTGTTTCTCATCGTGTTATGAGTTATGAAGATGCTATTAAACTTTGTAATGTAGATAATGATTATTGCGCATCATGGGATGAGGAGCATAAAGTTAAAACATTCTTTACGAAAGAAGGAGAGAAGCGTGACCACTAAGTACACATTCAAACAGGAATATTCAGGATTTACTGGCTTCTCTGAAGCAGTACCTCCAACTACGATTACCATGGAAGTTAATGGAGAGTTATCGCTACCACAAATTGTTGAGCGATTCGAAGAGTTCCTACGTGGTGCAGGATTTCATTTTAATGGTCATCTCGACTTTGTTAATGACGATGATGTTGATGATTCGAAAGATCAAGATGATGATAATTCGCAAGATCAAGGTGATGATATCAATCTTGACTTTGGCGATATAAACATCGGCTCAACTTACACAACAATGGGCGATCAAACTCTTACTCTTAAGATGCCAGAAAAACACTCAACTTACTACTACGATTATTCGAGGAACAAATGAGTAAGATATTTACTGACGTAGCTGTTTTTCTAAAAGCATGTGGTCAGAATTATCCAGCAAATCCAGATCCAAATGTTTCTGATCTAGCTGATCTTTATAAGAAGTTAATCAAAGAAGAAACAGAAGAATTCTGGGAAGCTGTATCAGCTAGTGATGACGCTGAACAACTTGATGCATGCTTTGACATGATTTGGGTAATCGTTGGTTACATGCATTTGCGAGGTTGGAACTGTAACGCTGCTTGGGATGAGGGTGCCAAATCTAACCTATCAAAAATAGATAAGAAAACATGCAGAGTTCTTCGTAGAGAAGATGGTAAGATTCTTAAACCAGAAGGATGGCAACCACCAGACTTCACTAAATTTGTGGCTAAGAAATGATTGAATGTTTAATACTTGGGGATTCGATAGCAGTTGGTGTTTCGCAAGTTAGAAAAGAATGCATAGCGATTGCTAAGTCGGGAATTAATAGTAAAGATTATTGGAATAAGAATAGATCTTATTTCGAGAAGGCAGACACAGTAAAGACTAAAGTTACAATTATTAGTCTAGGTCCAAACGACACAAAAAATATTGACACAATAAAATATGTAAACTTGATTCGTGAGCGAGTTAAGGGTAGAATATACTGGATACTTCCTTCTGAGAAATTTAAACCAGAGAAATTTCAGAACATTAAAGACGTAGCTAAGATATGGGGCGACATTGTTATTGAAAGACCTGCTGATAAGATTTCTGCCGATGGTGTTCATCCAACTTATGCTGGTTATAAAGAGATAGCCGAGAAAGCAAAATGATTAAAGTTTATCTAGACATGGATGGTGTGCTTTGCGACTTTGAGAAAAACTTTTCAAAGTTTCGTAATCCTAAAGTCAAGTATGATAAGAAAATTTTTAGAGATGCTGTTATGACTCATAAGATTTTTGAAGATCTTGACTATATGCCTAATGCAATAAGATTGCTTAGTGTTGTTCGTTCGCTTAATGTTGCTGTTGAAATACTAACATCAGTTGGAACACATGATCCAATGCAGGGAGCAGAAGCTGCACGTCAGAAAACTCATTGGTTGCAAAAACATGGCATTACATATAAGCCAAACTTCGTACGCATGTTTTCCGAAAAGCCAAACTATGCAACACCAAATTCTATCCTGATTGACGATAGACCTGATTGCGCTGGACCTTTCACTAAGGCAGGTGGACATGGCATTCTACATGAAGATAAACATGTAGATAGTACAATAAATCTTTTGAATTCGTTAGTTCTACAAATAAATGCGCTACAAGTATTATGAATATATTTTATCTTGATATTAATCCAAAAACTTGTGCTGAGATGCATCTTGACAAGCATGTCGTTAAGATGATCTTAGAGTATGCTCAACTTCTTTCTACAGCACATAGAATTTTAGATGGTAAAGTTTATGAGGGTAAAACAATCAGCGGAAGAAACATAAAGCGCTGGAAACTTGACGATCACAATCTTGAAACCTTATTGTTTAAAGCATCACACATAAGCCACCCATCAGCAATCTGGTGTCGTAAAAATGTTCAGAACTATATGTGGCTTGCGGAGTTACTTGAATGCACTTGCTCTGAGTATACTCATCGCTATGGTAAGGTTCACAGCGTTGAACAATCTGGTCTAATGCAAACTCTAAAGAATAACTTTCCTAAGAACTTACCCATTGGTCCATTCACTGAACCAACTCCAGCTATGCCAGATGACTGTAAAATTTCAGGCGACTCACTCGCTTCTTACCATAAATACTATATTGAAAAGAAGAGACCTTTTGCCAAATGGACTAATCGTCCTATGCCTAACTGGTTCTCTGAAGCTCTAAATAGATTTAATGAAGCCTGTTATATTTTATCTGATGTAAAACGTAATAGAACTGTATCAATGTCAACACTGTTGATGAATCCTTAATGCCAACATATACTTTTAGAAACAAAGAAACTGGTGAAACCTTCGACCAGTTCATGACTATTGCATCTCGTGAACAATTCCTGGAGGAAAATCCAAATTTAGAAACTGTTATCTCTGGCGCACCCATGATGATGGATCCAGTACGAGCAGGTGTGCGTAAAGTTGATAATGGATTTAAGGAGGTTTTGCAGAAAATTCATACTAGAACACCAGGGAGTAAATTAGATCTATAACAACAAGGAGAGCAATCAATGGCGAAGAGAGCACCTGCTCAGCAACATTCAGACGATATTATCCCCATTGAAAACGGAAAACGAAACGGACTTCATGCAACAAATTCAAATGCGTTAAAGATCCGCATGGATCATCTAAAAACTTTTGAGCCTCTAACAGATAATCAAAAATTATTCTTCGACGCATACAAACGTAGTGATTATTTCATAGCATTACACGGAGTAGCGGGTACAGGTAAAACATTCTGTGCGCTGTATAAAGCGATAGAAGAAGTTCTCGATAAAGCAAATCCCTTTAATAAAATTATTGTGGTTCGATCTGCAGTTCAGGGTCGAGAAATTGGACACCTTCCTGGTGATGTTGACGAAAAGATGGAAATCTATCAGCAGCCATATCGTCAGATATGTGAGACTTTGTTTGGTCGCAAAGATGCATGGGATAGGCTCGAAGAACAAGGATATATAACTTTCATTTCCACTTCGTTTATTCGTGGTATGAGTTTTGATGATGCTATTATTATTGTTGATGAGATGCAAAACTTAACCTATGAAGAGATTGACACAGTTATGACACGTGTTGGTTATCGTTCTAAGATTATCTGGTGTGGCGACTACCGTCAGACAGACCTAAATAAGAAGAAGAACGATATGTCTGGTATTCTAAAGTTTTTTGACATAGCAATGCATATGACTTCGTTTACTAGAATTGAATTTACGCCAAATGACATCGTAAGGAGTTCTTTAGTTAAAGAATATATTTTGGCTAAATTAAAATATGAAGATTTAATAAACAACTAGGAGATAAAAATGTTAGAAACTCTTTTCCTATTATTAGTTGGAGCATTCATTGGTTGGCACTTTCCAGAACCAGCGTGGGCTAGAGCTATTAGAGATAAAATTTTATCAGTAGTAAAACCAAAGTCTTAAAGATAAAAAAAACAATGATTACTATATCCGATTCTGCCGTAAAGAAAATCAGAACGATTATTGCTGAAGAAAACCCGTCGCTGAAACTACGTGTGTTCGTGCAAGGTGGTGGTTGTTCTGGTTTTCAATATGGATTTACATTAGAAGAACTGCCAGCAGCCGATGATGATTTTACATTTGAAAGAGATGGTGTTGAAGTTGTCGTAGATAGTATGAGTATGCAATACATGAATGAGGCAGTGATTGATTATACAGAAGATCTGATGAGCGCATCATTTACAATCAAAAATCCTAACGTATCTGCAACTTGTGGGTGTGGTTCATCATTCACGATATGAAAACATTCATACATCATGATATTCCCAAACTTGAACGTAAGACTGGACCCGATGGTTCGAGAGTTTATTCCACACCATCGGGTAAATCCTATCCAAGCGTCACATCCGTCACAGGATTGTTTAACATCCAAGCAATCATGGAGTGGAGGAAAAGAGTCGGGGATGAGGCAGCAAACAAAATCTCAAAGCGAGCTTCAAACAGGGGAACAAGGATACATACTCTATGCGAAAAGTTTTTGCTCAATGAGGAAGTCTTACCAGATATGTTTGATCACGCCATGTGGAAGTCGATCGAACCATTGCTGGGTAGCATAAATAATGTTCATGCACTGGAGACACCACTATATTCCGATTATCTTCAAGTTGCTGGAACCGTAGATTGTATAGCGGAGTATGAGGGTAAGATAGCAGTAATAGATTTTAAAACATCATCTCGTATTAAACAAAGAGATGATATTCATAGTTACTTTATGCAGTGCTCTGCTTACGCAGTTGCCTTTGAGGAATTGACAGGAATTAATGTTCCTAGAATAGTAGTTATCATGGCAGTTGATGATAACGATCCTCTCGTCTTCACCGAAAAAAGAGATGCCTGGATCGATGGCTTTAAATCTCTTAGAGAGGATTTCAGAAAATGCAAAAATTATTAAAGATGCTGGCTTTCTTGCCAGCAACAGTAGCTGCTCAAGATATTGCAACTACTGTTACATTAGATCATTTGTGTGCTGATACAAAATACACATTCGAGCAGTTAGAAAAGAAGTATGGAGAAAGACCGATTTTAAATTCTGTTATGCCAGATAATACAAATATGGTTATCTCTGTTTGGCATAATAATAAAACAAATACATTGACTGTTATTCAAAGTTCTTTGTATCAAAACCTTTCTTGTGTTCTTGGTATAGGTGAGAATACAAAATTGATGTTTAAGTATGACTAAGAATTGCTGTAATCCCTTCAAAACGAAGGACTTCTGGACGGGAGTTCGATTCTCCCCACCTCCACCAGAAGTATATTGGAAGTTGTTCTAGCACAGCGTTGGTTATAACCAAACTTGCTTCCCAACGTAACGAGACTGCCGTGTCTGCAGCGGTCCAATATATTTCTGATGGGGGTGACTAGGTTTCGACAGGGGTAGATAGTGAAGAAGGCAGCACGGTAGGCGATGACCGTAAATCAAGCAAATCAAGTAAACGCAAACGATGAAGTTTACGCTCTAGCAGCTTAATCTGTTAGATGAGGTTTCTCCGACTGTCCTTATCACCCAATCAGTCGGAACTTTCATTTGAGGATTAAATGAGAACATCATTACTTTGTAATGGACCGAGCAGAGTTGTCTTTCAAGATAGAGCAGAGTATAATTACATTATGGGATGTAATATACCATGGGCTAATGTTAATGGCACAACAATCGTTGATGTTGGTGTAGTGCGTAATTTTGCAACTCTTAATTATAAAGAATGTGATCTTTTCTTAACACTAAAATGTTACCATGTTCTTTGTGGGTTTAAACATAATAATGTAAAAATAGTTGATAAATTAAAATGCAAAATTATTGACAAACAAAAACCCTTCTTTAGTTCTGGTCATATGGCTGCTTTAGAACTAATTAAAATGGGTTCCACTACTATAGATATCTATGGTTGTGATTCTTACTTTGATGATGTAATAGATAGTTTTACTTGGCGATATGTTCCATCTTATGCGAATGATAAACATAAAGCAAAACAGCTTATTGAGTGGCGCAAAAATTGGGCTTCTATAAAAGATGAATTTAATGTAGAAATGAATTTTATAAAAGCCTAAATAAATGATACAGCGGGTTGCTAGATCCCAATAAAACTAGCATTACACAAACACAACACAAAGGAGTAATTATGTCAAACATGAGTCCGTTCGAGATTCGCCTAGAACTTTTAAAAATGGCGAAAGATATGCTAACCGAAGATTATTATGGTAAGCGTGAAGTTGTTAGTAACGACTGGCAGATAAAGATTGAATCTGCTCGTCTCAATGGTGGAGCGGTTCCTGAACATCCAGGATTTCCTCCATATCCAACTGAAACCGAAATTATTGCAAAAGCGCAACAATTAAATGGTTTCGTAAGTCAAATCCCTCAAGATACAACTAAGACTACTACTAAGAAGTCCACCTGATATGGGATCGGAGAGTGTGTTCACGCACACTCTCTCTAACTAATTAAGGAGATTAAATTGGTGTTAAAAAACAATTTAACGATACTGTCCATTACTGCACTAGTAATATGTGTAATGGTTCTGTCAACATTCATTGCGGTTAGCAAATTAAAAGTTCCGCAGATTAGAGTTTCATACTCTCAATTAAGTCAGTATGCAAAACAAGAAGTAAAGTGCCTAGCTGATAACATATACTTTGAATCTGGTCATGAGCCAGAAGATGGAAGAATTGCTGTTGCAATGGTAACTATGAATAGAGTCACAAGTAATAATTATTCAGATACAGTTTGTGGAGTTGTCAAAGAAAAGATCAACTCTACTTGTCAATTTTCTTGGTGGTGTCAAGAAAGAGAAAGAACAAAAGCAATAAGCGGATACTTGACTTTAGTGAACGATCCAGTGTATAATAGGGCAATGGATATCGCTATTATGGTGTACTTGAATTACGGTAATTTGCATGATCCTTCTAAGGGTGCTTTGTTTTATCATGCTGATTATGTAAGTCCTGCTTGGAGAAACCTAAAAGTTTCAACAAAAATCGGAAGACATATTTTTTATGTCCCAACTGAAAAGTTTAAGAAAGGTGATGTATCAAATGGCTCATATGATGAAGAAATTAAATTTAGAACTCTCTACGGGGAACGATCAGGAGAGAGCACAGCATTCTTTCTTCTTGCTGATGGACGAAATTAGTATTCCGACAATTAAACCAGCAGTTGAGTGGATACTTGAAACAAACTTTTCGGAGCAAACACCTGACTTAATGAATCTTATTATTACGTCTCCAGGTGGAGATCTTAACGCAGCGTTCTCTTTAATTGATGTTATGCGTGGCTCATCGATTCCAATTAGAACAATTGGTCTTGGTCAGATTGCTTCTGCTGGTTTATTAATTTTTATTGCAGGTAAAAAGGGTCAACGTATACTAACACCGAATACTTCTATACTTTCCCATCAATATACATGGGGTTCATTCGGTAAAGAGCATGAACTTATGGCTCAAGTAAAAGAATTTGACCTTATAACACATAGACTTATGTCTCACTATAAGAAATGCACTGGGTTGAAAGAGGATGTTATCAGAAAATATCTGTTACCACCTCAAGATGTATGGCTGAGTTCTGACGAAGCACTTGAACTCAAAATTTGTGATGTTGTTAAAGATCTAAAATAGGAGATTTTATGGATAAAATTAATATTGAAGGTATGACTTGGATCGTTTCAATCACTCTAATGGTGATGTGTTTTATTCTAAGTCTTTCTTACTATAACTTAAAGCAAGATGAACTCATGTCAAAGAACATTGAGACTGCTGTTGATAGAGGAATTGATCCTTTGGCAGTTCGTTGTTCGTATTCTTCACGTGATGATATGATCTGCATAGTTTATGCAGCTTCTGGCAGGTCTGCCCCGACTCAGCCAGCTGCCCTTGCCCAGAAAAAATAATAAAAAGTTAACAAAAACGCCAAAAAATGACCCTACAGACCGTAGGGTTATCCCCTGAAACCCCTAAAAGTCGCGCAAGTCATTGATTTTTAAGAGTTTTTTACTTAAAAAAAGTGCTTGCCTTTAATTCAGACTCCATGTATAATTACTCTATAGTTGAAAAGGAGATGAAATGACTGAATTTGAGAAAAACTGCTACGGTATGTCCGCTGAAGATATCCGTGAGCAATACATGAATTCCTTGACCGCAAGGTTGTCTGGTCTTGAGATGGTTGCGATGGGGGTTTTGTCCGATGCGCAAGAACTTATGACCTTTGGTCATGATCAAGCGACTGACCAAGCTCGCAAGAACATCAATATTGCGAAGTTTATTTTGTCTGAAATGATGGATTCTAGAGAGGTTGTATAATTATGTTGAAATCATGGGAAGAAATGTCTCTGAAAGAGCAACTCGAGTGTATGGTTTGGGATGCGTACAAGGATGCCTATGGTGTTCGTCCTCGCTTCATGAATCTGGAAGCGATGACAGTTGAAGAACTCAAGTTTGAACTTGAGTCGTGCTCTAAGGTTGCTGAGCAGAACTACATTCGCGAACAAGAAGAGCAAAAAATCGCTATCGCGAAGTTTGAGGATCGTATTGACAACCTTATGCACGATGGCACCTCTCGTTCTCGTGTGGTTGCGTGGTTTATGCAGGCTGAAGAGGTTAACAGCGATTTCGAGTACTTTGAATACCTCAACGGTCTTCCCTATGGTTATCTTAAACAGATGGAGTATGTATAATGTGGAATGATTACACCGATGTTGAACTAATTGGTCTTGCAATTTGCTATGCTATTGCATTTCCTATCAACTCAGAAACTGGTAGATTGCAAAATCGTGCTGAGTTGGAGGCTGCGCTTACCAACTATGAATATGAAACATATTTCGCTTGACTTTAATTCATGAAAGTGGTATAATTATACTATGACTATAATTTATACATCCTTTAAAAAGCGCAAACCTAAGAAGCCGACTGCTAAACAACGTGAGTTGCAAGCTGAGTGGGAAAAACTTCTTAGTCGTCATCAGTCTAAACCTGTCCCAAAAGGTACGACAATGTATGAAACACCAAAGCCATTAATTCGCGAGACACCGCATTACCCAAGTCTCAACTCTGGTCTCGGTAATGCCACTAAACCTATTCATCATGAAAAAGTTTACACTGGTACTGCTATGAGGGGTATCGGTACTATGCATAAGTCTAATGCTGTTCCTATCTTTTCTGATGATGCAGCTATTGACATTGCTAAAATGCGCAGGTAAAATATAGTTAACAGGAGAAATGAAATGACTCGTTTTGAAATTGAAAATAAAATGCTTGAACTTGCTATGGCATCAGATGTTTCTGGTCTGACTAAACTTCTGACTGACCTGAAGACTCAGCGTCGTAAAATGGATGCTTGGTTTGATAAATACCTTGATCAATTTGATTCGAAGATGACTAAGTCAGCATCTGATAGTCCTCTTTGGAAAATGTATAACAAGAAGTTTACAGAGTATCAAGATCTAGAAGCAAGCATCAGACGTGTTAACTACTACAAAGAAAAATATGCAAATGTTTGAAGACTCAAACTCTTTCTCTACCTACATTGAAAAGATGGTCAGGGAAAGAAAGGATTTAACTCATATGGAAGCAGTTCTAGAGTACTGTAAAATTAACTTCATCGATCCAGCTGATATTAAAAAGCTGATCAACAAATCGTTGAAGGAAAAAATTCAGATTGATTTTGAAAACGACGGATATTTACCCAAGTCAGCAACCTTAGACGTATAATTATGGATGGTTTTAAAGCATATCGCTACTACATAGCGACTAAGCTACATTTTACATCTGATAAGTTTGATGTTTTCTTGAATCCCAATGTAAAAGGAAGCAGAGATGCATTTATTTCTAGAAATGATCGTTATATTTTTGAAAAACTTGCTAAAAGGTTCTCAAAAGACGCTGATCTCATACAGTTTTATGTTGCCAACTTTGCTTACGGCAATGATGCCGTCGTTTATAGTAGTTCTGAGTCTGATACCAACTACCTAGTCTGGCAAAAACGCAAACAATCCCTTTCCCACGTTGTTGAGAACGACCTGTTCTCTATAATCCTTCATCTAGAGAAGGAAAAGAAGGAAGCAACTACCATTTTTAAGTTTAACGATGAAACTTTTCCTGAACTTTTCAAACTTTATCTCGGTCAGCATGTTACAATCGAAACAATGGTCGTGCTTAATCAATTCTTGCCTTATATTTCTTCTTGGAAAGACCATGCAAACTTGCTATGGGAGGAAGAATGCCGTAGAATAGAAAAGTGTAAGGGATTCGTTAAATTCGATTACCAAAAAATGTTACCTATAATACAAAACTTCACTGGAGAACTAAAAGAGTTACAAAATGGGACGCACATTTCGTAGAGAGAAGAGTTGGGATGAGGCGACTAGTCGTGCCAACAAAAATGCTTCTAAAAAAGTTAATACTCGTGGTATGAGAGTACTAAATAGTATCGTAGAAGATGATGAAGACTTTGATTATGAAGACTTTGAGTTTGATTCCTCATCTGATACGAATACAACAAAACAACATACTGTAAAACATACGACATAAAGGAAATACATATGGATATTAACACATTGCGCAAAATGCGCACTAATGACTTCTCAAAAATCGCAGGTGAGTTTGAGAAGATGTCAAATCCCTCTAGCGAGGGGAAGTCTTACCAAGACGACCGCTTCTGGAAACTAGAACCAGACAAAGCAGGAAATGCTACTGCGGTAATTCGATTCCTACCAAGAACTGAAGGTGATGAACTCCCATGGGTTCGTATTTTTAATCATGGATTTCAAGGTCCAACAGGAAAGTGGTATATTGAGAACTCTTTGACCACTGTTGGTGAGAAAGATCCAGTCGGCGAGTTAAATTCTCGTCTATGGAACTCTGGTTCTGAAGCGAATAAGGAAATTGCTCGTAAACAAAAGCGTAAGTTGACTTATATCGCGAATGTTCTCATCGTTTCTGATCCTAAGCATCCTGAGAACGAAGGTAAAGTCAAACTTTTCAAATTTGGTAAGAAAATCTTCGACAAAGTTATGGACAAAGCTCGTCCTACGTTCGAAGATGAGAAACCAGTCAACGTATTTGACCTTTGGGAAGGCGCAGACTTCAAACTTCGTATGCGTAAGGTTGATGGTTATTCAAATTATGATCAATCTCAGTTTATGGAGCCATCTGCGTTGTTTGATGGTGATGAAGAGCGTCTTTTAGACTTAGTTTCTAGGCAGCATAAACTTTCTGAGTTCCTAGACCCTAAAAACTTCAAATCTTTTGAAGAATTGTCTAGAAAACTCGCAGATGTGTTAGATGATACAGGTGATCGACCAAAATCAGCTGCTCAGATGGCTGATGACGAAGATTATGTCGCACCAAAGCGTCAACCTACTGCTGAAGTAAGAAAAATGCCTGAAAAGGCAGCACCTTCTCCTTCTTCAGCTGATGATGATGATGAAGACATGATGAGTTACTTTCAAAAGATCGCAAATGAGTAAATAAAAAAAGGGAGCTTCGGCTCCCTTTCTTTTTTGTTAGATTTTTTTATTAAACTGCTCGTCTTCTCACATAATCATTGACTGTAGCTTCATCATTTCTTGGTCTATAGTATGAAGGCATAGTAGTTGGATTACTTACAGTTGTTGGCGCATTGACAACGCTAGTATTATTGCTTTGCGCTGGTTTTTCTTTGGCTGCTTGAACTTGACTAGAATCTTTATACACTTTACTTGCTGGAACTTGCTTAGAAGCTGGTGCTGCTTCAATTTTACGAGTTCTTTCAGCTCTTACTTCCATCTCAGCTCTTTCTCTGAGATTATTTTGATAATCAATATCATCTTTAAGGTTCTTTGGAGCTTTTGCTAGTTTCTCTTGATATCTTTTTTCAGTAGCATCTTGTATTTGGTTTGCGTTGTCAACTCTCTTCTGATCGTATGAGACTGGTGCAGTTTGTCCTTGAAGTCTTTCTCTACGAAGCCTCGTCTTTGCGGCTTCAAAATCGTTTTGGTCGGGGCGCTGGTTGCCGAATTTTGCTGCTTCTTCTTTAGCGTATTTGTTTATTGTTTCTTTGTCTTTGTCCGCATCAACTCTAAGCTGGTTTTCTGGCACTCCTTTGGGCGCAGCTGATGGTGCTTTTGATTGATCTGCGCCTTCAACTCTGGCTCCCTGACTACTTCCTGTTGGAGCTTCTGGTGCTGCTGGCTTGTCGTCTTTCTTGAACGGATACCATGGACCAAAAGCAATCTTCTTACCGAAAACTTCAAAACCAATTTCTGGAATTCCAATATTCTCAAAGAATCCAGCAATAGCGTCTTTAATATTCTTAAAGAAATTACCTATTGGTTGAGTAATATACTGATCCACAAAACCAGTAAATGATTCCCACATTTCTTTTAAATCTTTAGCATCTATCAAGCCAAAGGATAAGAACTCTAGGATTCCACCAAGACCAGCTATAATAGCATCGCTTAATGAACCACCGTCAAGCCATGTTTTAATTCCATCCCAAAGACCATTTACTAAAGCACCAACCATCAAAGCGATTGGGAAAATTCTAGTTACCAGTTTACCAAGGAATGCTGGGTTCAACAAGAAGCGACCAGCAGCCAGAATTCCTTGACCAAGCATTGAAGCTAAACTACCAAGACCACGAATTAAAGATAAACCAATTCTCTTAATAAACCTCATTATGGTTTTAGGTGACAAGAAATCAAACAAACCACCTTCTTCTTTATCTTCTTTCTTAGCGTCGTCTTTCTTTCCACCCATTCTTGTGTTTTCTTCAATTTTTCGTAGAAGGTTAGTTTGTTCATCCATCATTCTAAGGTTTTCAACTTCTTCTTCGCTAACAAATCCTTCTACTTGATCATTACTTTTTTTCTGAGAAAAAGATGGTATAATATTAGTGCCTTTTTCTTTTTTATCTTTAGTTGGTTTCTCAACTAATTTTTTCTCATTATTACCTTGTTTCTGAGGATAGAATGGTATTACATTAGTCTCTTTTTCTTTGTTACCCTTAGTTGGCTTCTCAACTAATTTTTTCTTATCAGCGAATATATCTTCACCTCTGAAGCGTGGGTCAACCTTTGCTAGAGTTGCTTCTAACTCTGCTTTCTTTTTGTATTCTGGGGAGCGTTTAATTTGATCTTTAGTTAGACCAACTGATTTTAGTCTGCCTAGTTCTTTCTCATTTTCTTGCAGTTTAAGACCAGCTTCTTGAGACTTATCGAATCGTTCCTTAAATACTTCCTTTGCTTTGTCTGCGCCCATCAGTCTAACTGTTGGGTCAGTCTTCATCATGTCTTTTACATATTGTTGTTTTGCTTCTCTACGTTCTAGAGCTTTATCAGCAATACCGCCAATAAAACCTTTGCTACCCTTCTCGACTATTCCTGTTTTGTCTAGGAATCCTCTAAGAGTAAAGAACTCTTTGATGTTTTCAACTCTTTCTTTAACAGCACCTTTACCACCACCAAAGAACTGAGTTTTATCAGCCTTCTCTGTTACCTTACCTAGTTTATTTTGTTCTTTGATTATTTTGGCTAGATCTAAGATGCTTTTGTTTAAGATCTCAGTTGAGGTAAGACTCTTTTTCTCAACCTCAAGAGAATCCTTCGCTAATTTTTCAGCGTCTAATGGACCTGCGCCCGTGCCACTACCCCCAGCAGCAGGTTGGACTCTTTTTCTGTAGTCTGATAGTTTTATTATAGCAGCTTTAGCCATTCTTAGCCTGTTGTTGTCTTAATTTTTCTTCTTCTAGGTATTGAACCAACATTGCAACATAAATTTCTCGTTCAAAAGGGATCATTTCCTCCAGTTCACTTAGACTATATTTATGATACTGCAATAATGCAAAGTTCATCTTATAATAATTGTGCAAATTCTCGTGGCAAAGGTTAATTAAAAAAAACTGTCAATTCCTGAGACCACTACGGACTGGTATTTATTACAAACTGGGCAGGTATAGTCTAGTTTCTTTTCCAGTTTCGGCATAGTCTCGAAGAAGTTCTGGATCTTTCTAAACTGATCTTCTGTTAGATTCTCTAGAAACTCATTCAGTTCTTTCTTAGAATATTCATGAGCATGGTGAACTTCTTCTCCAGCGTAGATAGTGTCGATACATTCACACATTATCTTAAAGATAGAGTCAATATCCCCACCCTCTAGTTCTTGGATAGTTTCTAATATATCCAGCTTGGGATATTTCATAACAACCCCAACATCATCAAACAACCTAATGTTAGTGCTGTGATCTTTTGGTTTTTCAACCGTCAACTCTGATAGATTCACTGATACCTTAACCTTTGCCTTCTCATCCTCACAGGTATCGCATCTGAGAATGAGTTCTACGACTTCTCCAACAGACTTTGCACGAATCTGAGAGAACATGTATTCAAGATCAAACATAGCCAGCTTGTCAACATCGATATCATCTAAAACACAACTCTGAAGCACAGATATTAAAGTTGATGACATTGTCTTTTGATCTTCGCTTTGTTGAGCGAGCAATAATGATTTTTGTTCTTTAACTAAGAACGGTCTATACGAAATTTCTTTATTGTTAGAAGGAATCACCATCTTGTATACTGGTGTCTTCTGCATAGGTAAAGCCATAATTATCCTCCTTTGGTCATATCTTTTAATAATTTATTCAAGTCAGCTGTGGTACCAACAAAAAGATTATTGTTAACTGTCTTTGGTTTGTCCTTAGATTCTTTGCTTGGATCTTCCAGTTTTTTCTTCTGCTGGTGAATATCCATTAGTTGTTGATTAACATCCGCTAGTTGCTTCATTAAATTTCCAACAACTTCGAACGCACGTGGATGTTCAGATTGACGAGCTACGTCTAGAGCATGCATTAAAGCAGTCTGTCCTTGCTCTAGAAGTTCTCTTAGATTTTTTCTGCTTGTATTGAAGTCGTCATCAATAGCAGTGCTCATGGGGAGGATCTCTCCATCCTTTGTTATAATTTCGTTTTTTGTTTCAACTGGTTCAACATCAAAAACTTTAGATAATGTATCACTCACAATATGTTCCTTATACTAAAAACTTACCAAGGCTACCAACAGCACCTTTAGGATTGCTTTTAAAAGAATTAAATGTATCTTGGAATCCACCGAATGATGTTAAGAAAGAACTTGCGCTCATAGATTGAAATGGGTCGTTTTGGAAGTAACCACCAAGAATACTTCCAAAGTCAACAGAGTTATTGCCGAAACCACCAGGAAGTCCACCAGATAAACCTGTTCCTTCCATGCCAGCAAACTTCATGGCGCCACCAAAAGAAGAAGCCCAAGCAGACTGACCAGCAGCGCCACCAGAATATGCTGGTGCGTGTCCACTCTCTCCGAATATTCCTTTCGGTTCATTAACAGAATTTTCACCAGTATTACTAACGGTGTTTGGTTGTCCAGGAACTTCTAATGGTTCCCAATAAGCATATTGTAAAGTTACAGCAAGTCTAGGTATTTCTTTGTTACCGTAGTCTAGATTAACTGATCCGATAGTTTTTGGGAATGCCTCTCGTAGTCTTACGGTATATGTTTCTTGACTGTCTTTGTTGTAGCAATATATCGTAACATCTTTAGCATACCCACGAGATCCTTCAATCCCATAATATCCAGAGACTCTTGATTTAAAATCAAATACTTCTGTTCTCCACTCGTCGAAGTATTTTTTAACTGCCCAGTTATTGTCGATGTATAGAGAAAGGGTTACAGGATCATATTGAAGTTCATACGGGACTTCTCTAACCTCACCAAATGTTCTAGCTGGTGTTGATAAAATTTGTGTTCCTGGAAGCTGTGCGTTTTCGCAGAACAATCCTATCATTTTATTTGCTCCAGATATCATAACAAAATATCTGTTGGCATTCGCCATACCAGCTAATTTAACTTCAGATATAAATTCATCTAAGCCTGTGTTCATCTGATTGCTTTCCTACTGTCTGTCCACACTTTAGTTGTGGTTGCTTTAACAAACCCCTCGACTGGAAGCATTAAAGCTGTAAACCAATCGCTTGCTGGGACTCTTCTAAATTGCGACTGAACATGATCTGTAAGATATTCCTTAACACATGGTTTAGCAAGATTAAACCTTGATGTTCTAGCGATGATCGCCCAAGAGTATCTAATCTTAGTCATCTCATCCATATTCTTATCTGATGCGTAAACTAACAATCTGTCCATTAGAGCAATTCTTAATGGATATGGTAGATAATGCATGTTTAATCCAAGGAATCCAGTCCTAGTCTTTTCGAATGGGAATACTAGTGGAAACACATCGTAATATGGTAGAGTTTTTTTATGTTTTGGATTGTATACAAACATATACATAAACCCAGGAGAAACCTTGTTAGAAACAAGAGAAGCTTCTTGTGGTTTCATTAGTCGGTTTCTTCTAATGTCCTCTGCCCTTAACAAATTAATCTGCTGATTAAACCATGATCTTGATTTCGTTACGGCACTTTTGTCGTAACGATACTTTTCAAACACGTCTCTAAATTTGTTTTGTTTTGCCATAGTCTATTATTTATGGTTTTCTATACCGAGTTCTTTTTCGGTTAGAACTATGAAGTCCCATCCCCTGTCTTCTGCCCAGTTAGTGGCTGCTTTCCACTTAGCTTGATTTACGATAAATGTGGTTGATTCCTGTATGTACCTTTTGGTCTGTTTCCCAGGATACTCTGGCGCTTGGGTTTGTTTAATTGGCTTAATCTCAACTAAATATACTTTGTTCTCACCTGTTTTAGTCTTAACATTAATTTTAAAATCTACAAAATACCTATGAATTGTATTCCTCATCGGGCATCTGTAGGGGATTATTGTTTCTTCCGAGGACCATTTAATCACACTTGGGTTGTGATCACACCAGATTGCAAATTTGGTTTCCCAACTTGATCTCATTATAATGTTCGTTGGGTCGCCCTTATACTTTTCAGGATGAACTGGAATGTATCTTCTTTTGTGGAACATAAATAATTAACATAATAAATAAACACCTTCTATTTAGGGAAGAACAATGGCAATTACCGCATCGTCAGCTGAATCTGTGGCTCTCGCAGGATCAAACACAGAGAGTGGAGGTAGAGATCCTCGATATGATATTGCATCTCATCAATATCCGATCGATGTAGCAAATAACCCAAGATATGGTGGCAACTTTGTCATGTTCTTTATAAATGTCATGTCCGATTCAAAACTTGGCGAAAGTAAATCGACTAAAATTGTTCAAGGTGTACCAGCCAGCGATCGTGGGGATTTTGTTGGTCAGAGGTTTAGTAACAAAGAAGCAGTCGGAGCTTCTGCGATTGAAACTGGAGTCTTAGCTCAAGTCCTTGGTGGTGGTGGATTTAGTCTTGGCACTGCAGTAACGGGTGGCGTATTAGGTGCCGCAGGAGCTGCAGTTATTCCAGACAAAGGAACATTAACCAGACCAGTGAAAAGACTAGAAACTGCTATCTGTTTATACATGCCAAATCAATTGAACATTCGTTACAGTATGCAATACGAAGAAGAAAGTATGGCTACCGCTCAAATGATTATGAAAGGTAGCGATGCTATCGTACAAGCTCTACAAGGTAACCTCGGTAAAGCAGGTGATCAAGCCCAAGCAGTAGTTTCTAACTTTGCTCTTACCAATGGTGGTAATGCTATAAAATCTATTGGACTAGGATCAGGTCTTGCAGCCAATCCTAAGAAAGAGCAGGTGTTTAAAGGTGTTGATTTTAGATCATTTCAAATTAATTATCAGTTTTTCCCAAGAGACTTTAAGGAAGAACAAAATGTAAGAAACATTATTCATGCATTTAAGTATCACATGCACCCAGAGTTTAAAGATGGAGATGGTTTCCTTTATATCTATCCTTCTGAGTTTGACATAATCTATTATACTGGCGGTAGAGAAAATAAGAATGTTCACAAGCATACATCTTGTGTGTTAAAAGAAATGAATGTTAACTACACACCGCAGGGTCAGTTTAATGCGCTAGAAACTGGTATGCCAGTACAGATAAATGTTGATATGACTTTCCTAGAACTTGCTCTTGCTACGAAAGATAAGATTGGAAAAACTCCAGATAAGGGAGGTCTATAATGTACTTCAATAAGTTTCCTGAGATATATTATGACTTTAAGATTGGTAACGAACAGCAATTAAAACTTGTAAAAGATATAACTGCTAATGTTAGAATTAGAACTAGAGTGTTGTCTGATCTTACTCTGTACGATTTCTATGATATGAAAGAAGGCGAAACGCCAGAGATTGTTGCTCAGAGATTTTATGGAAATGCTGAACTGCACTGGGTAATTATGTTAGTCAATAATCGTTATGATTATGTAGAAGATTTTTCAATGTCTGCGCATCAACTAGAGAAAAATATTGATAAGAAATATGGAAATCAAAGAAATGCTATCCACCATTACGAGAAGGATGGATTTATAGTTGATAATACAGTTATACTTGATGCTGTAGCTGTTTCTAATGCAGATTATGAGTATGCACTAAATGATTCAAAAAGAAGAATTAAAGTTGTAAGACCGCAAGTTGTTGGTAAACTCGTACAAGATTTAGAGAACTTGCTTGAGGATCAGATTTAATGGAACAAAATTCGTTAAGATTTGCTGGTGATGTAAATCTTGTTAATTTAGAAATAATTGGATCAAAAGGACAGCTACTAGATATTAAAGGTTTAGTAGTTGAAGTGCATGTTTTTGAAGATATCTTTTCCCCATTTATTACGGGAAGAATTATTCTACAAGATTCTCTCGACCTTATCAATTTTTTCCCTTTTATCGGACAAGAGTTTGTTAGGGTTAATATAAGAACTCCTACCTTTACAGAACAAAAGAAAATTATCAATGAAACTTTCTATATTTACAAAATGTCAAATAGAGAGCAAGTTGGTGACAAAGCAGTAGCATATGAGTTACACTTTGTAAGTACAGAGGCTCTTTATGATCTTAATCTCAGATATAGTAAGGCATTTGAGGGGACTGGTTCAGAGATAGTTACCAAGATTATGAATACAGCTTTCGTTACACAAAAGAAAATGGCAATGATGGAGGTAACAACAAACAAAACAAAATTTGTTGCTTGTAACTGGAGTCCAATTAAGACTATTAACTATCTAACAAAAATATCAGCTAACGACTCAAGATCAAATTATCTTTTCTTTGAAAATAGATATGGGTTTAATTTTACTACATTAAATCATATCTATCAAACAATGCCAGTCTATCAGAATTTTCAGCTAGTGGCCATTACAAGAATTATTGATCCAAATACTGGAAGATCTATTCGTGAGTCAAATTTAGACTTTAGCAAAATTATTGACTTTGAAATGCCAAGAGGTTTTGATTATATTGACAGAACACAGAATGGTATGTTTGCTTCTAAGATAATTACTCACGATTATACTACAAAAAAATACTCAGTTAAGAATTATAACGCTGTTGACGAATTTCCCAAGCACCCACATTTAAATAAGTATCCAGTATTCACTCAGGGTGTTGCTAGAAATACAAGTGCTTTAATTTTATCTGAGCCAAAACACTATGGCATTCATAACGGTCACGGAGATATCTCTAATACTAAACATGCTCTGAGCAGAATAGGATTAATGAAGATGGCTGAAGCGTTTAAATTTAATATTACTGTTGCTGGAAGAACCGATTATACTGCGGGTCAAGTTGTTGAAATAAAAATGCCTACGTTTGAACCACACACAAGTGGCTTAGATCCAAATTCTATTGACAAAATGTTTAGTGGTAAATACCTAATAACAGCATTGAACCATGTTATAAAAACTGATAGACACGAGACTCATATGGAACTGATGAAAGATTCACTGATTATTAATTTGGATGGTTAATTATGAAATTATTTACAGGTGTAGTTGAAAATAGAATGGATCCTTTGAAACTCGGACGTTGTAAAGTTCGAGTTGTTGGTATTCATACTGAACAAAAAGCAATCCTTCCTACTGAAGATCTTCCATGGGCAATGCCTATGCAGCATTTAAACTCTGCTGCTATTTCTGGAATTGGTCACTCTCCAGTTGGACCAGTCGAGGGAACATGGGTTGTTATTGCGTTTCAAGATGAAGATACTCAATTTCCTATTATCCTTGGAACTCTTGGTGGCATCCCACAAAAAGAAGGTGCGATTGAGGAGGATGAGGGAACATTAAGTCTTTCTGATCCAGCAGCTGATGACGAAGATACTGGAACAAATACAATTAAGCATGATAAGAATGGCGATGCATCTAGAGAAGGTGTTGTTCAAACACCTGCACCAAAACCAAAACCAGAAGTAAAAGATCAAGTTGTCAGCGGCAATACACATGGTAACGCAAAACCAGCAGGTCAATACACAACTATTTCTTCTACTGGCTTAGAGTTAATTAAAGCAGGTGAAGGACTCGCTAAGAAAATTGGTGGTGATAAAGTTCAGGCATATCCAGATCCCGCAACAGGAGCAGCACCATGGACTATCGGTTATGGGACAACTAGAATTAATGGTAGACCCGTAGAACCTGGACAAATTATTACATTTAAGCAAGCTGAGGAAATCTTTTTACAGCAAACAAAGAAAGATTATTTACCTGGAGTTACATCAGCAATAAGAGGTATGGTAACACAAAGTATGATTGATGCTTGTGTATCATTTGCTTATAACGTCGGAGTTGGTAGATTTAGAAAGTCTTCAGTTTGTTCTAATATAAACAGAGGTGACTATCAAGCAGCTGCTAACTCATTTATGCTTTATAATAAAGCAGCAGGAAAAGTTTTACCTGGACTTACAAAAAGAAGAGAAGAAGAATCTCGTTTATTTTTAAAAGATGGTATCCCAGGTAAAGGTAAAGAAGTTACCCCAAACGATGAAACTGTTGCAGAAGAAGCAAAGAAAAACGGACAACCTGGACCAACAGCTCCAGTTGGTGAGGGTAATTCTACTGGCACTTCTGATAATGGTGCGTCGACTGAATTTGGTTTTAGAGATCCAAATAAAAAGTATCCTTTATACATAAACGAACCAGACACTAATCGTTTGGCTCGTCACGAGTTTATTGAAAAGACAGTTGTATTTACAAAAGAATCACAAAGATTAAAGGATATTGAAACTGCTAGAGGTAAGAAATGGGATCAATCTAAAGTTCCATATAACTCTGACTACCCATTTAATAAAGTAGTAGAAACAGAATCTGGACATGTTCTTGAGTTTGATGATACTCCAAAAGCGGAGCGTATTCATTTATATCATAAAACAGGAACATTTACTGAGATTGACCACAACGGAACTAGAGTCAATAGAATTATTGGTGATGGATATGAGATCTATGAGCGTAACGGATATGTCTATCTTGGCGGCTCCCTTAACATAACTGTTAATGGTGAATCTAATATTCTTGTAGACAATGCGATGAACCTTGATGTCAAAGGTGCGACAAATATCCGAGTTTTTAATGATGCCAATATTTCAGTTGGTGGAAATGCAAAATTAAATGTGGCAGAAAACTTTGATGTTAAAGCCAGCAACATTAATCTAGAAGCAAGTTCAGCTTTTAACATTAAAGCTGGTAGTGGTATGAATATTTCTTCTGGCTCAAGTATGAACATCAAATCTGGTTCAACTATGAACGTAGATTACTCACGTGGTAACTTTGGTCAGGGTGCTTCGAGCGCCAGCGGTGCTTCTGCTGGTGAATCTATTGGAAGAGATCCACAAGAGATGCCAGAGTTTGGAGAACTAACAGTAAACTCAAGACAAGATAGAGCAGCTGTTATGTATGAAACTGAAGATAATACACCAGAGGAAAGAGAAGCATTTATCGCTTCGCAAATAGCCAAAGGCGCAATCGATCCAAGTGAGCAAAATCCTAATGCGAAACCAGAAGCTGAAGAAAAGGTTCCAGAAAATAAAGTTCAACCAAAAGGCGCAAACTGCAATGCGATTTATGGAATGAAGTCATATCCATCTACTATGAAACTTTCTCCTAATTTTACAGTAGCAGATCTAACTAAAAATGGAACTAGACCTATTGCTGATACAAATGGTGTTCCAGCCCAAGAGATTGCTTGTAACCTTAAAGGATTGTGCGAGAACGTCCTTGAAATTGTTAGGAAAACATACCCAGGAATTATTATTACCAGCGGATTCCGCAGACCTGGAGATATTAGTGTTGGGGCTTTAGAAAAGTCTCAACACACTAGAGGTCAAGCTGTTGACTTTGTTATTTCTGGATATAGCAGAAAACAACATTATGAGGCAGCTCTTAAACTTGCAACTTTAGTTCCGTATGATCAGATGATACTTGAATATGATGGGAAGAAAACAGTTTGGATTCACATCTCAACTATGTATACTGGTAATAGAAAACAATCATTTACGATGAATCACCACAGGCGTGTTAGTGATTTTGGTAAGTTTGTTTATATTCCTGAAGGTTAATCATGGGAATTAGAGCAATAGTAACTTATACAAATTATCCTCAGGGCAACCCAGAGTATGCTGGTGCTGGATTGTTTTTTGGTGGAACTGCTACAACCTCTACTCGGTTTCCACCAGTATATGAAATCTTAGATGAAAATTGGCAAATTCAGATTGAATTTATGGCAACTTCATTTGGATTAGACGAAGAAGTTGATCAGCCATCTGTTAAAACTACAGTGTTAAGTGTAGCATCAGACTTAGTTGATGTTGGTAATGTTCAGTTTACAATTGACAATATTCCAACTCAAGCCAAAGTGACAATTAAAGGAACTTACACTAAAGTTTTTGACCAGAGAAGATATGATATTAGGATGCTAGATGAATCGTTATTAGAAGATGCTGATATTGATAAAATAGGAGATAAGTACTACGCTCCATATAACTATATTCCTGATCTTAGAGTTTGGTTAGAAAATGGGTTTACTATCAAGGTTGAGGTTCCACCTGGACAGGCTCAAGGTTCTGGGTTTCTTGCATTAGATGGTAACTTTACCTTTTATAGACAGCATACAGTTTTGAACAACTGGGAAGCAAACAGAAGAAGATTATTACAGATTAGAGATAATCTTAACAGGGGCGAGCAGATAGAACGTAATGCTTATAATGTCTTAGCGAATAGCCCAAATGAAATTTATGATGATCCAACAGTTCCGTCACCAAATGCAACTGTTGGGAATAGAACATATGCAGTTCCTGCTGCTCCAATAACAACAGTAACAGAATCTAACCCAAACGTAGCGAATTAAGGAGAAACCATGGCAGCAGTTGCAATCGCAGGAGGACGTTCTACTGGGCATGGGTGTTTCCCACCTAGACCAGATATTGGACCTTATGCTACTAAAACATTTGTGAATGGAAGACCAGTTCAACTTACTGGTAGAACTGGTTATGGACCGATCCACAACTGCGGTAAAAAGGTTCATGCCATGGGTAAAGTTGTTAGTGGATCCAGTAAAACTAGAATTGAAGGCGCTCCAGCAGCCAGAATAGGCGATAGAATTGCTTGTGGAGACACTGTAGCCAAAGGTTCTTCTAATACTTTTATTGCATAATACTAAATAAAGATATGGCAGCCACAAGAATTTTTGCAGACTTAGACTTAAACTTTACCGCTCATCCTGTCTCCAAAGATATTGCTAGGAGATACAATGAGAATGCAGTAAAGGCAGCTTTAAAGAATCTGCTCCTAACATCCTACTATGAAAGACCATTTCATAGTGAAATTGGCGCACCTATAAGACAGTTATTATTTGAACTCCCTGGACCTATGAACAGGGAAATGATTAAACGTGCTGTTCAAGACACCGTAGCGAACTACGAACCACGTGTTCAGCTTCTTAATATAGAAGTAAAATACGATTTAGACAACAATAATGTTGATATTCTACTTGAGTTTAGGGTGCTAAACTCTCCTAATATTACAACTTTAGAGTTAACATTAGAAAGAACGAGATAACAAATGGCTGTTGAAAACAGAAGAATTAAGGTCAGCGAACTAGACTTTGATGCTATTAAGAACAACCTAAAGAACTTTTTAAGAGCGCAAAACGAGTTTACGGATTATGATTTTGAGGGTTCTGGTATGAATATCCTTTTGGATGTTCTTGCTTATAACACTCACTATAATGCTCTGTATACTAACTTAGCAATTAATGAGATGTTCTTAGATTCTGCAGCTAAAAGATCAAGTCTTGCCTCCATTTCAAATTTATTAGGATATGTGCCTACAGGTAGAACTTCAGCTAGAGCTATCGTTAATGTGACAGTTTCAAATGTAATTGGCAATCCACCTTCTATTTCTCTACCAGCATTTCAACCCTTTTCAGCTTCTAATTCTGAAACAGCTGGCGCTGCAACATCTGATGATTTAATTTTCTACAACAGAGCAGCGCATGTTGCTTTAAGAAACACAACAGGAAATTATGTTTTTACTGGTGTTGAAATAACACAAGGTCGCCCTCAAACATTTAAGTATATTGTTCAAGAGAATCAAAGATATATTGTAAACAATGCTAATGCTGATCTAAGTACGTTATCTGTTAAAGTTCAAGCCAGCGCTTCTGACACTAATTCTGTTGTTTTTACGAAAAACGAATCGATTGTTAATAACACAAGATTCTCAAAAATATATTATCTTAGAGAAATTGAAAATGGTTTATATGAAGTTACGTTTGGAGATGGTATTGTTTCTGCTGAACTTGTTCCAGGAAATATTGTTGTTCTTGAGTATTTTGTTAGCGAAGGCGAGACAGCCAATGGCGCTAGAATATTCTCTTATGGTGGACAAAATTTATCTGGTGGTTTAGTTACTACTCAAACAACTTCTATTTCAGGTGGTGGCTCTGAAGCTGAGAGCAACGATAGTATTAGATATAATGCTCCTAAATTTTTCGCAGCTCAAAATAGAACAGTAACATCAGAAGATTATAAGATTATTCTTCCTAGATTATATCCTAACATTGACACTCTATCTGTTTGGGGTGGTGAGGAAAACGATCCACCTGTTTTCGGTAAAGTTTTTATTTGTGTTAAACCTAAAACTGGTACTGTTCTCTCAACAGCAGCGAAGCAGTTTATTATTGAAGAAGTCTTAAGTGATAGAAACGTAGTATCTATTATTCCAACACTTGTTGACCCAACATATTTAAAACTTGTTCTGGATATAGCTTTCTACTACAACCCAGTAAAAGCTCCTGTCGCTGAAGAAACACTAAAGGGTTTTGTTAAACAAACCATCACAAAATACAACAAAACCCTTGTTAAATTTGATACAGTATTTAGAATGTCGCAACTACAAAACCTCATCGACAATACTGATGAATCTATTCTTAGTAGTGTTGTTAAACTTAAAATAACAAGAGATATTACTCCTAATTTTGGTTTTGAATCTTCTTACAACATTAACCTATATAATCCGATTTATAACGAACCAGGAAACACAGTTGGAAGTAATGTGACTTCTTCTACGTTTACTATCTCAGGAAATACAAATCCATTCTTCTTAGATGATGACACTCAAGGTAATATCAGATTATTTTATCTCTCTCAAGAAGGAAGCAAAGTTTACACCAATAATACTGCTGGAACAGTTGATTATCAGACTGGTAAAATTATAATTAACAGTATTAATATTGCTTCAGCACCAAATAATATTGTTACGTTTACAGTAGAACCATCATCATATGATGTCGTTTCAGTTAGAGATCAGCTAATAACAATATCAGAAGATACAGTTTTAATTAGAGCAATTCCAGATAAAGTTGCTTCTGGCGAATTCGTCAGCGGAAGCAATTACGTCTTCACACCTAACAGATAAAAATGGCAAAAGTTAAGTTAAAGACATCTGCTGTTGTAGACAGACAGGTTCCTGAATTTGTTAGGGACGATCACCAAAAATTTATTAAGTTTTTGGAAGCATACTATGAGTGGCTTGAGCAGAACTATAAAACAAGAGAATTAGAAAATCTTGCAGACATTGATTCTACATTGGATGAATATGTAGAGTATTTTGCTGATCAATTTATTACAAGTCTTCCAAGATCAATGATTGTTGACAGAAGATTAATCGTCAAACACGCCAAAGAAATCTATCTAGCCAAAGGAACTCCAAAATCATACGATTTGTTGTTCCGTTTAATGTTTAATGAAGAACCGCAAGAAATTTACTATCCTAAGCGTGATATGCTTAGAGTTTCTGATGGTAAATGGAGCCAGAAATATATCCTACGTGGGATAGATTTAGTAGGAGATTCTTTTGAACTTATAGGTGAGACAATAGTACAAGATCCTATTAGTGTATTTGATGAACCAGCATCAGCTAGAGTAGAAGCTGTTGTAAAGTACAATATAGATCAACAGCTAATAACTGAAATTACACTGAACGCTAATAGTATAATTGGAGTATTTGAGCCAAATCAACCAATCAAAGGTGTAAGCAATAGAATTGGAACAGACATTAGAGTTAATCTAATATCTTACATTAATGATGTAAGCATTTTTTCTGAAGGAAAATACAATATTACTGGCGATAGTATCACTATTGCTGAGGGCGATGGTACTGATGCCCGAGTAGAGATTAATACAGTAAAAACAGGTGGAATAGACAAAGTTATAGTTGTAGATGGTGGTGAGAATCACTATGTTGGTCAGCCAGTTTTATTTGATAATACAGATGCTGGGTTTGCATCAACAAATAGAGTTGAAGGTGCTGTCGCTAAGATCTCAGAAGTTTATCTTGGATCTTTTCTATTAGAGTCTGCTGAAAGATTTAGACCAAATTATTCGTATAATGCTGGTGAAAGAATAATATACAAACAACATGAATATGAGGTTACTGTTTCTGGAACTACAAGCAATGTAGCACCAACTCACGTTTTTGGTTCCGCAGTAAATGGAGGGACTACTTTAAAGCACGTTGGTCGTGCTGGTGGAAAACTTCTAGATGAAAACAGCGATGAGATCTCACTAGAGAGAACAAGATATTATAAGATTGATGCTTATGGTAATTATGATTCTTCTATTTCTACTCCAGTTTTAAATGATGGCTTTGGACCTGTTAAGGCTGTAAGAATACTAAGTCCAGGATCTTCATATAATAAGTTACCGAAAGTTGGCATTTCTACTGATTTAATTTCTGAAATTAAAACAACAGCTAATTCCAATGTCATAACTGTAAAAACCAGTCTAATTCATGAGTTGATTGTCGGGCAGCAAGTAACTATAAGCGGATCGTTTAATAGAGAAGTTGATGGCACTTGGACAGTAAATACAATTCCTGATTCGTTTACTTTTACATTTAGAGCAAATCAAATATACCAAGCTACTGCAAGCATAGCAGATAAGGTGTTAGTGCAGGTTATGTATGCTGATCGTTCAGCTAATCCTAACAGTATTAGAACTTATAGTAACGCTAAACTCTTACCTGTTTCCAATCAAGTTGGTGCCATTTCTGGATTAGTTCTTCCAAATTTTGGTTATAATTATAACACAGCTAGATTAACTGCTCCAGCATATCTACAAGTTGATAAGAGAAATGGATCTTTCATAACGAATGAAGAGATTGAACTTCTACCTCAATCTATATGTTTAGAAAAAGGTGAAAACGAATTTCTTCTAGAGTCTGGAGATAAATTTTTAGTAGAGTCGCAACAAAATCCTAAGGGATTTGTAGTTTCATTCGATAGTAATAATTCATTATTAAAATTAGATCCAGCATCAAATAGAACTGGTTTTTTACTTGAAGATGGATTATCTTCTTTATTTACAGAAAACTCAACTATTTTTGTTCATGAAAATTCTGCTCTATTTACTACTAGAGGACTAATTCGTGGTAAAACTAGTGGAACAGTAGCCAGAATTTTAGACGTAGCTGTTGCTGGCGTTAAAGCGAATCTTGGAGCTATTGGATTAACAACTGGCGAATTTACTAACTCTGATGGTAAAATTTCTGATGGCGCAAAACGAATTCAGGATAGTTTCTACTATCAAGATTATTCTTACGTTGTAAGAATTGGCCAATCAGTAAACAAGTATCGAGATGCTGTTAAGAAACTATTACATCCAGTTGGTCTTGCTTTATTCGGTGAAGTCAATCTAATCAATTTAATATCTGCTACTCTTAGAGTTATGCGTAATGCATCAATTCTAACAGCTAAACTTGAATTAGATCTGCTAAGAGTTAAGATACTCGCTGCTGGTAATTGGCAGCAAGAAACAAGCAGAATATTGGTGGACAACAGTGGTAGATATCCAACTCTCGGATTAGAAGGTGGGTTTAGAGATACATTTATTACTGAAAATGGATTCCCATTAGTTTTCGAAAATGGTAATACAATTATTTCTGAAAGAACAGCACCTGATGGCGATTCGATACTGTTGGAAACTGGAGTAAAAATACTGAGCGAAGAATACGAATCAACATTCTTCCCAGAACATTTATTACAAGAATATGATCAATTCTTTAGACTTGAGACAGATAACACCCACACCAAGTCTAGAAATCCAGATGTTAGAAAAGAAATGTGGACTCTTTTCTATGAGGATTTCGTACCATCATATAGTGATTTTGACACATTAAAACTTGAAATTGCCAGAATTGACGGCGACGGAGTCGTCGAGGATGAGGGTAATGATCTTCTACTTGAAGACGGTGGAAGAATTTTAAAACAGATTCAGTTATCTAAACCAGCACCAAGCATGCGCATCTTACAATCTGAGATGCTGCCTCCAGTTATTATAGAACAAACTCCTTTAAATGTTGTTCACTTATTGGAGATGTCTCCTCAGGTTCTAAAAGAACTTTTGTTTGGAATTAAAACTAAGATTTCCGTAAACTTAATCACTGGGTTCTTCCGTCTTGAGAACGGTGATATTATGTTAATGGAAGATGGAAGTAAACTTGCGACAACAAGTAAATATCCAGTAATTCCTGGTAATCAATCGGAAAACAATCTATATGTTGAGTGTGTTCCACCTAACACAGAGTTAGATAATATGCTTCTTGAAGACGGATACTTTATGTTGACTGAAGATCCTTTTCCACCAGCAACAACTTTTGTTGCTACGATTAATGCCGCTGCTCAAGGTTCATTAATAATAACAGGAAACGCACCTAAAATTTCTCTAAACAACGAACCAATAACTGGTATGAAGGTTTTTGAAGGTTTTGCGCTTCCGTTTACAATAAGAGCTAATTTTGGCGAAGGCACAATTGAAGAGGTTGATTACAGGCAAGATATTGTTCCATTTACAATTAGATTGACTCAACCATTACAACAGGATATTACTCAGAACACACCTTTGGTTAGTTTAGTGTTTAAGATACAGTCTAATAAGTTTAAGAAAGATGATAACGAACAGTATATTTACAGAGCAAACTTTAATGTAGTTGATGTTCCTTATAGAAACATTAGTTCTTTGGGTAAATCAACTATTCAATCAAGAGCTTCGTTTAGACAAGTCGGCTCTGCGATTTCATTCCTAGAGCAGAGAAAATTTAATTTCCCACCATACACTTATGGATCCAAGGGTTCTTTACAGGTTGTCCCTGGAGACATATATGTTGGCGTAGCTTGGCAAGCAACAACAGCGGTTCTAACAAAACAAGTTGTTAATGTTGGTGGAAGAGCATATGAGGTTACAAGCGCAGGAACAACAAGCAGTTCTGCACCAACTCACACATCAGGAACAGAATTTAATGGATCGGCACTGTTGTATTACATTGGACCAACTAAACCAGATAGGACATATCTACCAGCAACTGCCGATGGTGGATTAACTGGTGGTTGGTATCAAAATTATCCAAATCCAAACAGGGATTACTGGAATAGTGAGTATGTTGAAATGGAGGATGGAGATCGTCTACTCCAAGAGAGTGGCGACGAGTATATACTAGAGGCTTTACAGAATACTGGTGATACACAAATTAAAGATTTCGCCAAAGTTACTGTATACGACCTTATAAATAGAAAACATAAGAGATCTAACTTTGCAGTCGGGGCATATGTTGAAATATACAAGACTGCATAAATCTAACGCACACAATAGGAGAATCTAAGTGGCTGCAATTATTACAAATAAATTTCGCATTCACAATGCGCAATCTTTCAAAGAGGGCTTCAACGAGTCTGCGCCTACAAATATTTATCTAGGTATTGGTAGACCACAAGCATGGGTTAATGATAACATTCCAGACACACCATACGACACAGTTGGTGATGAGTTTTATGCCTGGGACGATATGCTTGCTTTAAAGAGAATTCAATCAACAGATGTTTCATTATCAATCGTCCGTAGAAACTGGACTTCTGGTAAATTTTATGACATTTATCGTCATGATTATAGTGGAAGTGTTCCTGGTGTTAACATTGACTCTGGAGCACCTTCGTTACCAGCATCTTTATATGATGCAAACTTTTATGTAGTTACTGATGAATATAACGTATATAAATGTATCAAGAATACAAGTAATGGTTCAGTTGTTGCTTCTACATTTAAACCAACAGGCACAGAAACAACTAAGATCACAACTCCAGACGGATACGTTTGGAAATATATGTACACTATTGCTCCAGCTGATGTTCTTAAATTCGTTTCTACAGATTTCGTTCCAGTTAAAACTTTAGGAATAAACCCAGGATCTACTGATTCATACTATAAACAGTATCTAGTTGAACAAGCAGCTGTAGATGGTGCGATTGAGCATATTAAGGTTGATACATTTGGCTCAAACTATGTTGGTATCCCAGTAGTTTCAATTGTTGGGGATGGTATAGGCGCAACAGCAACAGCAGTTGTTGACGGTTCTACTAATAGTATCAGACAAATTACTATTAACACTCCAGGTTCTGGATATACATGGGCTCGTGTAACTATTGGCGCTCCAACAACAGGCACTGATAATGCTACTGCTAGTGCTATTATTTCACCAAAGGGTGGTCATGGTTTTGACGCAGTTGAAGAACTTGGTGGTTTCTATGTAATGATGAACGTCCGTCTAGAATATGATGATGGTGCTGGAGATTTCCCTGTTGACAATGACTATCGTCGTATTAGCTTAGTTCGTGATCCAACCAACTTTGGTACAGGTAACGTAGCAACACAAGCTACTTTAATTTCGAACAGAATTATTTCGTATTCTGCTGTTAGTGGAACATTTGCGATTGATGAAGAAGTTAAGGGTCAAACAAGTGGCGCAAGAGGAAGAATCGTTTCTCTAAACACTGGTTCAACACCTAAAACTCTGCGCTATATTCAAACTAAAACAGATGGAACAACTCTTGGTGTTCCTGATCCAACAACTGGTAGATTATTCCAAGCTGGAGAAACTATTGTAGGCGCAACAACTACTGCACAGGGAACTATTCTTTCTATTGCAGATCCAGATGTTAACTCAGACAGCGGTGATATTATCTATGTCGAAAATCGTCGCCCAATTAATCGCGCAGGTGATCAAATTGAAGATATTAAAATCATCGTTGAAATGTAAAATAAATAAAAGAATAGAGTATAATTTCTTTTAGAAGAGAGACAGAATGGCTATTAACTTTAATGTTGCACCATATTATGATGATTACAGCGATGATGATAATTATCTAAGAGTTCTTTTTAGACCTGGATATGCAGTTCAGGCTAGAGAACTTACACAACTTCAGACTATTCTACAAAGACAAATCACCAGATTTGGTGATCATATGTTTAAGAATGGATCTCAAGTTATCCCAGGTAGTGTTAACCACGACTCGCTGATTCATTTTGCAAAACTAGAGAACCTTTATATTAACCAGACTGTATCATCATACATTCTGCAGTTTAGAAATAAAATTATTACTGGTTTGACTTCTGGTGTTAAAGCTCTTGTTATTGATACATCTAATTGTGATTGTATTGATCCAACTGAGCGTGACATTCCTACTTTCTATTACAAAATTGAACAGACTGGAACAGACGAAGTAACTAAGCGTTTTGTTCCAGGCGAAACTATAGTTGCATATGCTGCTGACAATACTATTGAAAAAAACTATCGCCTAACAGAAAATCAACAAGCGGATATCTATGTTAATATCCGCTCTTTTGGTGATGGCGGATCTAATGCAACAACCTATACTAATAATTCACAAACCGACGTTCTTGGTTATGGATTTGCTGTTGAAGTTAAAGAAGGTATCTATTACATTGATGGTTTCTTTGTTAGAAACCCAGAGATGCACCTTTATGTTGGTCGTTTTACACAGAACCCATCATTCAGAGTTGGGTTTAAAATTGTTGAATCTGTCGTAACTCCAGAAGAAGAACCACTACTTGCAGATAATGCTCAAGGAACAACGAACTTTGCTGCTCCAGGCGCTCATCGTTACAGAGTTGAACTAAACCTAGTAAAACTTCCTTTAGATTCTACAGACGAAATTAAATTTATTGAACTTCTACGTGTTAAGAATGGTAGGGTTCAAAACATTATTACTAAGTCTTCATATGCTGAATTAGAAAAAACATTAGCAAGAAGAACATATGACGAATCTGGTAACTATGAAGTTAAAAAGTTTAAGTTAGCATCCAGAGAACACTTAAACAAAAATGGAACTGGTGTATATCCTCCTCTTCCACAGTTCGGAGACGCTATTCAAGGTCAAACTTACGGCGATGATGATAAGTTTGTAATTAGCGTTGATCCAGGAAAAGCGTATATTCAAGGATTTGAGATTGAGGCAACTTCTACACAATATGTAGATTTTAGAAAAGCAAGAGAGAACACTCTTACTGGCGATGAGGGTGGTCATATTGTAAGAGAAGATGATTATCCAATTCAAACCCCAGTTGGAAACTACATTTTAATAAACAATGTTCATTCGTTCCCAGAGTTAACTACATTCCCAATTATTAATCTATATTCAGTTAGTAGAACACCACCAAATGGATCTACTCTTACTGATGGTGTTCCACCTTCAACTTCTTTTAAAGTTGGTACTGCTAGAGTTAATGCTTTTCAGTTACATTCTGGTGATTACACTGGCGCTGATGCGACTCAATATAAACTTGGTTTATTCGAAATTAAGATGGATGTTAATCCATCAACATTCGCAAATTATAATTTTGAGAAAGACGTTAAATCTTTATCTCTAGCAACTGGAAGTTCTGGAATATTTACTGCTGATATTGTAGAGACTCAGTTAGTAATAGTTGGATCAGCAAGCGTTGCAAATAATGCAACATCTGTTACTGGTGTTGGTTCAGTATTTACTGAACAAGTCGCTGTTGGTGATGTTCTATACATTGACGGAACACAAGTTGGTGTAGTTTTGACAGTTGAAAGCAACACATCAATAACATTAGCAAGCTCTGTTGGGGCTTCTGGCGCTAAGAGTGGTGTAGTTGGTGTGGCGAGATCAATAATAAGAGAGCCAAATTATAATTATCTAGTTTATAGATCTGCATTCGACACAATTAAAACACTAAGAGGTCAAGATTCTTCTGGTAACGACACAATTAAATCTAGTCAACACACAGTAAGAAGAATAATCTCAGCAACCGCAGCGCAAGAAGGCGCAAATATTGTTTGGGCATTTACTCTTGCATCTCCTACTGAATTTTTCCAGTCTACACAAGATCTAGAGAACTACACATTAATTGATACAAACACAAAAGCGATTGTTCCAATAACGTCTTCGAACTTAACACTTGATGGTTCGCAGAAATTATTAACAATCAGTAATGTATCACCTGCTCTTACAGCAGGTAGAGAATATAAACTTGTTACTAGCATTCTACAAACTGGTGCGACTGCTGGCGAAAAAACAAAAACATTAATAACAAATCACAGTCAAATTATTACTGGAAGAAAGAACGTAAGCGAACTTTCTTTCACATTAACTCATGCTGATGTTTTACGCATTAAAGATATTAAAGTTAATCCAGGAAATTATGACACTTATGTTGAGACTAACTCTGTAAGTGTTCTTGACAAATATGTATTTGATGATGGTCAAAGACCAACACATTATCAGCAAGCTGTTCTTACCTTAAAGCCAAGCACAGCACCGCCAGCTGGCGCAGTAAAAATTATATACGATTACTTTAACCATACTGGTACGGGCAATTATTTCTCAGTTGATTCTTACTCAGCCTCAATCGCTAATACAGATAATAATTTTGGATATGAAGATATTCCTTCTTTCCCAGTTAAGAAGTCAAACGGTGTAACTGAGACTGTTTTCTTACATGATGTAATTGATTATCGTCCAGTAATTTCTGGAGCTAATGGATTTACACCAGAGCTTCCTAAGATTGGTGAGGGATTCAACACAAGTATTGCGTATTATTTACCAAGATGGGATAAACTTGTTTTAGATTCAATTGGTCGTTTTAATGTTATTGTTGGTACACCAGCTAGAGATCCAGTAGAACCAAGAGACCCTGTTGAGGGTATGGTTCTTGCTTCTGTTTACGTGCCAGCATATACAAAAACAGCTAATGATGTTCGCGTATTCCAGAGAGACAATCGTCGTTATACGATGAAAGATATTGCTGCTCTAGAAAGAAGAATTCAAAATCTAGAATATTATGTTTCGCTAACTCTATTAGAAACAGAAACAGAAGCATTCCCAATTAAAGACAATGTTACTGGTCTTGATAGGTTTAAGAATGGTTTTATTGTTGATCAGTTTACTGGTCATGGTATTGGTGATGTAGTTAATGTTGACTACAGAATTGCTGTAGATTCAAAAAAACAAGAACTTCGCCCTATGCACTTTACTGATGCTGTGGATATTGTTGAAGACATTATTTCATCAGACCAAAGATTTGCATCTTCATATAGAAAAGAAGGCGATATTATAACTCTTCCATATGATGAAGTATTATCAATCTTTAACCCATATGGAACAAGAACTATTGACGTAAACCCATATAAGATTGGTGCGTTTAAAGGTGAAGTATTATTAACTCCAGAAGGCGACAACTGGAAAGATACAGATCGCAGACCAGACCTTTTAGTTCAAGATGATAATAACTTTGATGCTATTCGCTTTATGGCTGAACAGCTTGGTGTAACAGGAACACAGTGGAATGCATGGGTGACTCAATGGACAGGTAGCACAACCGATGCTGGTCCAGCTTTCTGGCAAGGAAATACGCAACTTCAAAACTTAACAACTGTTGATACTGGAGTTCAGTCAAGAGACGGTATCCAAACTTCTCTAACAAGCACAATTAACCAGCAAGATTATGGCGACAGAGTTGTCGATATTTCTTTTGCTGAGTATATGCGTGCAAGACCTATTGTTTTTGTCGCTAAGAACTTAAAACCAAGTTCAAAATTCTACACATTCTTTGATAACGAAGCAGTTTCTTCTTTCTGTCAACCAGCAGATATCTTTAGAGTAACAAGACTGTCTGGTGCAACATTTATGATCTTTGACACTGAAGAAACAAGAAATAGAGTTGTTGCTACTGACGTAATAAGAACATATGAAGGTCAGGCTGAACCTGCTTTCCAAGTTGGTGATGTTCTTACTAATGATGAACACACTCCAGTAGTCATTCAAACCATTAGTCATATTACTGATCAAGAAGGAGCAACTCAGTTTACATTGACTGTTAATAATATAACTGGACTAAGAGTTGGCCACCATGTTTCTTTATATAACTTGGCTCCTGGTAGAGTTTTAAATTTAACAAGAACTGTTACTGAGAAAATAAATGATCAGACTACTATTAGAACATATAACGTAGGAACTTCTAGTGAAATTAACAACAGAATTTTTAAAATTGCTGCGATAAGTGGCACTACTATTACCTTAACAAATTTAGACGGATCTAGAATTAGAGCATTTAGTTCTTACGATAGATCGAGCGCATATGCTGGTGCTGATGGTGGTTATCTAAGAAGATTACAAGCTACTGGTGTAGTAATTTATGCTGGTATAATTACAGCTAGCGATGCAAACGGTCCAGTTACACAAGATATTCATATTTCTAACATTAGAAACGGATTTTCTATTGGAGAAAATCTAACTGGAACTTTAGTTTTTGATAACTCTGCTAGAAACCAAGTAACACTTACTTCTATTAATGGGTTGTCAACAGTTGGTTCTCTACCTGTTATGAAAGTTAGAGGCGATGCAGTAAGAACTGACGGGACTGGTGCGACAGCTGGTGTATTTAATCTTCCAAACACAGATACCATTAGATTCAGAACTGGCGAACGTGCATTTAGATTAACTGACAATATTTCTAACAGCGATGCTGATTTTGACTCTAAGGGTGAAGCAACCTACTATTCAACAGGTGTTACTCTCTCAAGAGAAAGAACCATTGTTAATAGTCGTCAAGCTAACTTTGTACAAGATCGTGTTTTTGAATCTATCCCTGTTCGTCGTGTTACAACTTCGCAGCGTGTGCTACAAGTTCGTCAACCAAGACGTGGTCATGACCCACTAGCGCAGACATTTGTTGTTCAGTCTGTTGGTGGTATGTTTATCACATCAGTGGATCTGTACTTCTCAGAAGCTGGTAATCGTCCAGTTACAGTTGAACTAAGAACAACTGACAATGGTGTTCCTTCTACTAAGATATTACCATTCTCTGAAACCACAAAGAATCCTTCAGAGATTAATGTTTCTGATAACGGAAGCGTCGCTACAAACTTTAAGTTTAGATCTCCAATTTATTTGGTTGACAACGAAAACTATGCTCTAATCGTTAAGACTGACGAGCCAGGATGTCAAGTCTTTATATCTGAACTTGGAAAATCAGATATATTGACAGGAAATATTGTTACCAATCAACCACTAACTGGTTCTCTATATCTGTCACAAAACAGTAAAGAATTTGAAATTAATCCACTGTTCGATATGAAATTCAGAATGTATCAAGCTGAGTTTGATAATAGCACAATCGCTCAAGTTGATCTAAAAGCATTACCACCTAAGATAATGAATCTTAGAGATAATCCATTTGAGATTACTCCAGGTTCTGACATCATCAGAGTAAGAGCGCCAAGACACGGATTTGGTGCTGGTGATGTTGTTATGATTGATGGTATACAAGAATATATTACAGATACATTAGAATTAACAAGATATTACGGAACTAAGTCACAGTCGTTTGGTATTCCAGCCAATTTATTAAATGGTGGACAAGTTGTTTTAGCTGAAGGTATTGACCAAGATTCTTTCTGCTTTAAATTACAAACTACTGATGATTATATTAATCCTCAGACTGGTGAATCTCAACCAAACATATTAATTACTGGAGAAGCTGGAACAGAAACAACTGTTCAGCAGATTTTAGATCAGTTTGTTAAGGGCGATTATGGTGGAAGTGGCATTACCTGCTCGAGACAATTAATCGTTGATTATCTGTTCTTAAAGAGCGATAACGTAGTTCCTGTAGATACAGAGTTAAAGTTTGAGGTTCAGGCAATTGATACTGATGGAACACCAAGTGGATTCCAATCAATAACTGAAAATAGTAATTTTACATTTAACTCAAGAAAGATTATTAGATCTTATGAGAACGAAGCAGTCTTATCTTCTGCTACTGGACTAGTTCGTCCTTCAGTTTCTGTAAGAGCGAAGATAACTTCAAACAATGTTAATGTCTCTCCTGTTATTGATTTGCAAAGACTTTCAGTTTTTGCGATTAGAAACTTAATTAACGATCCTGTTGAATCAGAAACTAATGTTATCGGTGTTGATAATAGATCTCTATTAAGAGCAAACGATGTAACAGATTCCGACATCGACGCTGAACCAGCAACAGGAACAATCGGAGCATTCCATTACACTAACTTATTTGGCGGCAACCTAACATTGGGACCTGCGACATCAACCACCAGCTCAAGAACCTATACTGCACCAGGAACAACATATCGTTGGGACGGAACAGGAACAGCGCAAACTTCAGCGCCATGGAAACGTCTAAGAGTTAGTGATGAGATTTATACAACTGCTCCAACTCCAGTTCTAATTGGTACTGTTACTGCAGTCACTGCTAGCGATTTAACAATTAATACAATAACTCCAGCAACTATATCTGGGGATCAATTCCTAGTTAGAAGTAAGTATGTTTTTGGTATCGGAACATCGTTTACTACGGAAACTCCTGTTGGAACATTATTATATAATACTCAGAATCAGTTGATTGGTAAAGTTGCTCAAGTAACAGGAACAGATAACGGATATACGCTCGGTAATACATTGGTTGAGTTAGAATCTCTAGCGGGAGCATCAACAGTTGCAGTTTCTACTGATCCAGCAACCAGCTTTACTATCGGAACACCTGAAGCGAAACTATCCTTTTCTAACTCTGGTGGTTATGGTATTATAACAACTAATATTGATACTGCAGATAATCTGTTGGCTCTTGCGAAGCAGGGTAAGTATATTTACCTTTCTAATATGATTTCAGGAATTAATGGAAAATATCTTGTTTATACTGTAGTAACTTCTACTGATACAACAGTAAACATTGGTAATGCTGAAGATGATATTGTTACTCTAACGGTTTCGCCAGCATTTACTTTCCCACAAGGAGTTACTTCTTGCACTATTGATATGGTAAATGATTATCTGTACTTTAAGGGTGCTGGATATATTACTAACACAAGTAGCGCAAGCACTACTGTTACTGGTTCGGGAACAGCTTTCTTGAATCAAGTATCAGCTGGTGATGTGATTACTACACAAAGTTTTGGTGGTAATGCTTTTACTGGTGGAGTGACTGGAACAATTATTGGAACTGTAGCAAATTTAAACAGCGAAACTTCTTTAGTGTTGGCTACTAATCCTTCTTTCTCTATTAGTGGTGTTTCAACTGAGTATTATATCAGAAAAAATGCACCTAACTGGAGAATTGATCAATTAGAAAAATTTGTTGAAGACTGGGCTCCTACAGGAACTTCTAACTATGCAAATTATATTACACGTCCTCTGGTTCTTTCAAATCCAGCTGACTCGTTAAAGATTCTGTTTGATAGTAATATTCCACAATTTACTAATCTCAAAGTTTATTATAAGGCATGGACATCAGGAACTGATCCAAATACCCTAAATTACATTGATACAGGATTTACTACAGCTTCTAACGATGCGCTAGATGTTTTCTCTGAACAAACAATTGACGTTCAAGATATAACACCGTTCACAAGCGCAATTATTAAAATCATTATGAAGTCTTCAGATCCAAGTAAAGTGCCTCGAGTTAAAAAATTAAGATTAATCGCACACTCATAATGGAAAAAATTGCTAAAATTGATAAGAGACCTGACCTAGTAAAAGATCTAAGAACTGGGTCAGTGATCAATGTTGACACAAAGAGATATCTAGAACATAAGAGAATTATGACTATATCCAGAAAGAATGTGGTTGAGAAAGCTGCAATGTCTGAATCAATTGGCACTTTAAATTGTGAAATAAATAATATGAAGAACGACATTGACAACATTAAACAAATGTTACAAATTCTAATAGACAGGAAAGAATAATGGCTCTACCATATCAGTCAACTCCAATCCCCACCGTACCGCAAACTGATAACTTCGATCAGTGGCGTATTAAAACAAACGAAACGATTGATAGGACTAATAATCAAGAAGTCAAAATTGGCGATCTAAATGCGCTACTTGACCCACAAACAAACTTGGTAGCTGCTGTTAATTCTGGTCGTCAGTTTTCAATCGCAATCACCATTGCTCTAGGATAATAAAACATGGCAAACGTATTTAAAAATCAATTAAGAAGAAATGTAGGGTCAAGCGCTGAAACTCTTTATACAGTTCCTACTGGTTTAAAGTCAATTATCATTGAGCTAGATGTTTGCAACACAACTAACGGATCAGTGACTACTGATGTTTACATCACAAAATCTGCTTTAGATTATTATGTGGTAAAGGGTGCTCCAGTTCCAGTTGGTTCAGCTCTTCAAGTTATTTCAGGTCAGAAGATCGTACTTGAAGCTGGAGATACTCTTAAAATTAAATCTAGTATAGCAGCATCACTTGATGCAATCGTTTCAATCCTAGAGGATGTATAATGGCATATATCGGAAATTCAGTTGCTGATGTTTCTTCGGGCGCAAGACCTAGAGACGAATTTAGGGGCGACGGAGTCCAGCAAACATTTTTACTGTCTGACCCTGTTCCTGGTGGTTACACAAGTAATGTTACAGTTTTTGTTGAGAATGTTCCTCAACAGCCAGACGATGCATATAAAATAGTAACTCTTAAACGACTAATGCTAACTGGTCAGATTAATGATTTTGAAATAAACAAAATTATTACACAGTCAACAACAGCAGCCTCTGGTATAATTGTCAACTACGTGCAGAACAGTGGCTATGTTGATATTCTACAAACATCATCAGCGGATTTTATAGCCAGTGGCACTAGAATCGATTCTCAAAATACTGCACTTATTGCTACTGGTTTTGTTGATTCAATACAAATTTTGTATTATTATGGATTACAATTTACTAGTGTTCCCGATATTGGTGCAGTAATTTATTCAATCAATCTTGGTGGCTCTACGTATAACTTAGTTCCTTCTGCAGGATCAGTAACTCCAGATAGCCTCTCAGAAAATCTAAGAAATTTTGTAATTGATAAACATACTGCAACAAATAATCAAATTTCTTTCTCATTATCGCAACCAGAAAGTTATATTAACACCTTATTAGTAACAGTTAATGGTGAGTTTAAAACACCTGTTGAAGACTATACATTAGCGACGACTGGTTCTGTAAAATCTGTAAGCATAATAAATCCTGGTATTGGATACGAATTAACACCTGCTATTTCTTTTACTGGTAATGGATCTGGAGCAACAGCTAATGCTACTCTAGGAACTACTGGTATCGTAAAGGGAATAACAGTAACTGCTGGTGGTGATAATTATACTGTAGCTCCTGATGTAACAATTAATGGTGGCGCTGGTGAAGGTGCAGAAGCAGTAGCAACTCTAGCAAACACAGGTAAAATTGCTTTAGTAACTGTAACAAATCCTGGCGCAAATTATACGCAAGCTCCTTCTATTACATTCACTGGTGGTGGCGGATCAAGCGCAACTGCAACTGCATCTTTAACTTCAACTGGTTCTATTAAATCAGTATCTTTAAGTAATGCTGGTTCTGGATATTCAACACCACCAACTGTAAATTTATCAGGGGGTGGGGGAGAAGGAGCATCAATCGTTTCTGTTTTAGGATTTACTGTAGATACAGCAACAGTTGATAATGGTGGTTCTGGTTATACATCTGCTCCATCTATCTCATTTACTGGTGGTAATGGATCTAATGTTGCAGCTACAGCAGTATTAGCATCTGCTGGTTCTCTAAAAACACTATCGTTAAGTAGTGGTGGTTCTGGATATACTGTTGCTCCAACTATTTCTTTCTCAGGTGGTAGCGGTTCTGAAGCAGCAGCGACAGCAACACTAGCAACTTCTGGTGGTGTTGTCTCAGCGACTGTTACTAGTGGTGGAACACTATATGAAGCTGCTCCATCTGTTTCTTTTTCTGGTGGTAATGGCTCTGGAACTACTGCTGATGCTATTTTAGCAACTGCAGGCGCAGTAAAATCTTTATCTTTATCTAATGTTGGCGCTGGTTATGAATCAACCCCAACAATTTCATTCACAGGTGGTAGTGGTTTAGGAGCTACTGCTACTGCATCATTATCAGCAACTGCTAATGTAAAAAGAATTAATGTAACTAATGGTGGCTCAAACTATGAAAATGCGCCTACTGTTACATTCTCAGGAGCAAGTGGTTCTGGGGCTACTGCTACTGCATTATTGTCAGCAACAGGTGGTATTAAACAAGTAAATATTACTAACGGTGGTGCTGGTTATACTAATGCACCAACTATCACATTTGGTGGAACTGGAACTGGTGCAACAGCAACAGCAACAGTTTCTGGTGGAACCATTACAGCGATTACTGTAACAAATGCTGGTTCTGGTTATTCAACAGCAAACGTAGTTATAACACCATTCCCTGGAGACACTATTACTAATACTGCTACCAGCACTGCGGTGATTGGTTACTCAGTTGCTTCTATTAATGTAACATCAGCAGGTTCTGGTTATACGTCAGCTCCAAATATAGATATTACTGGTGATGGTACTGCAGCTGCGGCTACAGCAGTATTAGGATACACATTAGCAAGTCTAGATGTAACAGCAGGTGGTTCTGGTTATACGTCAGCTCCAAATGTAGTTATAACAGATACTGGTGCGCAAGCTGCTACTACTGGAGCAGTCGCATCAGCAACTCTTGGGTTTGCTGTAGGTTCTATTAGTATAACTGCAGCAGGATCTGGATATACATCAGCGCCAACTGTAACGATTTCTGGTGGTTCTGGTTCTGGAGCAACAGCATCAGCAACTCTTGGGTTTGCTGTTGCTTCTTTAACAATAACTAATGCTGGTTCTGGATATACTTCTGCTCCAACTATTTCTTTCTCAGGTGGTAGTGGTTCTGGAGCAGCAGCGACAGCAGTTCTTGGTTTTGCTGTAGATTCTATAACTATTACAAATAATGGCTCTGGTTATACTTCTGCTCCAACTATTTCTTTCTCAGGTGGTAGCGGTTCTGGAGCAGCAGCGACAGCTAATTTAGCAGCGACAGGTTCAGTAAAATCTTTAGCAGTATTAATAGCTGGTTCTGGATATACTTCTGCTCCAACTATTTCTTTCTCAGATGGTGGCGGTTCTGGAGCAGCAGCGACAGCAGTTCTTGGATTCGGTATAGCAAGTATCGCAGTTAATACTGCTGGCTCTGGATATAATTTAAGTACAGCTGTAACAATAACACCCCAAGCTGGAGATTCAAATACTACTACTGCTACAGCTGTTCCAACTTTAGGTAGAGCTGTTGCTGCAGTCTCTGTTATAAACTTAGGTTCTTCCTATACAAGTGTTCCTTCAGTTTCTTTCTCTGGTGGTAATGGAGCAGGAGCAGCAGCAACAGCTAGACTTGGTTATAGCATTGCAAGCATTGCTGTTGTTAATCAAGGTTCTGGTTATGGTACTTCCCCAATAGTTGTTATTACACCACAGGTTGGAGATGTCCCTCTTCAAGCAGCAACAGCAGTTTCTACACTAGGTAGTTCTGATTCTATTGAGTTCGTTACTCCAAGAAGTGCTGGTCAGAAAGTTGTTATTCAACATCTAGGGTTTAGCACAGTAAGTAGAAATGTCAATGAAGAAGTTGGAGCATTTACTCCTCAGCTTAAAATTGGTGGCGCAGCTTCTGGATTAATATATCTAAATAATATTGGTCAATATATAAAAACAGGTAGAATAGTAACAGCAAATATTCAAATTCGTTTGATTCAATTTGGTGTCTCTCTTGGAGAATTAACGATTATTGGATTACCGTATCAATCTTATGGTGTTACTCAACAATCTTTTTCCTTTAATTTTGATGAAACCACTGAACAATTTGGACCAGCAATTGCTGTTATCCCTCAATCTTCAAACACAATAAAACTGGGTTATACTAACTTGCTAACAGGAAGGTGGGTTCCATTAACTCATACTGCTCTTACTAATTCTTCATTTATGAACCTAAGTTTTACATATATATCGGCTAAATAATACTATCTTCAGGGGAAAACATGGCAGTCAGTAAAATCAAATCATCTTCTCTACAGTCTAATATTAAACTGCAAGGTGACGTTGTAGATTTCCCAGGTGGAACTACTGCTCAAAGAACTGGTAGCCCAGAGGCTGGGCAGGTTCGCTTTAATGAAACCGTAAGAAAACTAGAAGTATACAATGGGGCTGGCTGGGATTCAGTCAACCCACAATCATTACAAATTGCGCTTGCAGTTGCATTAGCATAACTTTTTGGAACAGAGGAAATAAATGGCTAAGAAACTATTAGCAACAGGCTTTAGAATTGATAGAGATAATAATGCTATTTACATTAATGGCAATATTCTTCTACAAAGATTATTACTCATCACAGATGTAACTACAAACAGAATTATCTATAACTTTGCTGACGAAGGTTCTGGTGTTCTTACTAGAGAGTATAATGTAGATACGAATGAAACTAAATTCGTATTCAGACTTTCTCTAGCTGCACTTAATGTTGTAAACACAGACATTCTCCAAATTCTTGTCGAGAATGAATCTACAGAAATTCGTCCAGAAGATCCATTTATTGATCCTGTTTCTAAGCTGCGTATTTCACAACCAGAAAACCTTATCGATACTGACTTCGAATATGGTCTTCAGACTACTAAGTGGGAAACATTAAAACTTGTTAATAATGTCCCATCATTCTATTCTAAGAATGGCGCCAATGCAATTTCTGTATCCTCAGTACAAGCTACTCAAGGTTCAACTACTGTTTTAGTTAGTGCACCAGCGCACGGTTTGACCGCAGGTTCTCCTTTTGAAATTACTGGTTTATCAAACTCTCAATTTGAGGGTGGTTATATTGTAACTTCTGTTATTAGCGTAAATCAATTTACATATCAGTTAACCTTTGCTCCGCTTAATACGCTAGAACTGTCAACAGTTTATACTGCAGTTATCCCTGGAGCTTTCTACTTCGGTTCTCAAATTACTGTTTCTGATATTGAAACAAATGGTCTTAATCCATCACACTTAATCGTTAAGACTAAGTTCCCACATGGATTCTCATTAAACACACCATTCTATTTCTTAAACACTGTTGCTATCTATCGTCAAGATATTCCGATCAATAATTTTAATGTTGACGATACTACAACAAACGAGAAAGCAACAAATTCAACATCTATTGCGGAATCTGTTTTAGATTACAGAATTACATCAGTTACACCATATAGATTTGTTGGTAAAGGCGCACTGTATTGGGACAACACAAATTTAAACACAGATATTAATGCTCCGATTTCATCAGCAAGAATTGTTAATGGTGGTGCTGGTTATGTGTCAAATCCAGTAGCTACTCCTGTTTTCGTGTCAACAGCAGTATTTCCTACCGTAAACTCTGTAACATTTAACGCAACAGCAACAGGTGTTGTTGTTGGAACTGGAGCAAATGCTGGTAGAATAACTACTGCTGCGCACACATTTGTTACTGGCGATCGTGTTGAGTATCATATGGAAGGAGCTGCTGTAGCTTCTCTTGTTGGTAGCACATCTTTAATTAGAGATCCGCATAGATACGTTTCTAGTAATTTGTTTATGGGAGAACAATCAGTAACTGAAGGAACAGTTGGTTATTCACCATCAGCATTCGGTACTGGTGCTAGTTTCCAAGGTGCCTCTACAGGACAAACTACTGCGTTGTTATCTATGGACACATCTTCATATTATGGTAGAATTGAACCTGGTATGGAAATTAGAGTATTTTCAATTAGTTCAACTACAACAACTGCTCCAACATTATTACTCCCAGAGGGAACAACAATTAGTTCTTTCAGCATCACAGGAACTTTATTACAAGTTGTGTTGGAGTTTCCATTTCCTCTATCTACTGGTATTAATTTTGCAGCGACAACTGCTTGGCATGCCGCATCTATCTCTTCAGCAAGAAGTACTATTAGAACAGACAATCATGGATTTGTTACAGGCGACAGAGTTTACTACAGAAGAGTTGTTACTGCAACTGGAACAGTAAATGCTAACTCTCCAGCTCTAGCGACTATTGGTGGCTTAACTGATAGCACTTCTTATTTCGTCATTAGAATTGACTCAAGCACATTCAGATTAGCGACAACTTATGTAAATGCTATGCGTGGTATTTACATTAAAATTACAAATATTGGATCTGGTGCGTTTAACTCTGTTAATGGTAGATTCTTGCCAGGACATGTATTTATTGCTAGTAGTGATTCCTTATATGCTAGAGTCTTATCATCAACAACATTACAGCTACATTCAACAAGAAATGATGCGTTAAACAATACTAATGTAATCACAATTACAACAGCGGGAACTGGAACTGCTCAAAGAATTTCAGCTGCTCCAGCTGTGTTCTCAACAACTGTTACTGGTTCTACTGTTTCTTCTATCTCAACAATAGATTCTGGTTCGAGTTATGATAAGAATGCTTCAATTACTGTTTCTCCATACATAGAAACTAGATCATTAAACTTATCTGGTTTTTCTGGAGGAACTAGAGCTTCTGGTACAACAAACTCACTGACATTTAAGACAAATTTATACGATCGTCCAATTTATGCAGGTATGCTTGTTAGTGGAACAGGTATTGCTGCAGGAGCTGTTGTTAACACAGTAAGCGTTCCTGATGTAAACAATAATATTGTTGTTCAGATTAGTGCTAACATTAATGCTAATATTACTCACGGTCAACTAATTTCTTTCGCAGATAACCCAGGAACTACTGCCAACATCGTTCCTAACATTAGAGTATCTTGCTTTAATGTTCCAGGACATGGTTATAATTTAGGAGATTCCTTGTGGTTCTATAATCCACCAGGAAACACATTCCCATCTTCTTTAACTGCTTGTAGAGTTTATTTTGTTTATCCAATCGATAACAATAACTTTGCTCTCCTTACAGCGTTAACATTCCCAGCGGGTTTTACTCAAGCTAATTCTAATGCAAGAGTAGTTCTAAACACAGGAACAGTTTTAAATGATAGAAAATTTGTAGCTACCAGATCATTTAGAATTACTGGAAACAATGCAACTTTTGTTCAAGTTGATGCTGATTTAAATGTTTCTTATGGTTTAAATGTTAATGATGCATTTATTATTACAAATACAACAGGTAATGGAACTCTAGGTAGTACTACCATCACAAATGCTGTTGACGCAACAACAAACAATGCTGCTCATACGATCTACTTTGCTAGATCTATAACACAATCTGGAGCGAATTCTCTAAGAGAGTTGACATTCGCAACCACAACTACTGGTGCTGTTGTAAGCACAGGGGCTAGGTCTGGAGAAGTTTTCATTACTCCAATCGTTCTTTTAGCTGAATCCGATTCGATTTATATTCCGAATCATGGATTCTTAAATGATGATTATGTAATTTATACCGCAACCAATACTTCAATTGAAGGGGTTAATCCTTATACTACTACTGCTGGCGTTACTTTAGCAGCTGCAGGATTTAATGGATATCTAATCGACAAAGTGTCTGATGATCGTTTTAAAATAAAAAGAAGAGATACTGGGACTGTAGTTGACCTAAGAGGATTTGGAACTGGTACTCACACATTTACCAATATTAAATATTCAGCTTTAGCAAATACAGTAAATAAAACAAATCATGGTTTCCTAGCAAATCAAACAGTTATTTACGATTCTGCTGGCGCTCCTATTGTTGATGGTTTAAGAAATACATTTGAGTATTTTATCAGACCTGTGAATATTGACAACTTTAGAGTTTCTACAACAACTCAAGAGTTAGCAATAGCAGCAGTTTCTAAAGCTGTAAATGCTTCATCGATGACCATTACATTTAATACTAATCACAGTTTAACTGTAGGAGATTCTTTAATTATTCGCGATAATCCAAATTCATACATGAACGGGTACTGGACAGTTGCAACTGTTCCAGCAACACCTACAATTAATGCAGCGCCATCTACAATTACAGTTAGCATACCAGTATTTACCAACCCTGCTCCTGCAGTAACGCAAAATGCTGCTACTGGAGTTACGTATGGTATCGCGTATTCGTATGTAGATTTCGCTTTTGTTACTGCTAGACGTTCTGTTATCACTCCAGTGCCAGCAGGAAAAACCTTTACTACACTAAAAGCGATCGATCGTCTATTGGATAAGAAAACTCCATCAGCTAATGGTGGTGGTATTGTTACGAATCATCTAGTTAGATCTAGTGATGTACTACCTTTTGAGTCAAAAGTTTCTGCCGTAACTGGTGTAAATATTAGAACTGCACGAATTTTATTTAAACCTAGAGATATTCTGTCAGCAGTAAGAAACGATAATGTAGTTACAGTTACTACTACTCTACAACATGGTTACAATAATAACCAAACAGTAATGATCCAAGGGTTGCCAACAACTTCTTTCAATACTGCATCTCCAGTAACAATTACTACAACTGGAACTAATACATTTACCTTCGCTCAGAACGGATCTAATGAAACTGCGACTATTGATGCTGATTCGATTGTTGTAATGGCGCTAACATCTGCTCAAGCTGCACTACTTTCTTCAGTCGGGCATGATGCTAATACTGGAGCAAATAATGTAACTCTAGCAGCTGGAGCTGTTAACGCTACATCAATTACTGCAACTGTTGCAACAGCAACTCAAATCTCTAATGTTACAAAAACATTAGTAGCGAATGCTGGTTTAGTTAATCAGTATACATTAATTGTTCCAGATACCATTGATCTAAAACCAGGTATGCCTGTTGTTGGTTCTGGAATTAACACCGATGCTAGAATCTTAAGAATTCTATCCCCAACACAAATTGAGTTGACTGCTCCTAATACTGCTAATACTACAGCATCAACATATACATTCTTCAAGATTCAAGCAGGTCAAGAAGTTACTCAAGCTAGTACTAATCTTTCTACTGTTGCTGGAGCAAATGCTACGGCAAATACCAGCACCTTTGTAGCTAAAGCTGGAACAGCTGCATTAATTAACAATACTTACATTAGTGGAGATAGATGTACTACAACTTTTGCATCAACTGCGCCAGAGGGTAATACATTTACAGTAGCGTCAACTTCAAATATCTTTACAGAATCTAGAGTTCAAACTCCAGCTACAGTTTCTTCACCTGCGCCATTTAATAGTAATGCAGTATTTTCTATTGCGAACCCATCAGTGTTTGTAACTACTGGCTTTACAACTAATACTACTGGTACTGGTGTTTCAAACATTAGAGCATTTAAAGCAGACTCTAATAATGACGTATATACATTTAATGATGGTAGAGGAACAGGTATTCTAAATGGTATTCGTGTACCTCAACACCCTTATCTAACTGGAGATCCAGTTCGTTATTTTACTAACGGTGGTAATGATATTGGCGGATTAACCAATGGTCAACTTTACTACTTGATTAAAGCAAATGACAACTTTATTCAGTTTGCTACAAGTCTTGCAAATGCTCAAGCTGGAACTGCTATTGTTCTTACAGGTTATGGTTCTGGATCACAGCAATATGTTAGAGGTAATGTTTTCTGGGGTAACACATCAACTGGATTAAACGTCGGTCATCATGTTAATGCTACTCAGACAACACCAACAAACTTTACTACAGCACTACCACAAGGTTCTGTTGTTCTTTCTAAGAGAACGGTTTCTAGTGCACCAACAAACAGTTATAGAGGAGTTGCATTTGTAGTTGGTTTTAGAGATGCAAATAATAATCTAGATGAAACTGTTTATGCTTCTGATACTTACCGTGTTGGTACTATCGGAGCAACTACTGGGGATGAAGCTGTTATTCAAACCAGTGGTATTAGAGGTGGCTTCGGTTCTGTTGGAAACAGAATTTTCTGTGATGATACCACAGGATTAGCAGTTGGTATGGTACCACTTCTTGCAACAAACGCAGCAGGAACTGCTGGCGTGTTAGTAAATTCACCAGCAGCAACAGTTGTTACATCTATTGCAGTTGACGGTAAATCGTTTACTGTTAGCCAAACACCAAGCACTGCACTATTCGGTACTAGATTAATTGCTGGCGCTGGTAGTGTTTCTAATACACTAGCATGTACTGCAACAACATCTGGAACGAATGTAATTACTACCTCTGGCAATACTTCAAATATTGAAGTTAACAATCCTGTAATCTTTACAGGAGCACCATTCGGAACTATCTTAGCTAATACTGTATACTACATTAAAACAATAGTAAGCGCAACTCAGTTTACTGTTTCAGAAACTATTTCTGGTGGTGTTGCTGGTCCAGTTAAATCACTAACAACTGGAACAGGAACTATGACGCTAAGAAGCGATATGGTTTATACAACTAGCACAACTGGGATAATCCCAGGCATGTCTATCGAGATGCTTACTGGTGTTTCTACTGGAGGAACAATAAGCGGTGGAGCTATAACTGATAACACTCGTGTTGTCGCTATTATTGACAGCAATAGATTTACCATAACAGAAGCTCCATCTGCACAATTAATCGGCGCAAGATTTGTAGTTGGTGTATCAAGCAGCAATGCTGGTGCACCAGCTAACGCTAACGTATATGTTCCAAGCGTAGCAGGATTTAAGGTTGGGCAACTGATAACATACATCTCTGGAATTGCAGGAGCATTCCCAGCTGCTACGACTTTTGCGACACAAGCGTGTATTCAAGCTGTAAACAATACTAACCCATTAAAGCCAATGATTACTGTTGGTACTATGGTAGAAACAACTGGTGTTATTACTGTTGGAAATGCGCCATCAACTAGACTACAAGGAGCAGTAATTGCTGCTGGTATCGGTTCTTCTACACCTACAACTTCATTAATCAGAGTTCCTTCTACTGTTGGTTTAAATACTGGTATGACAGTTGCTGTTACTGCAGGAACTGGAACCCTTGCAACTAATGGTGCATTAATTACAGATATTAATCCAGTCAATAATACATTTACAGTTGGCACATCGCCAACAACTGCATTAAGTAATGCTTCCATTACTGGAACCATCACTGGTGCAGTTGTTACTGGTTTATATGTAAGTTCAAAAGAGCCAAACTTCCCAGAAAACGTAACAGTAACTGCAGTCAATGGTACCACAATTACTATTAGTGATGTTCATGGTGGTGTTACATCAGGAACTACAGTTACATTTAGTCCTTTCCCAGTTGGCGCACATGTTACTGGTGTTACTGGAACAGCTCCTAACGTGACTGTTACACTTAACACACCTCATGCTGGTATATTTGGTGGAACAGCTGTTAATTTTAGCAGATTACCACCTAGAACATTCTTAGGGAATATTCCCCCATATGTAGCTTCTAACTGGCCACTAAGATTAGAGTTTACAACTCCTTTACCTGTTGCCTATACAACAGAAAATAGACCAATCGTATTTACTGGTTCTAATAAGAATCTTGGGGATAACGTAGCGTTTAAATCTTTTGGAACTCATGTCTTCACCAGAGCTTCTGATGCTGACGGTGTTTATGTTGTTGAGGATATTCCTAATCCAACAACTTTTGTGGTTGCGACTTCTTCTAATATTCCATTTAATACTAAGTCTTTTGGTAACACTGAAGTCAATCTTACAGAAAATTACATTAAAATTCAAAACCACAAGTTTAGAGATGGAACATCCCTAATCTACAGACCAGGAGCAAATACTTTGATTGGTACTGCTTCTTACACAGACAAAGATGGTGTATTGCAGAATACCTTAGTGTCAGGACAAACATACTTTGCTGTTGTCGTTGATCCTAACTTCGTTAAACTCGCCCCAACTTTTGACGAGTCGATTTCTCCAAATCCAAACACTATCGATTTAACAAGTGGAACAAACGGAACGCAGAGTTTTGACACTTTCTCAATTCTTGGATTAACGAAGGGAGTGGGAACCGTTGTTGTTACTGAAAACTCAGATATTGTTACTGGTATTGGAACTAAGTTCTTAACAAACTTTAAAGGTGGAGACGTTCTACGTTTCTATACAGCAGCTAATCCAGGTAAGATCTTTAACTATCCAATTTCTTCAGTAAAATCAGATACTTCTATTAAACTTAGAAATTTTATTATTCCTGATCCTGCAGTTAAGGTTAATCTAATTACTGATAGGACTGTTAGTGCAGGCGCTGCAGTAACTACAGGACAACAAACAATTACATTAAGTAATGTAGCTAACTTAGCTATTGGTTACTACTTATTTGACAGCGTTGGTGTCTTTAGACCAAACACAAGAATTACTGCAATTAATGAAACAACAAGAGTTGTTACACTTGATCAATATCTGATTAGTTCTTTCGCCAATAATGCATCAATAACAATTCAACCTGTGTTTGAATATTTTATTAGCACTAATATCTACGTAAAGTCTAATGCGACTACTGCTCATCGCCCATTTGATGGTGGTGTAACAATGACAACTGGTTTAGTTCCAGATTCAAGTGTTATTCGTCAAACACGTAAATATTTCCGTTATCAGTCTGGTAAAGGTATTCAAGTTTCTATTGCTATTAACTTTAATCCACCAACAGATTGTGAAGAATTAACATCTAATGAGAACTTAGCTAAAGTAAAAGTTGATGCTCCACATGGCTTTAAATCTGGATCAACAAACAAGATTAGAATTACTGAAGCAACAGTGCCATCAGGGCACAATGGATACAATGGTAACTTTGATATTGCTGAAGTGCTAGACGAATATTCGTTTACTTATGTTTATGAAGATACTTCATTATATGGAACAGTAACTAATGGAACAAATACCATTACTTCAGTTTGGAATCTAGCAGGTATTGCTGTTGGTAAAACTATTAAGGCTGACACTTATAGCGGAATAACTATTCCTGAAAACACTATTATTACAGAAGTTAATACAAACACTAAAGTAATAACATTATCAAACAGTTTAACAGGAAGTTCTCCAACAGTAGGAATTTCTTCTATCGCTAGATTAAACGATACAGTTACTGTAGTAACTTCATCAGCTCATGGATTAGTAAATGGTAACTTTATTTCTATTTCTGGAACTGGTGTTGGCGCTAATTTTAATGGATTCTCTGCTCCAGTAACTGTTGTTGATTCAACAACCTTTACTTACACAAACGCTGGTATAAACATTACAGAGAATGCTGGCACTGTAATTAAACAAGTTAGACTGCCTGTTTATAGACAGAATGGTTCTTCTGTTGCATATGGCTTCCCTAAATTCAATCTGGTAAGTTGGCAAGATGCTTCGATTCGTTGCGGTATGTTCGATAGCCAAAACGGAATGTTTTTCGAGTACGATGGCTCTCAGCTATATTGTGTAAGAAGAAGTTCTATTCAGCAGATATCTGGTAGAGTTAATGCAACATATCGTTCTTCTTTAATAACTGGTGAAAAGACTAAATTTACAACTCAATTGAATGTTGGTGAATATTTTGTTCTCCGTGGTATGTCTTACAAAATAATCGCTATTGATAGCGATACCCAAATGTATATTCAACCAGAATATCGCGGATCAACACTAACTAATATCATTGGAACCAAGACAGTTGATACAAGAGTAGTACAATCGCAGTGGAATATTGATAAAGCTGATGGTAACGGAAAGAGTGGTTACGTAATAGATCTTAATAAGATTCAGATGGTTTACATCGACTATTCATGGTATGGTGCTGGTAAAGTTCGTTTCGGAATTAAAGACCAACGTGGTGAGGTTCGCTATTTCCATGAGTTTGTCCACAATAACCAATTCGTAGAAGCATATATGCGTTCTGGTAATATCCCAGCTAGATACGAAGTTGTAACATTTGGTGAACCAACATTCTCTCCACAACTATTCCACTGGGGCACATCTGTTATTATGGATGGTCGTTTTGACGATGATAAAGCATATCTATTTACTGCTGACTCTAATATTATTACGTTGACTAACGGTGGCACACAAGTTGTTGCTCCACTGGTGCCTCAAATAATTAGAAGAAATAGTAGTACCTTTAGAGTTCAAACAATAAACTCAGGTAAGTTTATTGTAGGTTCTTCTATTTCGATTCAAAATGATCTTGGTAATAGATATTTACCAACAGGAACTTTTGTTCAATCAGTTTCAATTATTCCTTCTACAAATGAAAGTTTGGTAACACTAACAAAAAATTTTAGAGAAGATATTACTGTTGGAGGAACCCAAGCTGCGCCAACAGCCAATGGCCAAGCATTTAACTTCTTAGTTGGTGGTGGTATTACTAACCAATCTATTGCAGCGTTAACACCTGTTCCTCTTGTTTCTATAAGGTTAGCACCATCTGTAGATAATGGATTAACAGGTGGTCTAGGATTCCGTGACGTAATTAACAGAATGCAGTTAACTCTAAATTCCTGTGGTGTTCTTTTAACGCATGAGTGTGAGATTAAACTGTTCTTAAACTCTGATCTGTCAGATAGTAATTTTATTAATAATACTGCTCCATCGTTGTCTCAGATTTATAAACATACTGCTGGCGAAACTATTAAAAATGGTATTCAGTTATTCTCATTCCGTGCTGGTGGCGGTGGTGTTATTAACACAACAACTGGTCAGCGTAGCCTAGTTCAGACAGAGGCGCAGCTTGGTGAAGTCGCGCAGTTAGGTAACTCTATCCTTGGTGGTGATGAAACATTCCCTAATGGTCCAGATATCTTAACTATTACAGCAACACCAATTGATACGTCTACTATTAATGGATCTGCTCCATTCCAGGCTTCTGCTCGTATTACTTGGTCTGAATCGCAGGCATAAGAGGTAAAAATGGCATATCTAGGAAGAGAACCAACTTACGGCATTTTTGAAGTTCAGACCCCTCCAGTGGACGGGTCTGAAACAACCTTCAATTTAGATTATAAAGTTTCTACTGCAGCATCATTGCTTGTTGTAAGAAATGGTCAAGTTCAAAAACCAGGAAGAGATTACAACATTTTAGCTGGCGGTAGTCAAATAATATTTACTACTCCACCAGTAGCAAACGGTAATGTTTTTATTATTTTCTTAGGTAAACAATTCTTAGTTTCTAGCGTTGCCGACGGTACAATAACACGAGAAAAGTTATCACAAGCGATCACTAGATCTTCAGTTGGTCAGTGGGAAGAAAAGACTTCCAACTTTACTGCTGTTGCTGGTGGCTACTATTTCGTAAATACAGCATCAGCTTCTATTACTGTGACATTCCCATCTACAGCCTCTATGGGCGATACTATTAAAATTGTGGATGCAGCTGGAACATTTACAACTAATATTTGCACGATTATTCTAAATGGTAAAAAACTAGCTGGATCAACAGATAATGTGGTCTTAAACGATAACAGAGAAGCTATTACTTTTGTTTATTATAATGAGGCAAGAGGTTGGTTGTACGAAGAAAACCACAACTTTGCATAATAATAAATAAGAGAGTGGAGAAAAGAAGTGGCTACAATATCTAATTTATACATTGATCAGGGAACCACATTCAGCACAATTATTGACTTGACAAATCAGGATGGAAGCCCGATGAACTTAACTGCGTATACTGTCCAGTCGCAGATAAGAAAATCCTATCAATCTTCAACATTTTTTAGTTTTACAGCTTCTGTTTATGGAGACCCACTAAAAGGAAAAGTTAGGTTGCAGTTGTCTCCAACAACATCTTCCAACATGAGAGCTGGAAGATATTTGTATGATATAGAGATAACAAATACATCGACTCAGGATAAATTCAGAGTCTTAGAAGGTATAGTAATAGTTTCACCAGAGATAACAAGATGAGTAATATAAAGGCAAAAGTCTCTCAGCAGCAAAATATTCCTGCAGTAATTAGCACTATTGGTTCGCAGGTTCAGGTTCCTGCTGTTGGTATTCAAGGTGTTTCTGGAGCTTTACAACAATTTACAATAGAACAGGCTGCTAACGTCGACTCATCGAATTTAGAGACAGGTTCTTTACTAATATATAACGTCCCAGCAACTAAATGGATTGCATCGAGAAATCTTGTGGCTCAAGATATGGATGGCGGAAATTTTTAATCGGAGATAAGTAGATGGCATCAATTATTCGAATCAAGCGTTCTGGCACTGCAGCGTCAGCGCCAACCCCATTAGCCAATGGTGAATTAGCATACTCAGCTGCAGGTGGAACGCAAGCAAATGGTGGTGACAGATTATACATAGGTTTCGGTCCAGAAACCGCAGGAAACGCTGCCAATACTTATGTTATTGGTGGTAAATATTTTACAGATTTGTTAGACCATGTTCATGGAACATTAACTGCTAATTCTGCAATTATTGTTGATAGCAATAAAAAGATCGATGAATTAAACATCGATAATATTACTATCGATGGTAACAAGATATCATCTACAAATACCAATGGTAATATTGAATTAGATCCAACAGGAACTGGATATGTTCATGTTATTGGAACAAATGGATTAGTAATTCCAGTTGGAACTACAGCACAGCAAGGTCCATTAGTTCAAGGTGCTATCCGCTACAACTCTGATATTTCTCAATTCGAAGGATACTCAGGATCGAACTGGTCATCGCTTGGTGGAGTTCGTTCAGTAGATGGGTTAACATATATTACTGCAGAAAGCACTCCTGCTCAATCTGATGACACATTAGCATTTTACACTAATGGCACTTTGGCGATGTCAATCGATACCAATAGTTTGGATATCGAAAGTAAAATTGCAACAGTTAACATTAATGCAACAACTGAATCGACTGCATACACAAATGGTGCGTTGGTTGTTGATGGTGGTGTTG
>Ga0194129_10000277_pt1 | contig 102827 bp, 98 predicted proteins | sample TA2KigCa35mmetaG_FD_150862 | JGI IMG/M metagenome (GOLD analysis project Ga0194129, IMG submission 150862) | Freshwater microbial communities from Lake Tanganyika, Tanzania - TA2015038 Kigoma Deep Cast 35m | ecosystem: Environmental > Aquatic > Freshwater > Lake | place: Tanzania: Lake... | reverse complement strand
CTCGGCGTTGCTCAAGGTGCCGCATGGTCCAGGTGCGGATCCCCAAGCCACCATGAACCTGACCTGGGACTGGCTGCCGGCCGGGGTAGCCACCGACGCCATCGAGGTGGTGTCCGGAGCTGCGTTCAGCGTGAGCTTCAAGCCGTATCCCGGAGCGACCCGCTATATGCTGGACCTGCTGGATGTGAACGGGCAGCTGCTGTCGAGCGTGGTGGGGACGGCGTCGCCGTTGGTGGCGACCGCACCGGCTTTCGGGAACTTCAAGTACAGGTTGAAGATGGCGCAGGGAACCTCAGAAGGATTCTCGGGGGAGACGGCTGGCAGCCCACTGCTTGTTTTGCGGGCTCCCCAGTTCGCTTCGATCGAACCCGGAACTTTCGTGATGGGCGAAGCAGGTCGGACGAATGCCACCCAATCCGTGACGCTGACCCGTGGCTTCTTCATGCAGAAGACCCACGTGACGCAGGCGCTGTGGCAGGCGCTGATGGGCAATAACCCGTCCGGTTTCCGAGGGTGTGCCGAGTGTCCCGTCGAGCAAGTGAGTTGGTTTGATGCCATCGGCTTTGCCAATGCCATGTCGCGCCTGAAGGGCCTGCCCGAGGTCTACAACGCCGACGGTTCCCTCAAGTCGGGCAGCGATATCTACGCGACCACGGGTTATCGCCTGCCGACGGAAGCTGAGTGGGAGTATGCCTACCGGGCTGGTACGACGACGGCTTGGTACAACGGCGACGATGAAAGCAAGGTCGAGGACATCGCCTGGTTCGGTGGCAACAGCGACTACCTCACCCAGCCCGTGGGACAGAAGCAGCCCAATGCCTTTGGCCTGTTTGATATGTCAGGCAACGTGTGGCAGTGGACGAACGACTGGTATGACAACTACCCGGGCGGTGCGTTGACGGATCCTGCAGGTCCACAGTCGGGCTCGAGCCGGGTGCGCCGCGGTGGGTCGTGTTACAACGACGCGTCCGCTACGCGTGCGGCGATCCGCGGCAACGACTCCCCCGGCGACCGCGTCAGCGCCATCGGCTTCCGCCTTGCCAGGTCGAGGCCGTAGGCCGAGGGCTGTCCCTTGACGCTTGAACCCTTGTTCTCTTGGCGAAGCGCGCGTGGCCCGGTCCCGGAGCCGTGCTTGCCGGCCCGGGCCGGGGCACGCGCGCGGAATTGCAGAGCGGTCGTGGTCGTGGTGCTGCAGGTCATGCCGTGAAGGTCCGGGTGTTCACCTTGCCGTGGCAGCACGACGGGTCGGGCTTTCAGGATGAGGCGGTGGTGGCTTTTCTCGCCGACCACGATGCGGTCGACGTTGCCCAGCATTTCTTCATGCACGAGAAGACCCCGGTGCTGGTGTTGGTCGTGAGCTATCGGGAGGCCATTTCGGCGGTACCTCGATTCGGGCGGACGCACGGAAGGCCTACTGCCGAGGACGTGGCGGTCGACCTTGATCCGGACGAACGGCGGCGCTTCGAGGCGCTGCGGACGTGGCGCAACCAGTTTGCCCGACGGACGGGCAAGCCACCCTATGTGGTCTTTACCAACCGACAGGCGTCGGCCTTGGCCCGGCGTAATCCAGATTCGCTGTCGGGCTTGGGCGAGATCGAAGGCATGGGGCCCTCGCGCATCGAGGACTTTGGTCAGGAATTGCTCGAGGTCCTGTGCGCCCTGACTCGGCCTGCGGGTGATGGGGGTGGCGGACCTGCCGGGACGGCGGCGCCTGTCGTTGTCGGGGCGGAAGCTTGACCAGCTTGGACGAACCCGTCCTCGTGGCTCGGTGGCAGCAGATGGTCGGCGATCTGCTCGATCGGACGGCCCGGTTCCCCAAGGTCGTGCGATTCACCTTTGCCGCCCGCATCGACAATCTGGCGCTGGATGTTCTCGAGGAGTTGGTCGAGGCCCGATATGCCTCGGGCGCAGGCAAGCAGGCGGCCTTACGCCGGGCCGACGGCCGTCTGGCCAGGCTGCGCGTGCTGTTGCGGCTGGCACATGACCGGCGTTATCTCGACCACCGGGGCTACGAGCATGTGTCTCGCGGCCTTGACGAGGCGGGTCGGATGCTGGGCGGGTGGCGCAAGGACCGGCTGGATACGGTGATGTCTGCCGGGTTTGCCGACGATGCGGCCCGCTGAAGCCACCTTTGCACAGGTGGCTTCGTTTCCTGCACTGGTGACTGCAGCCCGCAGGGCTGCGCGCACGCACATGCGCTCGCCCGAGGTCGCCGGCTTCATGCTGGAGCTGGAACCCGAGGTGCTTCGACTCGAGCGCGAACTGCTTGGCGGGACTTACCTTCCCCAACCCTATCGCACATTCTTCATTCGCGAGCCCAAGCCTCGCACCATCTCGGCCGCGGCGTTCCGGGACCGCGTCGTGCATCACTCACTTTGTGCCGCCATCGAGCCGGTCCTCGAGGTCGTGGCCGTGTCCAGCAGCTTCGCGTGCCGCAGGGGCGGTGGCGTGCTGGCTGCCCTTGGGTACGTGCGGCAGATGGTACGGCGGCATCCCTACGTACTCAAGCTGGATATTCATCACTTCGTCGAGTCACTGGATCATGGTGTTTTGAAGCACCTCCTGGCTCGGCGCATCGGCGACCCCGGCCTGCGTGAGCTGTTGGCATTGTTCATTGACCTCGGTGCTCCTGGCTCTCCACCGGGTCGAGGCCTGCCCATCGGCAACCTGACCAGCCAGCATTTTGCCAATTTCTACCTGGGACCTCTGGACAGGTTGTTCATCAAGGGACTCGGGATTCCGGGCCACGCGCGTTATATGGATGACATCCTGGTCTTCGGGGACAGCCACGAGGTGCTCTGGAACGCCTGCCACGAGGCCGATCGCTTCGTGCAGGATCGCCTCGGCCTTGTCCTGAAGCCTGAGGTGACCCGGGTCCTGCCAGTCACCACAGGTGTGCCTTTCCTTGGGTTCGTCGTGTTTCCGGGCCTGGTGCGCATGGACCCTGCCCGCGTCAGGCGATGGCGGCGCAAGATGGGATCGTTGAACCGGGGCGTGGCGCTCGGCCATCTCTTCGAGGACCAGGCCCAGCTAAGCGCCGACAGCCTGTTGGGTTGGGCGGCCCACGGCGACACGTATGCGATGCGCCGCTCGTGGGCGCGTCGACGGGGTGGGCCGGGCCGTCAGTTGAGTGGCGTTGACCATCCCGGCTGATCTGCCGGATGATGCTGGCGGCGAGGGGACCAAGGGGCTCGAACCGGGTCATCCGGGGTGGGTCGTGGAACAGCGACGCGTCGAACACGCGGGCGGCGAACCGCAACAACAACAACCCGGATAACCGCAACAACAACATCGGCTTCCGCCTGGCCAGCCCAGGGAACCCGGACCCACGGGTCCGCGGGGTCAGACTTTCCAGGGGTACGCCCCTCGAGACCGCACCGTGTCCCTGACCATCGTCCCCGAGCCTGTGTCCGGCCATGTCCGGACCGAAGACCCAAGGTCTCTTCCCGGCGATGCGGGCCACGGCCATGCTCCGGGAAGGGCAGGGGCCTGCTTGCCAAGCGCCACCCTTGCGCACCATCCCCTGCTCCGCCACGATGGGGTCATGGCGTCCCGCAAGCAACTGCCTATCGGCATTCAGACCTTCCGCGAGATTCGCGAGGAAGGGCACTACTACGTCGACAAGACGGGGTTTGCCGTTGATCTCGTGCGAACGGGCAAGACTTTTTTCCTGTCCCGCCCGCGTCGCTTCGGGAAGAGCCTGTTCCTCGACACGCTCAAGGAGCTCTTCGAGGGCAGCCGGGACCTGTTCACGGGCCTTGCGGCCGAGGACCGCTGGGACTGGTCGGTGAAGCATCCGGTGATCCGCCTGGACCTGGGTCTGGCGGCATCAGATTCGCTGGACCAACTTGAACGCAGCGTGCTTCGACAGATTCGGGCTTCGGCAGGTTTCCTGGGAGTTCCAGCTTCCCAGGAGTACGTGGCCGAAGCCTTGGCCGAGGTCATCGAAAACCTTCATCGCCACACGGGCCAGCGCGTGGTGGTGTTGGTCGACGAGTACGACAAGCCTATCCTCGACAACTTGGCCCAGCCTGATCTGGCACGTCAGATGCGTGATGCCTTGCGCAGTCTGTACGGTGTCCTGAAAGCCTTGGACGCCCACCTGAAGTTCGTCTTCCTGACGGGCGTCAGCAAGTTCAGCAAGGTAAGCCTCTTCTCCGGCCTGAACCAACTCGAGGATCTGACGCTCGAGCCACGCTGGTCGGCCCTGTGCGGCTACACCCAGAATGACCTCGAGGCGGTATTTGCCCCCGAACTGGACGGGGTGGATCTCGAGACAGTGCGACGCTGGTACAACGGCTACAACTGGGGCGGGGAAGCCGTCTACAACCCCTTTGACGTGATGCTTTACCTCAAGCATCGGCAGTTCCGGCCCTACTGGTTCGAGACGGGCACCCCGACTTTTCTTGTCGAACTGTTGGCCCGGCGGGGGTTCTTCACGCCCCGCCTCGAACGCCTGCGAACCGACCAGGACTTCCTCTCGGCCTTTGATGTCGACCGCATCGAACCCGAGGCCCTGCTGTGGCAGACGGGCTACTTGACCATCCGTGAAACTCGGCAGGCCGGAGAGGAAGAACCCGTCTACTTCCTGGGCTATCCCAACCGGGAAGTCGAAGTCAGCTTGAACCGCAGCCTGCTGCTGGGTCTGGGCCCGACGTCGGAAGCCGTCAAGGATGTCCGCTTCGACCTGCCCGACGCCTTCCGGAACGGCGACCTCGAGGCGGCTCGTTCCATCCTGCAGCGCCTGTTCTCGAGCATCCCGCACGATTGGTACCGTAACAACCCCATCGCGCAGTACGAGGGCTACTACGCCAGCGTCTTCTACAGTCACCTCGCGGCGCTCGGCCTCGACCTGCGGGCCGAGGACACGACGAGCAAGGGTCGTATCGACCTTGTGTTGCGGGTGCCCGGCAGGGTCTACATCCTCGAGTTCAAGGTGGTGGACGGCCCCGCCGAGGGCAAGGCGCTCGACCAAATCCGGGAGCGGGACTACGCAGCCAAGTACCGCGCGCCCGGCATCACCGTTACGCTGGTGGGCATCGAGTTCAGCAAGGCCGAGCGTAACGTCGTGGGGTTCGAGGTGGGGCAGGACAAGGCTTAGTCTCGTCCTGCCGGTCTGTGCCTTGGCAGGTGTTACCGCACACTTGCCCCGGTGCCGGGGATTGACCTGTTCTTGAACAGGTCTTGAACAGACCTTGGGTTTCAGGCAGAATGAAACCATGCTGCCGTTTTCTCGCCTCGTCACGATTGGTCTTGCGCTGACGCTTGCCGGTTGTGGCATGGGTACCGGACCCGCACTCAGGGTCAAGGGCATTGCCGTTCGCGCCTCGGGCTATGTCGAAGCTGTCTCCGCCCCGGGCTTTGTTGACTTGCCATCGCCCAATATGAATGACCGTCCGGAGCAGGTCCGGCCGGACTGCGTCGTCTGGCACCACACGGCCTCCCGGGCTTCGGCCCGCCAGACCGGCCGCTACTTCCAGAATCCCGAGGCCCAAGTCAGCAGCCACTACACCGTGGACCGCTCCGGCGAGATCGTGCGTTCGGTTGCCGACGACCGGCGGTCGTGGCACGCCGGCCCCAGCGCCTACCAGGGGCGCAACAACGTCAATGACTTCTCGATCGGGATCGAGATTTGCAACCTGGGTGACAACGGCGAGGCTTACAGCGCCGCTCAGGTCGCGTCGGTTGCACACTTGACGGCTTGGCTCATCGAGACGCACGGCATGGGTCGTAAACGGATCACGCGCCATCGTGACATTGCCGTCCCGGCTGGTCGAAAGACCGACACAAGTGACAATTTCCCCTACGTCGAGGCATTGGCGCAGGTGGCAGGCTACCTCGACGGCAAGATTCAACCCATTCCCGTTCCTCCTCCGACCTCGGTGGACCTTGCCCCGGATCGCGGCTTCAGGACAGTGGTGGTGCCCCCCGGGCTGGCGACGTGGGAAGACCTGGCGGATGCGATGCTCGACAGCCCCTTCCGGGCAGACGAATTGCGCCTGCTGAATCCCGCGTGGCCGGCGCCACACGCCGGATTGCCGGTGCGCATCCCCACCGATTACCGTCATTTCGACCGGTTGCATCCGGGCGGACAGTTGATTCCGCTGTTCCGTTGATCACCGGGCGCGCCGTTTCTTCAGCAGGACGCCCCTCGGACTTCTCGGTCCGGGGGGCGTTCGCTTCGTCGGTCGTCAGCGGGCGGCGTCCATCGCCTTGCGCCGTGCCTCGTCCATCATCTCCTCGCGCGTGACCGGGTCCTGCCAGCGTGCCTGCGCTTCCGGAGACAGGCTCTTGATAGGGTCGAAGTACATGAACATCTGGCCGGGCTTGACGCTGGGTGCCACGTATACGGCGATGCCGTTGTCACGGTCGTAGTACTCGAAGCTGTGCACGTCCCGCTTGCCGCCGCCGCCCGGCGCGTCGCAGACGAAGGTCGGCGTGTTGAAGCCCGCCGTCGAACCCCGGACATACTTCTCGATGTCGAGGGCCGTCTGGACACGAGTTCGCAAGTCCTCGACCCCGGCCACCATGTCGTGCATGTAGACGTAGTAGGGATGCACGCCAATGTGACCCAGTCGCTTGACCAGCAGGCGCATGGTCTCGGGGTCGTCGTTGACTCCGCGGATGAGGACGCTCTGGTTGCGGATGTAGACGCCACGGCTGATCAGCAGCTGGATGGCCTTCTGCGTGATCCAGGTGATTTCGCTAGGGTTGTTGAAATGGGTGTGCAGGGCCACTTCCTTGCCCATGGAGCGCGCCAGTTCGGCCATCTCGCACAGGGCATCCGTCCAGTCGCCGTGGGTCAGGATCTTCATCGGCATGACGGCAGGACCCTTGGTCGCGAAGCGGATGCGGCGGATGTTGTCCATCTTGAGGAGCGTCTCGCCGATCTGCCGGATGTTCCGCGGGGCCAATTGGTAGGTATCCCCACCCGACACCACGATGTCCTCGAGCTCGGGACGCGAAGCGATGTACTTGAAAGCCTTGGCCCAGCGCTTGGGGTTGACGCCCAGCTGAACCTTCTCGACTTGCTCGGTGTCGAGGCCGACCGCATAGGAGCGGGTGCAGAAGCGGCAATAGACGGGGCAGGTATCGAGGGGCAGGAAAAGGGCCTTGTCGACATACCGGTGGGTCAGGCCCGGGACCGGGGCGTCCTCCTGCTCGTGAAGGGAGTCCAGCTTGAGCATCGGATGGTCCGGCGACAGTCGGCTACCCACGGGGATGAACTGGGTCCGGATGGGGTCGCGGTAGGGATCCTGCCAGTCGATGCAGGCAATCATGTAGGGGGAGACCCGCAAGGACATCGGAGCCTTGGCAAAGCCATCGCGCACGTCGTCGACGAAAGCTGCCGGGGCCAGACCCTTGATGGTTTCCAGAAGCTTGTCCGGATGCGTGACGGAGTTCTTGCCTTGCCAGATGTGATCGAGGAAGGTTGCTTCGTCGACTTCCTTGTAGGCGGGAATCTCGCGCCAGAACTCGCCCTCGCGCAGGTGGCGATGCTGCAATTGTTCGGGCTGGACGGCCGGCTTGAGGGGAGTGACCTCCTCATCCGTGTAGGGCGGCATCGTGGGATCGATGACCTGAGTCATGGCTGGAGCCTCCGGTAAGGACGGGATGACGTGAAAGGGTCGGGCGAAGGGGGGTGGCGTGCCCCTGTTGGCCTGAGCCTCGTCAGAGTCCGTACTGGGGGCCGTCACCGCGCCGGAAGGCAGCCGACGTCCGGGGCGCGGACTTCGGCGCGGCAGCCGCCATGGCTGCAACTTTTCCAAGGCGCATGATCGTCTTCATTAAACCGTCCGGGCCGTCGTCCCGCAAGCGCGGGGCCCTACTGGAAGACCTTACCGTCCTCGTTCTTGATCCAGCCCGCATCGAAAGGCTTGTTGGCCTGATGCGTCCAATGGATACCCTTATCCCCGCCAGTGTAGAGCGTGCCCCGGATCGTCAGGGCGTCACCGATCTTCAGGTTCGTGACCTTGGATCCGTGGTGGGTGTTGTTCGAGACCTCGTAGACCCCTTCGCTGGCACCCTTGGTGACGCGTACCATGAACAGCTGGTGGGGCAGCCCTTGGTTGTCATCGGGCAGCATCTTGGTCACGACGGCCCGAACCGTCAGGAACTTGTGGGCCGGCGGTATGCCAAGGCTTTCGACAATGTTTGTGACCGACGTCGTGCGGAGGGTTGTCGGAGCGGGCGCTCCGCAGGCCGTGGGGGCCAGCAGGGACAGGATGGAAGCGGCAATCCACTGGCGCAAGTTGTTGTCCTCGGGCGGGCGAGGGGGGATGATGGAGGGTTGTAGGTCGTCAGGCAGGCAAGGTTGCTTGTTTTGGCCAACATTTAATCTTGCGTTAGGTCTACGCGGAGGTGGTGCATGACGGTTCCTCAGGCTCGATACCTGACGGGTGCCGACAGCATGGATCGCTGTCCTCCCTCCGATCAGCCTGAAATCGCCTTGGTCGGCCGCTCGAATGCGGGCAAGAGCTCTACGGTCAACATGCTGACCCACCGTCATCGCCTTGCCCGCGTGGGTGCGAAGCCAGGCGTCACGACCCTGCTGCACTTCTTTGCACTCGACGGGGGAATCAGGCTCGTCGACCTGCCGGGCTTCGGCTACGCGCGCGTCTCCAAGGGGGCCCGCCAGGCTTGGCAGGGGCTGATCGAGGCCTACCTCAAGGAGCGGCCGAACCTGGCAGGCGTCCTGTGGGTCGCTGACGGGCAGAGACCACCGGATGCCCTGGACCACATGATGGTCGGGTGGCTGCGGGCCCACGACCGGCCCTTCCTGTTGCTCCTGAACAAGGCCGACAAGATGACGAATGCCGAGCGCGGTCGGCAGCAGAAGGTCTGGGCCGAATCACTCGATCTCTACAGCCAGGACGAGATGCTGCTTTTCTCGGCCGAGAAGGGTACCAACAGCCAGAAGGTCTGGTCCTGGATCCGAGCCCGGTCGGCCAAGGGCGGCACTTAGGTCTGGGAGTCGGGGACTGGCACATCCGCGACCGGATCTGCTTGCGCCACGGGCTCTCCCGAGGGGGGGGGCGTCTGCACGGCAGCTGCCGGAGCGAAGCGGACCGGCGGACGTTCACCCCGCCGGAAGGCCCACGCGAGAAGCGCCGCACCTCCGAGGACCATCGGCAGGCTCAGCAACTGGCCCATCGAGAAGGGGCCCAAGACGTGGCCGGCGGGATTGGTTGCGGTGATGAATTGCGGATCCGGGTTGCGGAAGAGTTCGATGGTCATGCGGACACTGCCGTAACCCATCAGGAAGATGCCGATGAGGGCGCCATGCGGCAGGCGCCTGCGACCGAGCAGCAGCATCACACCCAGCAGGAGTACCCCCTCGAGCAGCAGTTCATAGAGTTGCGACGGATGGCGGGGCAAGGGACCGCCCGTGGGAAAGACCACGGCCCAAGGCAGGTCCGAGGGCTTTCCCCAGAGCTCACCGTTGATGAAGTTGCCCAGGCGCCCGAGGCCCAGGCCCGCCGGGACGCCCACGACGACGGCATCGCACATCTGCACGTAGCCGACGCCCTTGCGTCGGCACCAGAGCCAGCCGGCCACGAACGTGCCTACAAGGCCGCCGTGGAAGGCCATGCCTCCGTGCCAGACCGCCAGAATCTCGAGCGGGTTGCTCAGGTACTGGGCCGGGTTGTAGAAGAGGATGTAGCCCAAGCGCCCCCCGAGCACCACGCCCGAGATGGCGTAACCAAGGAAGTCACCAATCTCATCGGCGTCCAGGACCAAGCCGCGCCAGCCTGTCGAGGCCTTGAGGATCAGGTACTCGCACCAGAAGGCCAGCAGGTACATGATGCCGTACCAATGAACCTTGACGGGGCCCAGGCTGATGGCGACGGGGTCGATGTTCGGGAACGGAATCACGTTTCCATGGGGCCATTCGCACCCGGGTGCGTCAAGGGATCAGGCGACCCGCAGGCCGGGACTCTGCTCTTCCCAGGACTCCGCAAGGCGCAGGGCCAGGTCGGCCAGCGACCGATTGGGCGTTCGCGACACCAGGCGGGCATACCTCCGAAGAACGGCAACCTTGCGGGCCGTGTCGCGACGGTTGTCGAAAATCAAGTCGGCCACGGCATCCCAGAACGCGACGGTACGGGCTGTTCCAATGGGATCGGCCATGACAGAGATCGCGATGGCGCGGGGCAGGGCGGAAACTTGGGCGGTCTTGGCGTTCATCTGGGTCATCCTCAAGCCTCAGGTTAAGGGAAGGTTGTCAAGAAGCCGACAAGAGAGCGTCAAGTGATGATTAAATTCACCGTAAGAAGTTAACCAAGCCTTACCTTTGGCGGTGCGCTGCCCGTGATGCCGGAGGCAACCGCCCTGTCCGGGCAAGGATGCCTCGACACTTGGCAATGAGGATGCGCGGGTCGATCGGCTTGACGATGACGTCCCACGCCCCTGCCTCATAGGCTGCCACGACGTCGGACGTCTCCATGTAGCCCGAGACGATCAGCACGGGCGTCACCTCATCGAGCAACCCCTCTGCGCAGAGCCGGATATGGGCAGCAGGACCTCTCTCGCCCGGAAGCTCGGCATCGAGCAGGAGCAAGTCCGCCTCATGGTCTGCGAGCCATTCCCCGAGACCCGCGGCAGTCCTGAAGGTAAAGGTCTCGAAGCCGGCGCGCTCGAGCGACGTCGCGAGGCCCCGTGTCTGACGGGGGTCGTCGTCAACGAGGACGATCGTCGGCCGTCCCGTTCTCTTTGTCACGCACCACAGACCAGGATCAGGGTGATGTTGTCCCGCCCCCCCCGTTCCAAGGCCAAGTCGACCAGATCCCTGCAGACATGGTCCGGGTCCTCGTCCTGGCTGACTGCGGCCAGGATCTCCTCGGGGCGCGCGAAGCGGGTCAGGCCATCGGTACAAAGGACGAGTCGATCCCCCGGGCGCCAGTCGAGCGTCAGGATATCGACCTCGATGCTGGGATGCTGACCAAGGCTTCGCAGGATGGTGTTGCGGAGCGGGTGGGTTTCCGCGGCCTCGGCAGGGATAGCCCCGCGCTTCACCAACTCCTGGACCATGGAGTGGTCCTCCGTCAGTTGGATGATTCGTTCTTCGCGAATCAGGTAGACCCGTGAATCGCCCACATGGCCGATGGCACAGCGTCCTTCCTCGATGAGCGCCGCGACGACGGTGGTCCCCATACCCTTGAGCGAGGGGTCGAGTCCGGCCGACGTCGAGATGCGCTGGTTGGCCTCGACCACGGCCGCGAACATCGCATCCGCTGCGTCCTGCCCGGGCGCGCGATCTTCCAGGCCGGCCACGATCGTGTCCACCGCCATGCGGCTGGCCACCTCTCCGGCCGCGTGGCCTCCCATGCCGTCGGCCACAACAAAAATGCCACGCTCGAGGTCGAAACCCATGGCGTCTTCGTTCGTCTTTCGGACCTTGCCGATGTCGGTCCGTCCGCCGACCCGCACACATGCCTCCTTGATGGCCCAGTCCTACCGAGAATAGCAGAAACGCATCGGCCGCTTGGTGACGCGTGCCGCCTCGGTGTACGCTCCCCGGTATGAGCCATCGGCATTTCATGGAGGCGGCCCTCGAGGAGGCCAGGGAGGCCGGTCGTGCTGGCGAGGTACCGGTGGGTGCCGTTCTGGTCCGTGGGGGGCAGGTCCTTTGCCGATCCGGCAATACGCGGGAGCGGGACCGCAATCCGCTCGGGCACGCGGAGCTCGAGGTTCTGCGGGAGGGAGCGCGCCTGCTCCAGCGTTGGCGCCTCGATGACTGCATGCTGTACGTGACGCTCGAGCCTTGTACCATGTGTGCCGCTGCGGCAATCCAGGCAAGGATCGCGACCGTGGTCTTTGCAGCGGAGGATCTGGAGCGCGGGGCCTGCGGCAGCGTCTGGAACCTGCCGGCCGCGTCCGAGATGGACCACCATCCCGAGGTGGTCGGGGGCATCATGGATGAGCCAGCAAGAGGCTTGCTGAACGAATTCTTTGCCGGCCTCCGCGGCCGACGGCAAGGCTGACGGGTCCGTGTGGTAGGATAGGTGCCCGCCCGGAGGGTAAGCGAACGGTGAGCGGGCCGCCTCGAAAGCGGTTGCCGGTGATGAGCCGGTTGCGGGTTCGAATCCCGTGCCCTCCGCCTTGAGCAAACGGTCGCGCCATACCACGCGGGTGGCGCGACCGTCTGCTTGGGGCGTTTTCAGACAGCCGAGCTGCCGTGCACCTGAATCAGGCAGTCGAACTGATGGTTGATCGAGATCAAGGTGGCGTGCACGACCTCGGCCTGTTCGTCCGGCTTCAGGGAGGCTGCCGGCTGGATGACCGGGGGCAGCAGGCCGGCGTTGCGATTCCGGACGCTGAGCTTGGCCGCGATGTTGCCGCAGATGATGTTCACGAACTCCTGACCGGCATCCTGGACCAACTCGTCCACGGTCTTGAGATCTTCCTCGAGCATCAGGCTTGCCATGCGCAACAGCAGACCCTGCGGGACATTCAGCGAGAAGGTGGCCTCGAGGTCACCCGTGAATCGCTGCGAGATCGTCCAGTCGCGCGCCATCCAGCTCTCCGTACCCTCGCGGCAATCCTCGATCAGGACGTTTTCGTGCAGGACACGCTTGAACATCTTCAGGACCGTGTCGAGCACGTCGGCCACCATCTCGGCATCCTTGAGCCGGATGAGGGCGCCCCGGATCATCATCTGGCTGGCTTGCTGATCAGCGCGGAACTGCGCCAGCTCGGCCTCGACTTCTTCACGAGTCAGGAAGCCCTTCTCGATGAGCGCCTCGCCGAGGAAGATACGGTGGGACTTCTGCAGCTCGATGAGCTCGTGGAGCTGTTCTGTCGTCAGCAGGCCCAAATCGATGGCGAGGTCGCCGAATAGGCGATCGGTCGTGCGCTGGGCCAGATTGATGCGTTGGACCTGGGCCTCCGTCAGGTAGCCCTTGCCCAATGCCAGCGTTCCAAGGCGTGCGTTGGTGACATTCTGATACTCGACGGCAGCCAGCAACTGCCTATGGTCGATGCGACCCCGTTCGAGCAGGTATTGCCCGAAGAATCGTACGGTGGTGACAATCATGCCTGCACCGTACCTAGCTCTTGCCCTCGTAGGCCTTCTGCAAGGCCTGGAGGAGGGTGTCGCGTTCGAAAGGCTTCATCACGAAGTTGCGTGCGCCCTTCTTGATGGACTCGAGGACCTTGTCCTTGCTGCCTAGTGAGGACACCATCACGACCCGGGCGTCAGGGTCGAACGAGAGGATGTTGGAGAGGGCCGTAACGCCGTCCACCTCGGGCATGACGATGTCCATCACGACGAGATCCGGACGAACCTCTTTGTAGCGTTCGAGCGCCTGATCCCCGTTCGCGGCCTCGGCCACGGGTTCGAAGTGCGTGTTCTGGATGGTCTTCTTGAACATCATCCGCAGGGTCATCGAGTCATCCACGATGAGCACGCGAATCTTGGGAGTGTCCATGGGGCGGGCGGTGTACCTGACAAATGTGGTCGGCGCGTACCGCGCAGACCGGGGTTCACGTCCACCATACCCACCCTTGGGGAGTCGTGACAAGAACGCCGGCCCGGCACCCAGACGATCGGGTGCCGGGCCGGTCGGACGCCGCTCAGGAGCGACGCGTCAGGAGGAAAATGCCCCACCGGGAAGGCGCGAAGAGGTAACCGTTGCCCTTGGAGTCGGTAATTGCCGGACGAATGGGCGGATGGACCGGATGCATCCACATGGGCGTGACCTGTTCTCCCCTCGGGGAAACGGCCGCTACTGCGACGGTGACGATGACGAGGCGGGTAGCCTGATGCGACGGTGGCCGGCGGTGGTTCGCAGGGATGCGCCGTTGCATCCGGGTCGACCACCGTCATCAGGATGGCAGGCCTCCGTGAAGGAACTGTTCCAGAGGCATTGGGGAACATTTGGTCGACGAACAAATATTTGGCAAAACCACGCCGCACTTGGGTCGAAACGTCCGCCGATGCTATGCTGGAGGTCATCAGGAGGGTGCTGCGATGATTACTTTGCTTCCCGATGCGAAGAAGAAGGTCCGCGAGTTCCTCGCCGCGCAGGACCGTGACGACCTTGCCCTTCGCATCTTCGTGAAGCCCGGCGGTTGCTCGGGTTTCAGCTACGGCATGGGGCTCGACGAGCCCAAGGCGGAAGACCACGTGACCGAAGTCGAGGGGATCCGTGTCGTCGTCGACCCCGGCAGCCTCAAGTTGGTGTCGGGTGCGGTCGTGGATTTCAAGAACTCGATGCTGGGCGGCGGCTTCGCCATCACCAATCCTAATGCCGCCTCGTCCTGCGGCTGTGGTTCATCGTTCCGTCCCAAGGACGAGGATGAGACCGTGTCCGAGGATGATGCCGTGCCGGCTGGCGCCGCTTGCGGGTCGGGTGGCTGCGGCTAGCTGCGGTTTCCTGGCGGGCCCGGACCAAGCACGGTCCGGGCCCGCTTCGTTTGGGGCTTCGTGCTGGCGAGGCGGCGGGGCAAGGTGGTCGCAAGGTGCCCGGGGCAGGCGGGATGCGTACTGCCCGCGCGGAGGTTCTCGTGGCTGTTCGTTCCCGTTTCCGTCGTTTCTTCGTCCCGGGCGTCGCCTTGGCCGCCTCCGGCTGTGTCCAGGGTCCTGATTCGCCCCCCTTGCTGGCCGTGGGTGCGTAAGGTCCCAGCCCCGAGGCGGTGCTCGTCCAGACGAGCGGCGACGTTCCGCTGCTCGGTGGCGAGGTCGTCGCACCCGGTTGGCAGCGGATTCGTCCCGCAGAAGGCAGCACGGCGGAGGAGACCTGGCGATTGCTCAACGAGAAGCCGGGCGTCCTCCGGGCTGAACGGTCCGTTCGCTATCGGCTCCTGGGATTTCCGACACCGGCCGTGCCTGCTCCCCTGCGCATCCTGACGGCGCTTGGCGACCCCGATGATCCGCGCCTCGTCGACTGCTGGGGACACGCTCGCATCGGGGCACAGGCAGCGTGGGGACGGACCCGAGGTGCTGGCGCCTTGGCGGTCGGTGTCGTCGATACCGGCATCGAGGCACGCCACGAAGATTTGGGCGGCTCGCGGATCGAGGCTGGGCCCAATCTGGTACGACCGGGCCACGCGCCCGATGATGAAGTAGGCCATGGTTCCCACGTGGCGGGCACGATCGGGGCTACCGGCAACAACGGCGTTGGCCTCGCCGGCATTGCCCACGGTGTCCGTGTGTTGGCCGTCAAGGTCCTTGGCGGCGATGGGTCGGGCAGTGTCGATGACATCGCGGCGGGCATCCGGGCTGCTACGACTGCGGGCGTGAGCGTCATGAACCTCTCGCTCGGGGGAGCCCAGCCGTCCCGACTCCTGGCCGAGGCCGTCGCCGAAGCGGTCAGGCATGATGTGGTCGTGGTGGCGGCTGGCAACGATGGCGATGCACGCGTGACCTATCCGGCGTCATTGCCCGGCGTGTTGGCTGTGGGGGCAACGGACCGCCAGGATTGACGCGCGACCTTCTCCAGCAACGGCACCTTTATCGGTATCGCCGGTCCCGGGACGGATATCCTGTCAACCGTCGGTGGGGGCTACAAGACCTATTCCGGTACCAGCATGGCGTCGCCGCACGTAGCGGCGGCGGCCGCACTGCTGCGCAGCGTGAGGCCTGACCTGCCCGCGGCGCGCATCATCGCGCTTCTCAAGGCATCGACCGCCCCGGCCACCGGTTTCGGCTTTGTCGTGCCCCGTCTGGATGTGGCACTGGCGCTGACGCTCGCCAATCAGGAGGCGACCGGCGGTGCCCCCGTGGTTCCTGAACCCGGCCAGCCGCCCGTCGTGGCACCCACCCCGGCTCCGGCGACGGGTGATCCGGACAGCCTGATCTCGGCCATTGGCGCGAGACGGGAATCGGGCTGGTCTACGGCCCTGTTCTGGACCACGCGCTCGTCCGGCCATTATGCGCTGGGCATCCGCATTGCCGCGGGTACCTCGTGGCGGGTGCAGGCCCGGACAGCCGATGGCTGAAGCCATCAAGTCACACTGCCTGGGCCAGTCAAGACGCGTGGCCTGCTGGTGCGGGTCACCGCAAGGCTTGCAGATGGGGAGCGCATTGCCGGTCCCCGGACGGCCCTCGATGCCGGGTTGGAAGCGGGGGGCTAGTCTTCCCCGCCCGGGCGCGCACGTTTGGGCTTGCGCGGTGGGGCGGTGCCGGCTGGCCGAGGGGCGGCAAGGTCCGGGAGCGCCTCGGTCGGGGACAGGGGTGAGGGCACGGGACGGGGGGCGCGTGCTGCGGCCTCGGCGAGGCCGGTCACCGTTGCCATGGCGCCTACGCCCAGCCACGCGGCATAGGCCAGCAATGCGAGGAAGTAGAACTGGGGAGTGTCCGGAGTGACGAGGGCATCGGCCGGCATCTGGCCCCGCAGCAAGGCATAGGTGCCTGCCCCGGCACCCAAGCCGGCACCCAGCCAGAGCAGACCCTTCGTCGGGTCGCCGGAGAGCACCTGGCCCGCACCCGGCACCACGAGCGAGGCCCACGGCGCGGCAGGATGGACTGGTGGGGGTGTCGGTGTGGCGTCGGGAACAATCGGGACAACGAGCGAGGCGCCGAGTGCCAAGGTCAGGATCAAGCTCTTCACAACCGGCAGCATAGCGCAAGCCGGGTTGCGGGTGGCATCATGGTCACCTGCTACAGAAGGGGAGGGTCCGGTGGGAACCATGACCGGCTATCGCACGCCCGTGCTCAACTTTGGTCACCTGCCGGCCGAACTGGCGGATCCGGCGACCGCCAAGGTCAACATCCTGCCCATGCCTTACGAGGGCACGACCTCGTATCGGGGCGGCACCAAGGATGGTCCTACCGCCATCCTCATGGCTTCCCGCCAGGTCGAGCTCTATGACGACGAACTCGATGCCGAGCCCTGCAATGTCGGCATCGCGACCTTGCCGGAGGTCGAACCTTCCCGGCGGGACTACATGGCGCCCATCGAGCAGACCTATGAGGCCGTCCGCGAGATTCTCGACCGGGGTCGTTTTCCCATTGTCCTCGGCGGCGAGCACAGCATCAGCGCCGGCACGATCCAGGCCATGCTGGAGCGCTATCCCGACTTGTCCATCCTGCAGATCGATGCCCACGCGGATCTGCGCGATGCCTACGAGGACACCCCCCAGAGCCACGCCAGCGTGATGCGGCGTATCGTCGAGATGAAGGTCCCTCTGACTCAGGTCGGCATCCGCAACATCTCGGCGGACGAGATGGCTTTCTGGAAGGAACATCGCCCATCCACGATTTTCTGGGGCAGGGATTGCCGTCCCGGACGCTTCGACCCGGCCGCGATTGTCGCGACGTTGGGGCCCCGTGTATTCCTGACGATCGACATCGACGGGCTGGACCCGACACTGGTACCGGCTACCGGCACTCCGGAACCCGGCGGCCTCGGCTGGTACGAGGTGCTGGACCTGCTGCGCGAGCTGTTCCGCACCCGCGAAGTCGTCGGGGCCGATCTGCTCGAGTTGGCGCCCATCCCTGGTTTCGTGGCCCCGGACTTCCTCTGCGCGCGCCTGATCTACAAGATCATCGGCTACAAGTATTTCCTCGGGGACACGCCCGAAGCCTGACGCGTCCGGGACGCCTGACCCGCAGGTTGCCCTCAGCCGCGAAGGATGCGGAAGATGTGCACGAGGCACATCTGGCTTTCGACGACGATCAGGTGCCCGCCGCCATCCAGGGCAAGTGCCTCGGGCGTCGACTGGAAGGGGCCCGAGCCCTGACCGCCCATGTCCAGAACCGGCAGCCCGTCGCCATCGAGGACCTGGATGCGCCGGTTGCGCGAGTCCGCGACGAACATGTGGCCTGAGGCATCAACGGCGATGTCACGTGGCGTCTGGAATTGGCCCGGATTGCTGCCGGGGCCGCCGTACGTGGCGAGCAACTGGTTGCCGTGGTAGCGGTGGATGCGATTGGACTTGGTGTCCGTGACAAAGACGTGGCCTGCGTCGCCAATCGCGATACCCCACGGGGCCTGCAGGCCTTCTGTCAGGACCGAGGCGATACGGTCCCGGGTGTCGATGATGACGACCCGGCCCTGAGCGTTGTCGGTCAGCAGCAGTTCGCCATTGGCCGTTGCTTGGATGCGGGTTGCCGGCGGCACGGGCTCCATGGTGACGGAGGTTCGCTGGGTAATTCCGACGGAGACGCCGTTGGCATCGACCTTGAAGAGCCGGGTATCCTCCGCGTCGGCGATCACCATGACCCCGCGGGGCAGGAGGGCCATGGACCGGGGTGCCGTCGGCACGCTCGTACCCAGGGGCCTGACGAAGCCCTTGAAGCGTCCGTTCAGGTCAAAGGTCTGGATTCGTCCATTGCCGGTGTCCGCCACATGGACCCGCTTGCTGCGATCCACGATGACGCCACGCGGGCTGTTGAACTCACCGATTTCCTTGCCACGCTTACCGAAGGTACAGACCAACTCGAGTCCGCGGACCGGACCCAGCGTCTCTGTCGTCGAAGACCGGGTTTGACGGACACCCACGTCCTCGGCCATGGCAGCGTTGAGCGCCAGCGCGCCTGAGCCAATCCGCTCCGGAGGCACGGCCGCCGAAGGCGTGATGGGCGGCAACTGCCCGGAACGGGAGGGCATCGCCAACTGGGGCTTGTTGGGCAGCTGCAACTGGGGCCCGGCTCCGCCCGGGATGGGGGCTGGCGGTGCAGGCGGCTGCGAAGGCGTCGGTTGCAGGGGGTCGAGGCGACGCGCCACGGCTGCCTGGGGCAGCGGCGGCGTGGGACCCAAGGGTCCCGTCCCGCCAAAGTTCGACTTGCCGCACGAGGGACAGACACGGGTGCCCTGGGGCAGGGGGGCCTGACAATAGCGGCATGGAACGAGCTGCGGCGGTGCCTGCTGCTCGGGGGGCGGAAGGGTCTTTATGGACTCCTTCAAGGCATATTCCATCTCTGCGGCGCGGCGGAAACGGTTCTCCGGCTCCTTCTGGAGGGCCTTCATGATGACACTCTCCAGCCTGTCGGGGATGGCAGGGTTGACCTCCCGCAAGGGCTGGGGCGCCTCGTTCATGATCTTGAGAATCGTGCCGCCCAGGTTCCCCGCGTCAAAGGGCGTCTTGTACGTCAGCATCTCGTAGAGCAGGGCCCCAAGCGAGAACAGGTCCGCCCTCCCGTCGACGTTGCGCGAATCCGTCAGTTGTTCCGGGGAAATGTACGCGATGGTGCCAAGGGTCGTTCCCGTCTGCGTGAGGCTTGGCAGGTCGGACTTCACGCGGGCTACGCCGAAGTCCATCAGCTTGACGGAGCCGTCACCCCGGACCTGGATGTTGTCGGGCTTGATGTCGCGGTGCACGATGCCCGCCTGGTGGGCATAGTCCAGCGCCTTGCATATCTGGCTGCCGATTTCGATGACCTGCTGGAAGGACATCGGGACCCGTTGCTCCAGCAGATGCCCGAGCGATCGACCCTCGACCAGCTCCATGGCCATGTAGTAGCGGTCGCCGTCGTTGCCCATGTCGTAGACGGCCACGATATTGGGGTGCCTCAGACTTGCCGCTGCCGTGCCTTCCCGCTTGAAGCGCTCGATGGTCTCGATCTTTTCGGATTCGGGCAGGGCCGAAGCCATGACCAGTTCCTTCAGCGCGACCGGATCCGGGCGACTGTCGGTCTTCGCCACGTAGACCACGCCCATGCCACCACGACCCAACTCGCGGAGGATCTGGTAGGGGCCGAGGCGGTCCGTCATGGCCTTGGGGCGTTGATTTTCGTGAATCAGGCGGGCAACTGGACGAGGACGATGGTGATGTTGTCGTATCCGCCGCGCTCCATCGCCAGGTCCAGCAGGCGCTGGCACGCGTCTTGCGGATCGGCTTCCTCGAGAGCGACGTCCCGCATCTCGTCGTCGTTGACAAGCCCGGACAAGCCGTCTGTGCAAAGCAGGACCCGGTCACCCGGCTGCCAAGGAAACTGGTGCGTATCCGGCTCGAGGTCCATCTGCATGCCGAGGCATCGGGTAATCACGTTGCGATACGGGTGATGGAGGGCTTCGAGCGGGGTGATGGCACCGGCCTTGAGCAACTGGGCCACCACCGAGTGATCCTCGGTGATCTGCTCGATCTCGCCGCCCCGGATGAGGTAGGCCCGCGAGTCGCCGACGTGCCCGATGATGACCTGATCACCCACGACCATCGCCATCGTGGCCGTCGTGCCCATACCCCGCATGGTCGCATCCGACAGGGAAGCCTGAACGATCTGGCGGTTCGCCTCGAGGAAGGCTTGGACCAACGCGGGTGCGTCTGCCGTACCTGAGCCCACACGATCGACCATCGTGCTGGCGAGGACCTCAACGGCCGTCTGCGCGGCCTTCTCACCGGCGAGATGCCCCCCCATGCCATCGGCGACAAGGTAGATGCCGTCTTCGGGACTGCAGGCAAAGCAGTCTTGGTTGACTTCCCGGACCTTGCCGACATCCGTCGTGCAGCCCAGCAGGATGGTCAGGTCATCGCTCTGTGTGGTCACGTCGTTCACCTGTGGCTCGGCCGCCGGCGGAGAGCCTCGTTGACCTGGTCCTGGGTACAGTACCCACCTTCCAGGAGGATTTGCGCCAGCGGTAGGCGCTGTTCCGCCTGATGGGCCAGCGCCTGGTTCAGGGTTTCTTCTGTCAGCGCACCCATCCCCACGAGCAGAATACCCAGTCCCGAGGGACCGGCAACGGTCGGAGTCGTGGGTAGGTTCTGGAAGTCGAACGAGAAGTCCGTCTGGAACGGGTCGAAGTTGAAAGTGTTGCCGTCGGCCACGTCAGTCCTCCTGACCGTCGTCTGCGACCATCGGCGCCACGCCGGCGATACGGTCGTCGTCGCCGAGGCGCTGCAGGCGGACGCCCTGGGTCATCCGGCCATAGCGGGCGATGTCGGCGACCTTTTGCCGGATGACGACACCATTGGTGGTCACGAGCACCACCTCGTCCTGATCGCTGACCACCAGGATATTGGCCACCTTGCCGCCCCGGTTGACGTTGAGCTTCATGTTGATGAGGCCCAGTCCGCCGCGGCCCTGGGGCCGGTATTCGGCGACCGGCGTGCGCTTGCCGTAGCCGTCGGTCGTGACGGACAGAAGATCGAGGTTCTCCTGGGCCATCGCGAGGCCGACGACCTGGTCCTCGGGCCTGAGGGTAATGGCGCGGACGCCGCGCGCCGGGCGTCCGAGGGGCCGCAACTCGTCCTCGGGGAAGCGGATGGCCATGCCTTCGGCCGTGGCAATGACGACGTCGCTGTTGCCGTCCGTGGCGACGACCCAGCCCAGGCTGTCGCCCTCATCAAGGTCGATGGCGATGATGCCGCTGCGGCGGATGCTCGAGAAGGCCGTAAGGTCTGTCTTCTTGATGGTGCCCTTGTAGGTCAGCATCAGCAGGTAGCGACCCTCCTCGAATGCCTTGATCGGCACGACAGCCGTGACGACCTCGCCCGGGCCCAGTGGCAGCAGGTTGGCGATGTTGGTGCCCTTGGCTGTACGGCTGGCCTCGGGGATCTCGAAGGTCTTCAGCGAATAGGCCTGGCCGCGGTTCGTGAAGAACAGCACGGGTTGATGCGCCGTGCCCACGAAGAAGTGACGGGTGAAGTCACCCTCGCGGATGTTCATGCCCGTCACACCCTTGCCGCCGCGGCCCTGGCGCTCGAAGGTGTCGGCAGCGAGCCGCTTGATGTAGCCCTGAGCCGTGATGAAGACCGACATGGGCTCGTCGGGAATAAGGTCTTCGCGACGGAAATCGCCAGGGTCGTGCTCGAGCCGCGTGCGCCGTTCGTCGCCGTAGCGAGCCCGCACCTCGGCCACCTCTTCCTTGATGAGGGCCAGCACCTTCCCGCGGTCGGCAAGGATGGCGCGCAGTTCTTCGAGGCGCGCACGCAACTGGGCCGCTTCGTCCTCGAGGCGGCCACGCTCCAGCTGGGTCAGGCGACGCAGCTGCATCTCGAGGATGGCGTTGGCCTGAATCTCGGAAAGCGCAAAGCGCTCCATCAGGCCCGACCGGGCGGCATCCGTGTTTTCGGCGCCGCGGATCAGCTTGATGACGGCGTCGATGTTCTCCTGGCAGATCAGCAGGCCTTCGACGATGTGCAGGCGCGCTTCGGCCTTGCGGCGCTCGTAATCCGTCCGGCGGGTGATGACGACGACCCGGTGGTCCCTGTAGTGGCCCAGCATCTCCTTGAGCGAGAGGATGCGGGGCTGGCCCTCGACGAGGGCAAGGAAAGTAATGCCGAAGGTCGTCTGCAGGGCCGTCTGCTTGTACAGGTTGTTCAGGACCACCTGGGGGACGGCGTCACGCTTGAGCTCGATGACGACGCGGATGCCCTCGCGATCGGATTCGTTGCGAAGATCCGAGATGCCGTCGAGCTTCTTGTCCTTGACCAGGTCGGCAATCTTGGCGATGAGCGGGTCGGGGCCCACCTGGTAGGGGAGTTCGGTCGCGACGATCGCCATGCGGTTGTTGCGGATCTCCTCGATTTCGCACTTGGCCCGCAGGGTGATCGAGCCTCGGCCGGAACCATAGGCTTCGATGATCCCGCGCTGGCCGAGAATGGTCGCGCCCGAGGGGAAGTCCGGTCCCTTGATGTGGGCCATAAGGCCCTCGGTGTCGATGTCGGGTTGGTCGATGAGTGCGACCAGGCCATCGAGAACCTCGCGCAGGTTATGCGGCGGGATGTTCGTGGCCATGCCGACGGCGATGCCCGCCGAACCGTTGACCAGAAGGTTGGGGATGCGGCTGGGCAGCACGCGCGGCTCGTGGGCCGTGCCGTCATAGTTGGGGGTGAAGTCGACCGTCTCGGCGTCGATGTCGGTCAGCAGCTCGCTGGCAATCCGGGAGAGGCGGGCTTCGGTGTAGCGGTAGGCCGCTGCCGAGTCGCCGTCCAGTGAGCCGAAGTTGCCGTGGCCGTCGATCAGGGGATAGCGGATGTTGAAGCCTTGGGCGAGCCGGACCATCGCATCGTAGACGCTGGCGTCGCCGTGCGGGTGGTACTTGCCCAGCACGTCGCCGACCACCGTCGCGCTCTTGCGGTGCTTGCGATCGCTCGTCAGGTTGTTCTCGTTCATCGAGAACAGGATTCTGCGGTGGACCGGCTTCAAGCCGTCGCGGACATCAGGAAGGGCCCGGCCGACGATGACGCTCATCGCGTAGTCGAGGTAGCTCTGCTTGAGTTCCTCGCGGAGGCCGCGCGCCAAGACCCTGGATTCCGACACCCGTGACCTCCGTCGCCTTCGGGAAAGCCCTCCATGGTACCACGCGGCCCTTACCCCACGGGGCTTGACGGGTGCGGGTCAGGGGGGCAAAATGACCCCTGTATTCCCCGCTCGTCTAATGGTAGGACCGCAGTCTCTGGATCTGCTTGTGGAGGTTCGAATCCTTCGCGGGGAGCCTCAAACGGGGTCTTCGGAAGTTCACTTCCGGGGACCCCGTTTTCGTTGGGGGTTGCCGTGATGACGTCCGGTTGCGGCGGCAGCTATACGTGCGGCGCCGGTACCACCGTCGGTGAGGCGGGCATCTGGTTTCTCGCAGGCCATCCGGGTTCGGGCAAGACCTCGGTCGGGCCCTTCCTTGCCGCGGAGCTTGGTTTGCCCTTCACGGATCTGGATGCGTGGTTGGCGGAGCGAGAGGGACGGTCTGCGGCTGCCTTCATCCGCGAGCGTGGCCTCGAAGCCTTCCGGTCAGCCGAAGCAAGGGCGCTGGAAGCCTTGCCGACGGCAGGTGCCCGTGTTGTCGCCCTCGGGGGCGGGACGCTCGAGCATGCCGCCTCGCGGGCCGTCGTGGCGCGTCGTGGCACGGTAGTTTGGCTGGATGCGCCACAGGCTACCCTTGCCCGTCGTTTGCGGGAAGGCGATCGCCCCCTGCTCGAAGGTCCGGATGCATGGCGTCGCCTGCTTGAGGCCCGGGAGGGGACGCGGATGCGGCAACTGCGTCGCTTGCCGTTGGGGCGTCGCCAACCGGATCAGATTGCGAGGGACCTGGCGTGCGGCCTGCGGCCTGGCTGCGTATCACTCGCGGACGCCGCGCCCCACGAGATCCTGGTGGGTACGGGTGCGCTCGACCATGGCTTGCGGCTGACGACGCAGAAGGTCGCGCTCGTGACCTCGGCGCCCGTTCGACGCCGGTTCGGGTCTGCCGTGGAGGGCCTGCTCGCCGATCTGGGCCGGGACGTGCAAGTCCTCGAGGTGCCCGATGGCGAACCGGCCAAGGATTGGCGGGTTCTGGGCCGTCTGGTCTCGGAACTGCTGGACCTGGGCTTTAACCGTCACGACACGCTGGTGGCGCTTGGGGGCGGAACGGTCGGGGACGTTGCGGGGCTGGCGGCGTCGCTCGTGGGACGCGGCATGCCCTGGGTGGTGCTTCCCACCACGCTGGTAGCTCAGGTGGATGCTGCCATCGGCGGCAAGGTTGCCGTGAATCATGCGGTCGGACGCAACTTGGTGGGTGCCTTTCACCAGCCCGTGGCCGTGGCTGTCGAGCCCGGGTTGCTGGCTACGCTGCCGCTGCGGGCGTGGCAGAGTGGCCTCTCCGAAGTCATCAAGACCCTGTGGCTGGCCGGGGATGGCGGCATCGTCCGTCTGCGCGCCCTCCCTTCAGACCCGCGTGCGTGGGCGCCGGGCCAGCTGCATGGGGTCCTCGAGGCCTGTGCCCGCCACAAGGCCCGCGTCGTGGCCGCTGATCCCGACGAGCGCCTGGGGCCCCGCCTGAGCCTGAATCTCGGGCACACCGTCGGGCATGCGCTCGAGGTCGCGGCCAGATTCCGGGGCCTGACGCACGGGGAGGCCGTGGCGGTGGGACTCCGTGCGGCCTTTCGCATCTCCGAGGCCGTCGGCGTCGGCAATCCCGGCATTGAGGATCGTCTTGCCGACACGCTGCGTCACTTCGGCCTGCCCGTCACGCACGGCCTTGACCCGGAAACGGTGGTCGCGGCCCTGCCGCACGACAAGAAGGCCATCGGCGGTCGCTTGCGCTGGGTGTTGCCGGTGCGCGAGGGCCAGGTGACCGTCTCGACCGACGTGCCTCAGAACCTCGTGGCGAGGGTCGTGGCGGACCTGGCCGCGGCGCCTTCCCGCCGGTAGGCGCGGAAGTCGATCTCGGGGAAGATGTTGTCGAGATACTCGACCTTGGCAAGCCAAGGCTCGTCGACGCGCCCGGCGCGCACCTGCTCGTAGAGGCGCCGGAAGCGCAGCAGGTGGGTTCGGGTCCGCTTGTTGGCGTAGTCGACCATTGTGCCCGTCTTCATGATGAACGCCCAATCCGACGACTGGGCCAGCAGCAATTCGCGGGCCATCTGGTTGAGCGCCCGCTCCTCGAGTGGAGAAAGCCTCTCGTCCGGATAAGCGGCGACCTCGATCATCCGCTCGGCCGCCTCATGCAGGTGCGGGTAAATCCAGGCGTTGGTGTCGTTGAGCCAGAACGAGGCATAGCCCTCGGCGCCCCAGCTGGACAAGGGCGGCGTGGCCACCTGCTGGACGGGATGCTGATCCAGATACTCGGCAGGGGTGGTCAATTTGAGCAACGAAGATTCGGTCGCGGTCTTGCGCAGCAGGTAGTTGAGGAAGTTCGGACCCTCGTACCACCAATGGCCATAGAGCTCGGCGTCATATGGCGACACGACGATCGGGGGACGCCCCATCGAGCCGGCCAGGTATGCAGCCTGCTGCTCGCGGCACCACATGAAGTGGCCGGCATGCTCCTTGGCCCGCTCGTCGGCGACATGGGGGTCATAAGGCAGCTTCTGGTCGGTCTTGCCCGTGACGCGGTAATACTTGATGCCGGTGTTCTTGCGATCGCCGGTCGGCTGGATGTACGGCGCGATGTACTCGAGGGGCAGGTCGTAGCCGACATCCCGATAGAATTCGCGATAGTTGTAATCGCCGGGATAGCCGTCATCCTTGGACCACACCTGCCTGCTGGACTCGGCGTCCCGTGCAAAGGCCGCGACACCCGTGCCGGCACAATAAATGGGGGCATGGGCGCCGTGCCGGGGGCGTGGCGTCGCGTGGGTGATGCCATGGGTGTCGGTGAAGAAGTACTTGATGCCGACCTCGGCAAGGTAGGCATCGACCCCCGGGAAGTAGCCGCATTCGGCGAGCCAAATGCCCCTGGGGCTACGGCCGAAGTGATGACGGTAGTGGTTCGCGGCCACGAGGATCTGGGCACGGACTGCCTCCGGGTTGACCTGCATGAGGGGCAGGAACCCGTGGGTGGCGCAGCACGTGACGATCTCGAGGACACCCAGGTCCTGGAATTTGCGGAATGCCGTGATCAGGTTGCCCTTGTACTGGTCGACGAAGACGTGGCGAATGCGCCGGAACCGGTCGAGGTAGAAGTCGGCCAGACGCTGGAAGGCATCGTCGCCGCGCGTGCGGACCTTCTCCTTTTCGGCCAGCTCGATGAGCTCGTCGATATGGCGGACGTAGCGGCGCTGCAGGAGGGGATCCGTCAGCATGGCCACAAGCGGCGGCGTCATGGACATCGTGATGCGGAAGTCGATGCCCTCGCGGACCAACTCGTCATAGATGCTGATCAGCGGGACATAGGTCTCGGTGATGGCCTCGTAGAGCCAGTCCTCCTCGAGGAAGTGGCTGTGCTCGGGATGGCGGACGAAGGGCAGGTGCGCGTGCAGCACCAGCGCAAGGTAACCCTTTGGCATGGGGGGAAATCTCCTGGTTGCCTCGGAAGGATCGATCAGGCCTGGCGTCGGAGGTTGACGCGGCCGTCGCCTTCCGTCTGCCGTCCGACCGTGATGGTGATGGCGCGCTCGTCGTCATCGTCTGCGTTCACGGCCCGGATGGGCATGGGATGGGTGCCATTGGGCAGGTGGAAGTGGAAGCGGAAGGTTCCGTCGGGATTGAGCGCGATGCGTTCGCCCCGGAAGGTCACGACGGCATCGGGCTCCGTGGCGCCGTAGACGATGACCTCGGCATCGGCGACCAGCCAGAAGCCCTTGGGGCGTGCGCCGACGCCCGAAGCGAGCGGGGCCTGCTGGGACGGGGCCCAGGCGTGGCTTGACAGGCTGGCCGAGCTGGGGCCTCCGGGGGCCTCGGTGTCTTCCCCGGCTTCGACCCACGGGTTGCCCGCCGACGAAGGGTTCTGGACGCGCGGCACCAGGCGTGACCGCATCAGGCGGCTGGGCATCTCGGGCATGGCCGGGGACGGTGGCCCATGCGCGGCCATGTCGTCGTCGGCCCAGTCCGGCTCAAGGTCCCCGGGCCATGGGCCTTCGGCCGTCGTCCACTCGTGACGCGGGGGCAGCGTCGAGACACCATGGGGTCGGAACGAGGGCTCTTCGGCAGGGTCCACGAAGCGATCCGCGACAATGGGGCTGGGGCCGTCGGCCGGCACCTCGACCAGGTTGGAGACGGCCACGGTCTCGAAGCCGCCGCCGCGGAACTGCAGGGCGACTTCGACGCGATAGCTGCGTCCGTCGCCGGGCAAGCGCAAGTACCAGCTGCGGGCCGGGCCGGGAACCGGCACGTCGTAGAAGTATCCGGGATGCCGGCCACCCGGCACCCACTCCTGCACGCGCAGGATCAGGCGGTGGTCGCCGCGCGCACGTGCCTTGTCGAGGGTCGTGCCCGACAGGTCCCAGTACGCGTGGATCCAGTAGGGATCGCGGACGAGCAGTACGGCTCGATCGATATCGTAGCTGGCGGGCAGGTCACCAAGGTCCTCGTCGACCGCCAGCAGATCGTCGATACGTGTCGTGGCCTTGAAGGCCGGGCGCGCAGTGTCGACCGACGGTTCCGAAACGGTATCCGGCGCATCATGGGCACCGGGTTCGCCGGCGGCGACGAAGGCAGGGGCATCGGCCTCCGGTGCGACGTCCGGGGTTGCCTCGACCGCCTCGGCTGCCGGCGTCTCGGGGACCGGGGGAGCGACGACCGAGGCCGCAGGTGCCCCGGAGGGGGAGAGGCCGGTATCGGGCGGCGCCACGGGCGACCCCAGCAGCACGGACTTCGCGGCATCCACGATCGAGGCCAGCAAACCACGGCGCCGCGGTGTTGCGGTCGCGGCGCCGTCGGCATCCGGAGCAATCTGTTCGGGGGTCGCGTCGCTGCGCGGTTCGTCCACGGAATCCTCCTGGGCACGCGGGCATCGTGCCGGTAGTTATGAAAAAACGGCGGGACGGGTCCCACCGTTGGAAGTGGAATCAAAGTTACCACCCAAATGGGCTGCATGCAAGTGTTCACGCAGTGTTCGGGCGGCGGCGCCGCGAGGGGAAGTCCGGGATGGGTACATTGTCAGGGATGCTCCGCCCACCTCGCGGCAACGCCATCCTGATTGCCACCATCCTGGTCTCGGCGATGACCGTGACCACGCTGGGTGTTTCGCGCATGCTGATGCGTCGCCTCGACCAGGAGCGGGTCTCGGGCCAGCTTCTGGGGGCCCAGGCACATGCCTGCAACATGCGCGCCTATGCCGAGTACGCCCGCCTCGTGGCGTCCGCACCGGCAAGCCTGCCTACGGCCGTCGTCGCCCCTGTGCCGGTGGTCTTTGCCGATATGCCGGACCTGACGGCACCCCTGACATCCTCGCCGGCGCCGGCTGGGCCCTCCCCGACGCCCGAGCCTGTCGGCGTGGCGACGGCCTCGGTGCTGCGCGAGATTGTCGATGCCACGACCGAGCAGGTAGGCAGCAATGTCGTGCGGCGCATCGTGCGCATCCGCTTCTCCTGCTCGCTCAGGACCCGTCAGGACAACAGCGAGGTCGGTCAGGTGTCGCGAAGCTTGCTGACCGAGTTCGAGAGCGTGCCCATCCAGGGTGGGGGCACCCGCGTCACGGCCCGCATCGTCGATGGGGGCAACGCGCTGTGAGGGTGCGTCGTCGGCCCCCGGGCGGATTCAATTTGCTCGAGGCGATGCTGGCCGGGGTCATTCTGGCCGGTGGAACCGTGGCCCTGGCGCAGATGACCCGTGTCGTGTTCCGGCAGGTCGAGGCCCTGGAGCGGGAGGAAGGCCACGCCACCATTGTCGAGCGCCTCGTCATGCAGCAGATGTACGCCATTCTGGCGCAGACTCCGCTCGAGAACGGGAGTACTTTTTCCGTCGTGCCACCGATTGTCGAGCCGTCCGGTCTGGTCTATGAGGCGCGGGTCACGCCTGCGGCCCAAGCCGGCTGCCTGCCCGATGCCTTGGTCGCAGGTGGCAACCACCGGTGCAATCCGGTCTCGGTCTACGTCGTGTTGCGGCAGCCCGATGTGACGACGGGAGCTTATCCGAACATGGTCCGGCTCTACAGGCTGGGTGAGGGAACCTATGTGACGCCGAGGGTCACGGTTTGGCCCAGGAAAGGATACCCGTGGTTGCTGGGGTTGCAGTAGGCGCGGAGCGGGGCCGGCGAGCGGTCGTCCGCGGCTTCAGCCTGCTGGAGCTCTTGCTGTCCACTGTTACGCTGGCCGGTTTGATGACCGGTTTCATGTTGGTCTACCGCAGCCAGGAGACGGTCCAACTGCTGACGATCGATGCCGTTCGCCTGCCTGACAGGGCAGGCAGGGTGCTCGCCCGACTGGGCTCCGAGGAGGGCCTCGGGGGCGTTTGCTGGCCGGACGGCTACCGGGCCCAGGGCGGTGGCGAGGATGCCTTTCGGGAGAGGAGCGGTGCAGGTTCCCCCAATACGCCAAACTGGAATACCCTGGCCAGTCCCCTGCCCGCGACCGTGCCTGCGGATCTTGAATTCGCAGCCGAAAGCGGCCTGGTGTTCGGCGAGGCGGCCGTCACCTTGCCGCGACTCAGGCGCGAGTTCTCGCCCCTGGGTGGCTCGGGATACAGGACCCGGACCGTACGCTTCGTCTACGAGCCCGGCAATCCTCTGCCCTACCGGCAAAGGCCGGGTGGCCTCATGGTCTACGACGAGTCAGCCACGGCCGGTGTCTGGCTGACGGGTCCTTCCGAGGTCGCGACGATGTCCTTCTATATCCCGGATGCTTTGCGGGTCACGGCCGTGACCGGGGGCTCCGTGAATGTCCTCGGAGCCCCCGGGGGCGACTATCGTGCGCGTCAGGGCGTGGGCCCCGCCATCACCGTCGGGGCCGGCAGCGTGCCGACCTTCACGCTCCTGGGCGTGTCCAATATCCCGCGGGGCAATACCGAGGACCTCGTGACCCTGGGGGTCGAGACCCTGCCGGATCGCAGCGGGGTCTGGTTTCGGCCCCTGACAGGTGGCTACAACGCGCCAGGCTCGGCCGTGCCCTTTGCTGCCGGCAAGCTGTTCCGCCTGGATATCGGCGGCAAGGTCGGCACGGTTTGGGGCAACTGGGCGCTGCAGCCTCCTGCAATTGGCTCGGCCTCGGTGACGCTGCGGATGTATCCGATGAACAACGAGCAGACGCTGCCCACTTTTTCCGTGGGTGTCTGGATGCAATTGCGGGGACGGCCGCGCAGTCAGCCTCTGCTGGTGAGGGATGTCTTTCCTGTCGTGGTCAGCCACGTGGCCCAGTAGGGCCGGCGTTCAGGTTCCCTGGCCCAGCTTCCGCAGTACGGCTTCCAGATCCCCGACAAGGAAAAGCTCGCCTTGCTCGGCAGCGAGGTCGAGTTGCCTTTCGACGGCGGCCAGCAGCCGATCGCGCTCCGCGGTCTCGAGCGCCAGTCCCGCCTCGTGACCGAAACCCTGCGTCTCGGCGGCTTGCAAGAGCCGATTGATGAGCGGGTCCATCGTCTCGGCCGGTAACGCTTCTGCTTCGGCTGGGGACAACTCGGGCCGTTCCGCGATGAGTGCGGCAGTCAGCAGTCGCAGTTCGCTCAGGTCGCGCAGTTTCAGGAACAAGGTGAGGGTCCTCCGGTTACGGGCGCCCGAGGGCCCGCAGGCTCCAGCCTGCCAGTTCGGGGCCTCTTCGGGCAAGCGCCGCGACCACGTCCGATCTCGCGGCTACCCGGCCGGCCAGCAACAGCACAGGGGTCGAACGCCTGGCCAGCAGGCTCCCGGCTTGTGCAAGCGTACCCCTGCCGGTCCTGTCCTGCGCGACCAGCACCGTCACACCGGCCTCCACGAACGGTGCGAGGGATTGCGGACTTTCCGCGAGGCCCCTCAGCAAGGCCTCGAGCGCCGCGTCATCGGCCCCTGCCACGGCGTCCAGAAGTACAGGCAGCCACGCGGTGCCGACCGCCACGGCGGCCTTGCTCCGCGCAAGGCGCCCCAGCCAATCGGGAAAGCTGCCCCACCACGCGGCAGGTTGCCTGAGCAGTGTTTCGGCGAGGGCGGCGGTCGGTCGGACGAGGTCAAGGCGTGCAGACGGGCCATGCCGTGCCAGAGCATCCAGCAGCGCGACCAGCAAAGGGTCTTCCGGTGCCCGGAACGCGAGTCGCCCGAGCAGGTCTCCCAGCCAAGCGAGGCCGGGTTCCGTCATGAGCCACGGCACCAGTGCCTCGGCCAGCTTGCCAAGGTCAAGCCCTTCGAGGTCGATGCGGTAGCGGATCACGTCGCCGAGGCGCGTCGCGGCTTCGAGGCCATCCGAGTCGGATTCGGCTGGCCAAGCGGCGTCGAGCAGGGAAGCGAGCAAGGGATGCCCATCGCCAGCCAGCAGCCAATGGAGGGCCTCGGGCAGCCAGGGGGCGACGGGGAGGGGAAGCTCCCGGGCAGCCATGGCAAGGGTGGCTTCCAAGCGATCGAGGTCAGCCTTGCCGTCAGGCATCCACTCGGTGATGAGGCGCCGGCGAAGGGCGGGCGTCTCGCCTGCCAGCATGAGCCGGGCGGCCGCGGGCAGGGCGACTTCGAGGAACTTGAATTCCGGCCAGGTCTCCAGGACCATGCCTTCCATGGTGCTGGCCGTACGTACGAGCGTGGCCAAGGTGTCCGGCAGATAGAACGGCTGGTCCTCCAGAATGACCATCAGGCGTTCGAGGACTTCGCCCAGCGGCAGCATGCGCGTGCCCTTGCGTCCGATTTGGATGTCGACCATGTCCTTCAGGAGAGGAATGAGGCGCGTCCGGTCGACGTCGGGGGGGAACATGCCAAGCCCGGACAAGCCCGTCACGAGGCCGTTCCAGTCTTCGCGAACCAGATCGAGGAAGCAGCCCACGAGGGCCAGGCGGAGGGATGTCGGGAAGGTCGCGACCAAGCCCCAGTCCAGATAGGCTACTTCGCCCTGCGGCGTGACGAGGATGTTTCCGGGGTGCGTATCGGCGTGAAAGAAGCCATCCTCGAGCAACTGCTGCACGAAGCACGTGACGCCAAGCCGGACGGGACCTCGGAAGTCAACGCCCAGACGACGCATGCCCTCGAGGTCATGGAATTTGACGCCGTCGATCCACCCCATCACGAGCACGGCCGACGTCGTCAGCTCGTGGTAGGGGCGGGGTGCCAGGATGCCGGGCTGGCCTGCCATGTTGGCGCGGAAGCGATCGGCATTGGCTGCCTCAGCCTTGAAGTCCATCTGCGCGACGAGGCCTTGCGCAAAATCCCTAGCCATGGATTGCCACGGAAGGGCCTTCAGGCGCAGCATCCCCGGCGGCAGCCGGGTGCCGGGATGGTCCGCAGCCAGTCCGGTCCACCAAGCAAGCAGCGATGCCGACGCCTTGAGCAGCGCGCCGTCAAGGGCAATGCGTTTGGCGAGGTCGGGACGTCGGATCTTGACGGCGACCGGGGTGCCGTCGAACAGGCGCCCACGGTGGACTTGCGCCATCGACGCCGCCGCGTGAGGCACAGGATCGACGGTCACGAGGAGGGTGCCCAGCCGATCGCCCAACTCCCCGCGCAGCAAGGCCATGGCCGTTTCGGGAGGTTCCGCCGGCACGGCGTCCTGAAGTCGTTGCAGCTCCGAACGCCAGCTTCGTGGCAGGACGTCGACCCGAGTCGAAAGCATTTGGCCCAGCTTGATTCCGACCGGCCCCAGCCGGACCAGGCCGTGCCTCAGTCGACGAACCGCCTTGAGCTCCGAAGCTTCCGCGCGGTCTGTTGCCCCCAGCTTCGCCCACAGGCGAGCACAGCCTAGGGCGAGACATACCGGCACGCCGACCCTGAGCCACGCCAGGCTTCGTCGGAGAAGGGCGCGTCGCGAGGGCGCCGGGGCCGGGCCCATCGCCTCAGGTTCCCGCGCCTGCCCGCTCTCCATGCCAACAGGGTACCGGGTCGCTCCGGTTCTGTGAGGCATGTCCTAGCGTGGCCGGTCTTCCCGCAGCAGGATGGTGCTCTGGAAAGGTAGCCCTTCACCATGCGCAGCAGCTCCCTCGGGATTGGCCTCTTGGTCCTCGGCCTCTTGATCAACGGCCCTGCGGAGGCACGCCGGACCCTCAAGGCACCGGCAGCCGAAAGGCAGGACCCTGCGGCACCCGGAGGCGAGGCGCGCGCGGGCCAGCCTGCCGATGAACCCGGCTCGGGCGATCCTGCCTTGCAGGAGGCTTACCCACGGGTCCAGGCGCTGGCTGTCACGCAGGCCCGCCTCGTGCAGGACGTGCTCAACCAGACGGTGCAGTTGATGCAGGGCTTTGCCGATGGCAACCCGCATGAAGGCGACAAGGCCACGCTGCGCTGGGCGGACAAGGCCACCGATGGCGTTCGCGTGACGGCATGGGGCCCGGGCGATGGCATCGTGCCGGCCACGCTGGCCTCCTTGGGCACGGGAAAGCCTTGGGTGGGCATGCACGTTGTCGCCGGGCAGTCACGCATCCTCGTCGTGGTGCCGATGGTGGAGCGCCAGCGCCTGATTCGTGCCGAACTGGTCGCAGAGCGGTTGCTCGCGCCCTTCGGCTCGGCCCGGATTGGCGAGGGTGGTCGCATGGTCTTGCTGGACGGCAGAGGTACGCCGCTCTCGTCGCTCGCCGGGGGCCCCCTGGCGTTCGGACCGGATGCCTTGCTGCCCGCCATGGTGCAGCCGCAGGGCACGTTCGAGAGCAGCCGGGCCATATACGGCCTTGCACGGATCCAGCCGGCTGACTGGGCCGTGATGGTCGAGGCCCCGAAGGCCGCCTTGCGTGCCGGGGGTGAGTTGCCGGACGAGAACAAGTTGCGGGCGGCTTGGCCCGTGGATCCGCCCATTACCCTTGAGGCCGAAGGCGGACCCCTGCCGTGGCGAACGATCGCGGGCAGCATCCTGGTGCTTGCGCTCGGGGTGGGTGGATGGCGGATGCTGGGCTCTTGGCGCCGTCGCCGCCCGGAAGAGCCGGTCACGCTCGAGGGCAACTGGGAGGACGTGCCGCTTGATGCCGATGCGGCGCCTCCGCTGGCGGCCGTGGCTCACGATGCACTGGCCGAGGCCCATCGCGATACGCAGCGGGCGTTGCCCGACGAAGGCCAGGTCCTGCGGCAGGCCGTCCAGCAGCAAGGCCGGGATCATGAGCGGATGCTGGGTCAGTTGCAGCAGTCCCTCGAGCTGACGATCGAGGAGACGCGGCGCCAGTTCCACGAGATCCTCGAGGTCCACCAAGGCCGAATGAAGGCTCTGGCACAGTCGCTCGAGGCGACGCGTGCCGATCTTGCCGGCAAGGCCGAGGGTGAGGTCCTGACGGCAACGCTCGAAGAGTTGCGCACCCGGATGTATGAGGCCGAGGCCGATCACCGCCAGCAGTCGGCTGGCCTCGAGAAGCGCTTGTCTGCCGTCCAGAAGCGGCTGGGTGAGATGGACCAGACGCTCGGTCGGGCCGTCGACGACCTCAAGGACAAGCTTTCGGATGACCTGCTCGGTCGGCAGGAGGCCATGGCACGGGACATGGAGCTGCTCGAGGGCAAGACCCGCGAGACGCTCAGGCAGATGGCTCAGGATGGGGCACAGGCCAAGCTTCACGGTGCCCAGGCCGCGGAGCGGGCGGCCGAGCTCGAGGGTCAGTTCCAGCAGATGCGGGGCAAGGTCCTGTCCGAGGTCGAGGATGTCCGCCGGCAGGCGTTGACGGATCTTTCTTCGCTGCGCCAGCAGATGCATCAGGTCGAGCTTGCTCGTGAGGAACTCAAGGACACGACGGTACGCTTCGAGGCGACGCGGGCCGAGTGGGAGCAATCGGGCGCCCTGCTGCACCAGCGCATGGCGGATGAGTTGTCGGCTTTCCAGGACAGGCTCTTCGAGCGCGAGGGGCAGGTCGAGAAGTTGCGCATCCTCGTCGAGGATGCCGTGGCACGCTCCGAGCGCCTGTCAAGCGAGGCCGAGTGGAAGCGCGAGCGGGCAGACAAGGATCTGGATCTACTCAAGGGCAAGGTCTTCCTTGCTGCGGAAGGCCTCGAGAAACTGGGCGGGCGCTTCGAGGAGTGCCTCGATGACGTCACGGGTCTGCATGCCCGGATGGAGCAGCTTCAGCAAGAGACCTACCGTGGGCGCGAAGACCTGAAGGACTTCCGCAACCAGGCCCAGCAGGAGATGGCGGCCATCCTCGCGGAACAGCGGGAATCGCAGGGCCGCCTTCTGCAGTTGGTCCAGAGCTTGGTCAAGCAGTATCAGACGTCCCGTGATGCCGAGGACCGGGTCTCGCAAGCCCTCGAGGACCATGACCGGCGCATGGCCTCGATCAACCAAGACCTGCTTGCCATTCGCCATGTCGTCCAGGCGCGTCCTGGCGCCGCGTCGGGTTCCGTGTCTGCCCAGGCACCCGGGGCGCCGAGGCTGTTGCCTTGAGCACGGACTCCGGTGCAACCCCCGAGGTCACCGGAAACAACCTGCGTGCCAGGTTGCTGGCCCACGGCCTGACCTTCCTGTTGATGGGCGTCGCGCTTTGGGCCGGCGTTTGCGGCGCGCGCTGGGGCATTGCGAACTTCACCAACGACGACGGTACCTATTGGGGTAGTGCCCTTGCCCTGGAAGCCGGGCGTGGCTATACCATCGACTTCTCGCCGACACAGGCGGCCGTCGATCGTTTTCCGCCGGGCTGGCCCCTGTTGCTGGCCATGGTCTTCCGGCTCTTCGGCCGCGGGGACGATGGGATCATCGCCGCTCAGGTGCTCAACCTTTTCATGTGGGCGGGTGCGCTGACCCTCGCGTACCATGCGGTCGTCCGGCGCACGGGACGTCCCTACTGGCTTGTCTGGGGTGCCCTCGTGCTCCTCGCCGTCAATCCTCTGGCCATCGAGACCGTTGCGTTGCTTATGTCCGAGCCGCTTACCGTCCTGCTCGTGACCCTTGCGCTGATGGTCTGGCATCGCAAGCCGACGGGCCTCGACCTCGGGGTATTGGGCCTGCTTCTCGGCTATGCCGTCCTGACCCGATATGCCGTGCTGCCCTTGCTGCTGGTAGCCGTGGCCGATGCGGCCTGGCGCCTGCGGGGACGTGCCTGGCCCATCCTTGTCGGTCTTGCCTTGCCGATGCTGCCCTACGCCAGCTGGTGGTGGGCTTTTCGAGGCCTGGGATATGTGTCCCAGGCGGCCTATTGGTCGTCGGCCGGCTGGCTCGTCCAGATCGGGTCCCTACTGATCTCGCTTTCGCGTACCTTCCTGCAGGCCCTGCCCTCTCTGGTCCTGCCTGGCCTTTTCCTGGCAAGATACCCGCTCGATACGGATCTGCCCTGGTCGCAACCCTTGTTGGTCTTGCTGGCCCTGGCGTGGGACGTCGTGTTTCTGGTGGTGCTGTGGCGCTCCCGTGCGCGCACCGGATGGGCTGGTGGCCCCCTGATCGGCATCCTTGCTTACCTGGCGCTCGTGACGGCGTGGCAGTCCGCGTTTCTCAACCTGAAGGAACACTTGCCTTTCCGTCTTCTGATGCCGGTCCTGCCTGTTCTCCTCGTTTGGGCGGGGGAAGGGATGGCTCTGGCGATTCGTGATGTCAAGGGCAAGTTGCAGAGGGCAGGGATTGCCTCGGCACTCGTGGTGGCTGCCGTCTCGCTGCACGACGCCTTTGTCGCGACATGGTCCATCCGCACGCACAACGAAACGGTGATGCATCGGACGTACGCCGTTTTCGACCAGGTCCGTCTCGATCGCACCCTCTTTCCCAAGGATGCTACGGTCGCCACGGATTTCGGCGGCCTCTATCATCAGGCCACGGGTGGCAAGGTCTTTGCCCTTACAGGGGGGATTGACCCCGAGATCGACCGTATGGTTTTCCTGGCAGGGGTCGATCTCTACTTCATCATGATGTCTCCCAAGGAGAAGGTTGGCGATCAATCCGTATGGTGGGCCATGCCGCATCTCAACGCGAGATATCCGGGCTTGGTGGTGCCGAAGCGTCGCAAGGACGGTACGGTCACGAGTTGGTACACCGTGGACCCAGCCGTGCGTGCCGCGTGGCGGCGCCGCTTGCTGCAGCGCGTTAGTCGCGGCTGAGCGGCCGAATGCCCCGGATACGTTAGTTTCGGCGGGGATTGGGGGCCGACGTTGCGCGTTCGGTCCGGTCTTGGCCGCGAGGGGACGCATCCGGGGCGTGGCCCCCCGGTGTCCCGTCCGAGGGTGGGTGCACGTGCGGACCTGACCCGTCTGGTCCGCGTGACCATGTCAGCAGGGACCTGTCCGCACGGCGCCTGCGTTCGCGGCGAGAGGCAAGGCGGTGCGGCGTGGATGCCCAACAACAACCGGGGCCATCCTGTCGGATGACCCCGGCATACCGGAAGCCGGCGGCCTGCGCCTTAGTTGTTAGGCTTCGGCCCGACGGTGAAGTTGGGGAAGCGGCCGACCGCATCCACGATGAAGCAGATGTAGCCCTTGGCATAGACCGATGAGTTGGTGACCTGGTCGTTCTCGACCACGATACGCTCGTTGTTCGGGGTGGACATGTAGACCAAGCCTCCCAGGACGGTGTCGCCCTGAAACGTGTTGAAGGCACGGACGTCGATGGCGCCGTCGTGCGCCGTGTTGTAGCCGCTGTAGGTGCCGCCGGCCCCGACGGTCACGGAGCCGGCGTAGCCGCTCGAGGTCGTTAGCGTACGGGCACCGTCCAGAGCAGCGGCAGGTGCGGCCTGGGTGCCCAACGTCACGATGTTGGCGATGGTCAGGACACCGATGCCTTGCGCCGCGGTCAGAGTATTCTGGTAGTTGAGGTGCGCCGAGTTGGGGCTATAGGACGTCCCAATGACACCGCCCCACGGGCTCTTGTTCCAGTCATCCGGACGCTTGCGGACCCACAGGTCGTTGATGTCACGCATGCTTGTGGGGTACACTCCCTGATTCTGGGCAGCGAACTCTTCGATGACCTGCTGGAACGCGACGACCTTGGAGCTGGCGCGGCTGTTGCCGGCCGAGTTCTTGGCCTGGTTGTAGATGAGCGTCGCGCCAGCGATCATGACGATGCCGATAACGATCGCGAGCGTCACCTCGATGAGTGTGAAGCCCTTCTTCTTGCGCGTAGCGTGTGAGTACATAATTCTCCTTCCTCCGGATGAGGCACATCCGATTGTGCCCCTCGTGCTGGGGTTCCAAACCTGGGTGACGCCACTGTACCGCGTCAGGAAAGCTTCAAACAGGCCTTGAACGCTGGGGGAACCGGACTGCGGATGGAGTTCACGATTCGTTACACTAGCGGCGCGGTGTTTCTTCCCGCAGAAGCGCGGCTTGACCTTCCTTCTTCAGCCAGTTTGCAGCACAGGTCCGCACGGCCTGGGAAGAACTGGTCCGCCAGATGTTGAGCCAGGTCGCGACTGCGAGGTCCCTGCGGTCGGAAGACAAGTGCATCCGCGCTGCAAAGAAGGCCGCGGCGGGATCGGCGCCCGGCAGCGCCGCGGCGCGTTCGAAATAAGTCGCGGCCTCGCCATGACGGGTGCTGTAGAGAAACAGGAGCATGCCCGCCTGGAAGGGGAACCACGAATCCTTGGGTGAGGCTTTGGCCCCGCGTCCAAGCAGGCGCAAGGCACCATCGATGTCTCCCGCGTCACCGAGGGCGACCGAACCGATTTCGTAGGCTGACCGCAGCCTGGGGTCCAGGGTGACGACCAGATCCAGCAGGGACGCCACGTTGTGGAAGGCGCGGCCGTGGGTCAGCCAATAGCCCCAGTAGGTACTGAAGCGGATATAGGCGAGGTCCGCGAGGAAGCCGTCGAACCCGGCCGCGATCGCCTTGGCCACCGCGGGCGAAGGGACGGACTGGAGGCCGGGCAGGCGCACGCGGGCATCCTGCCAGCCTTGGTGGGTCCATTGGATGCTGGTGAATCCGACCGCTGCAATGAGCAGTGCTTGCAACGAGGCGCGCACGGGGTCAGACCTCGCGGCGCAGGATCGACAGCGTGGCCAGGCCCAGGAACAGGAAGGTCCAGGCAAGGCCGTAGCCCCCTGCCCACAGCGCATCCTGCCAGCGGAGGGGATCGCCATAAACGACCTGATTCTTGACGTCGAGGACCTCGAGGTTGGGCACCACGCGCAGCATGAACTCGCCGAACCAGCGCACGGCCTCCGGGGTTCCTGTCTGCTGGGTGAAGGTGTGGATGGTCGAGGTGGTATGGCCGACCAGAAAGAGCCCCAGGCAGTAGGCGAGTCCCAGGGTTGGTGAAGTCAGGCTGGAGAACAGGAGTGCCATCGCCGTGAAGACGGTCGCCTCGACCAGCATCAGCGGTATGGCCGGCAGGAGATGCAGGGGAACGAAGCCACCCAGAAGGCCATGGATGGCCACAAAAGCCATGGTCATGGCTGCCCCCAGCGCAAGCAGGACGGTCCCGATGCCCAGCAGTTTGCCAAGCAGGTACTCTCCGCGGCGGATGGGCTTCGACAGGACCAGGAAGATCGTGCGGCGCTCGATGTCACGGTGGATACCCTGACTGCCAAGCAGGATGCCCACCAGCAGCAGCAGGATCTGTATGAAGGCGAGTGCCATGTCCCGAACGACCTTGGCTTCCGACCCTGCCGACAAGTTGCCGGCGAGGAAGGCACCCGCCATCAGGACGAGCGAGAACAGTCCCACCAGATTGAAGACCCGGTCGCGCAGGGCTTCCTTGAACGTGATGGAGGCGAGATGGTACCAGCGCATGTTCGACATGATGTGGGATGAGGGCCGGCCCTCGCAATGGCCGTGTCCGGAGGCCGCGCCTTACTCGTCGCCCGCGCTCGTCGTGGACACGGAGGTCAACTCGAAGGACAAGGTCGGCGTGTCACGGACGTTGTTGAGCGTGGAGTTGAGCAACGTGGCGGTGACGGCACTTGGGTACACGGGGTTTTCTGCATCCAACTGACCGTCAGCGAGTCTGTTGTTGTCTTCAAGCTGCAGTTTCTGACCCGTCAGAAACACCTGGGCATCCTTCGGGTCGCGGGGATTGAGCACCCGGGACGGTGTGCCGTCCGCACGAAGGAACGTGAGCCTGGTCGTCGTGGTCAGGTTGGTCTGGTTGAGATTGTTCTCCCAGACTGCCTTCAGAAAGTAGTTTCGCTTCTTGTTGTACGCAGATTCGGCGTTGGCAATCTCGGCATCGTTCTGGGCCAGCTTGGCCAAGGGGAATGTGTAGATGCTTTCCGTGGAAGCCAACTGGCCCTCGGGGAACACTGAGAGCGTGCTGTCGCCCGTCAGGGCTCCGGGGCCCTCGATCTCGAGAATCCAGTACAAGATGGTCGGGATCTGACCATCGACGCCGGTCACGGCAACTTGCAGCGGGTTCTCGCCAAAGGTCGTGACCGGAGCCGACCCCGACGCGAGGGTCTCGGTACGGATGGCCGCGGGACGGCCTCTGAAGGGAGCCTCTTCGACAAAGCCCAGCCGAAAGGTCGTGGCCTTGAGGAAGGGCAGGGAGTAGACCTGTGGAAACGTCTGGGCACAACCCACGATCGTGGCTGCTCCGACCAAGCCGGCGAGCAGCAGGCCTCTGGAACTGCCGGACGAAGAGCGGCTAGACATCGGGTTGGATCTCCGGGGTGATGTAGATCTGGACCTCTGACTTGCGCTTGTTGCGGGTTTTGTTCCCCGTACCGAAGATGAAATCCCAAGCCCCGCGTGCGAGGGCCTTGGTACGCGTCACTTCCAGCAGGTTGGTGACCAAGGGCAGGTCGAAAGGCAGGTTGTCCTGCGTGGACGTGGCATCCGATTCCTGAATCAGGCCCGCGATGACGATGGTTTCGCCGTCCTTGACGCGGATTTCGTCCGATTGATAGGAACGCTGGGTCGTGAGCGTGATGACCTGATTGGCGACGTTCAAGGTCTCTCCAGGGAACGAGATCGAGGGCTTGACGAACAACGAGACCGAGTTGTCCAGCAGGATCCGGGGCGTGATCTCGAGATCGATGCCGACGTTGGCCGTCTGGACCGTCTGGGTCACCTGGGCCTGCTGGCCCACGCCCGTGGTCTGGACCGTGACGCCCGCGAGCACTTGTTGCGTACTGGAAAGCTTAGAGGTTCTGTTGTCCATGGCTAGGATGGTCGGGCTGGCCAGCAGCTTCGCCTTGGATTCCTGCTCGAGACGCCGGAAGACATAGTCGAGGCCGAAGTTGTTGGGCACGACCGTCGTGTTGACGCTGGTCTCGCCTCCGGGGGCGTTGCCCTGTTGCAAGGCCCTGAACGCGGTTGTCGTCATCGGCATCCCGGGCAGCTGAAGGTTGTTCAGGATGCCAGCAAGTTCGCGCTGTCCGTTCTCGTTCAACTCGACGATCTGGGTTCGCAACAGGACCTGGCGCCGTCGCTTGTCGATCCGGGGCAGGATTTGCTCGACCAGATTCAGTTCCTCGCGGCTGCCAATGACCAGCAGGTTGTTGTCCCGAACCAGCGGTACGAAACGGGGCGTCGCTTCCGTTACGCCAGGGTTGACCTGGGTCGGGCGCGATCCCCGGCCAAAGTCAAGGTCCTGAACCGTGAACAAGGCGCCGCCACCCCCGGCTCCACCCGAACCGCCGGCTGCGCCCGCTGCGCCCGCCCCGGCACCAGCACCCGCTCCACCACCCGTCACGACCGTATCCTGGACCACGCCCGCCCCGACGAAGTAACTGTTCTTGAGCAGATTGATGGCTTCGACCGGCGTCAGGTAGGTGAGCCGGAAGATCTTGCTGGGCATCAGCACGTCCATGCGCTTGACGAGGCGTTCGACGATTTCGATGTCCTCGTTGGTGCCGTGGACGATGATGCTGTTGGTGCGCGAGTCGGCGATCAGCTTGTAGGCAGGGGAGAAGGACGAGGCACCCGAGGCACCCCCCGTCGTGTTGCTGGCCCCCGAGATGCCGCTGTTGCCAACAATCGTCGTGATCTTGGTAATCATCGTGCTGGCCGGCGCGAAGTGAACGGGCACGAAGCGGATCTGGGCCTGACCGTAGCGGCCGCTGCGGTAGATGATGTAGGTGCTGCCTGTCTTTTGCATGGTCAACGCATTGGTCGCCAACAGCGTTTCCATGATTTGGTTTAGCGGAATGTTCTGGAAATCGACCGCAACCGTGCCTGTCACCGACGGATCGATAATCAGGTTCAGATTCTTCATTTCGGCAATCGTGCCGATGACCTCCTGGACCGGCAGGCCCCGGGCTCTGAGGAAAAGCCGCTCGCTGCCACCAGGTAGGTTGATGCGGGTCGCGAGCGTGATGTTGTCATCTGCCTTGCCTGCGGGCAACTCGATGGTCTCGACCCCAACGGGCGCCGGCGTGGCTTGAATCAGGTAGGAGACGGGCCGGTTCGGACCCTTGGGCGCCGCAGGCTTCAGGATGGGAACGGCCACCACCGAGCCCTTTACGGGCTTCACGGGCACGGCCAGATTCTTGCCGGTCTTCGTCGCACGACCCGCTGCCGGCTTGCGGGGCTTGTGCCGGGCGGCAGCCACGGCAGGGTCTGCGACGGGCCCCAGTGCCAAGCCCAGGGCGAGGGCCAGCAGCAGCGGTTTCGTGGGAGGACGGCGCAGCATGAAAAAGCCTTCCGTACGGGGCACGGATGACCTCATCCGTGGCGACAGGCGCCTATACCCTGTATGCCTGATCCTCTAACGGCGGCTAAAGGCGGTTGTTGCCGCTCCCGCCGGAACTGCCACCCACCCGGCCCGAGAAGCCGCCGCCGCTGGTGCTCGTAGAACCGCCACTACCGCTTCCTGAGCTGCTCCCGCCACCGACGGCTACTGCCGAAGTCGTGTCGGCGGCCACCGAGCCGTCGGCAAGAAAGACCGGCGGTCCGGAAGGAAAAAGAAAGCGTCGGCCTTGGTTGTCACAGTAGGCCAGCGCATAGGTGTCGAAATGTTTGTAGGCCTTCGTCGCATTGTCAAAAATCATGATTTCTGGACTTCCCGGATTTGTCAGTTCTCTAGCTACCCGGAAGTAGTAGAGAAGCCCACTGTCCCCGTGGTTCGTTGTCGCACTAACGAACCGTGGCGTACCAGCTCTGAAATGCACGTGGCGCATCGTGAATCCGTTTGCAGCCAATGATGGCCAGCATTCCGAGTTTGGTGGATTTTGCGCTCCGCGATCCGGACCGCAATCGGATGGCCCCCCCCACGGACTGTTCGCGTGGTCCTCCCGTCGGTTGGCGAGAAGTAACTCATAGAACGCATCGCGCGACGGTGGAATAGCTTGCTGGGTCACGACGCGCTCCACCAGGGTACGGGCGGCCTGGACGCGTGCCTGGGCGACGGCAAATCCAGCGGATTCCCGCAGCTGGCGAAACATGACTGCGCCCGCGCCGAGCACGATGGCCCCGATGATGATGACCAACATCGTCTCGGCCAGCGTGAAGCCCCCGACGCGCCGACTGGGCAGATGCATTGAACCTATGTTGGGCTTGCTCATTGGCTGGTCGTTCGCATGAAATACCAACGGCGGTAGTGTTTGCTGATAGCGATGGCGTAGTTACGGCACTTGACTTCCGTGGTGCCCTGCGAGAGGTCCGCGAAGGTTCGCGTTACGGTAGCCCTCCCCGGTTGGGCCAATCGCACGTAGTAACAATAGTCGGTGCCCCGGGGCACGCCGCCGGTAGTCGGTTCACGTGTTGCGGCGGCTGAAGTAAGTGGGTCAGTTTCACCCTCTGGATTGTCATAAAAGTAAAGTCCGTTCACTATTTCCGAACTGTTGTCGACGACAGCCCCGCCCCAAGGGGACAGGTTGGCGTCCTGCCGCCTCGCTCCCCAGGCGGATTGCGCCTCGGTCGCGTCGGGGTAGTAGCCTCTGGTCGAGAACGAGGCCTCGACCATGGCCTGCAGGTCGCCGACCTTGGCCGCGGCGCGCGAGTCACCGGCAGCTTCCTTGGCCGAGTTGTAGGCGAAGGCCGTCGCGGCAGCGAGGATGAGGCCCAGGCTGATCGCCAGGCCAACTTCCAGGAGGGTCATGCCCTTGGACACGTTGGTGTCTCTCACTCCCTTCTTGTACCCGGAACCGGGCGTTGTGACGATCCACCGGTCGCAGGGTAACAATTAAGGGACCTTAGCGCCCCTCTCGTCGACGCAGGGCGTGCGTCCCCGTCTCCGCAGGCCCTCTGGCCGAGGAACCGATGCCCAAGCTTTACGAGTACACGGCCCACGCCGGCAACGCGATCCGCAAAGATACGATCGAGGCCGAGAACGAGAAAGAAGTTCGCGCCAAGCTGCGCGAGATGGGCCTCTTCCCGCTCGAGGTCCGGGTCGCCCCCAAGAAAAAGGTCGACATCCGGAAGATGTTGTCGTCCAAGAAGGGCGGGGCTGGGGACGACGGCGAGGGCGAGGGCGCCACCAAGAAGCAGGACGCCAAACCCGAAAAAATCAAAATCCAGAAGAAGAAGACGTTCGTCTACACGGCAACTCCATTCATGGGCGGGGCTGCCTCATCCGGCGAGATCAGTGCCGTCGACGAGCGCCAGGCAAGGCAGTTGCTGCGCGACCGCAGCCTTTTCCCGACCAAGTTGGCGGTCAAGCAGTTCTGGCACGACTACATGCCGGGCAGCGCACAGGCCAAGTCGGCCGACGAGATCCGCAAGCAGCGCATGGCCGCGCAGTCTCCGTTCGAGAAGCTGATGGAGCGGCTGCTGCCGGGCTTCATGAGTGGCAAGAAGGTGCCGACCAAGGACATCGTCTTCTACACGTCGCAAATGGCGACGATGATGGATGCCGGCCTTTCCATCGCCCAGACGCTCGAAATCCTGGGCGGCAGCGTCACGGATCGTCGCCTCTTGATCATCAACCAGACGGTCCTCGGCAAGATCTTCGAGGGTATCTCGCTCACGGAGGCATTCGGCGAGCACAAGGAGTTCCTGCCGGACGTCTTCTGCGAGCTGATCCAGATTGGCGAACAGTCCGGCAACATCGAGGAAACGACCAAGCGTCTCGCCGAGTACCTCGAGAAGACGGCGGAGACGCAGTCGAAGGTCAAGTCCGCGATGACCTATCCCACGGTCATGCTCGTGCTGATTTCGCTCATCGTGCTGGGCTTGATGCTGTTCGTCGTGCCGACGTTCATCAAGTTGTTCGATGACTTCAAGCTCGACCTACCCGGGACCACCAAGTTCCTGATTGCTTCCAGCAAGTATGTGCAGAGCTATTGGTGGACCTTGCCTCTGTACGCGGGCGCTGCCTGGTGGTCGGTCAACTGGTTCAGGCAGACGAACCTGGGCTTGATCCTCAAGGATCGCTTCGAATACCGGGTGCCGATTCTCGGCAAGCTGAACTACAACGTGGTGATCGGTCGCCTCCTCTACAACATGGCATTGTTCATGCGCTGCGGCGTGCCCCTGACGACCACCCTCGAGAGCCTCAGGGACTCGACGCGCAACGCGATTACCGCATCCAAGATCGAAGACATCCGCCAAGGCATCATTCAGGGTGCGCGTCTTTCGACACTCTTCGAGGCTTCTGCGCTCTTTCCCGCCTTCGTCAATCACCTGCTGGTCGCAGGCGAGGAGTCAGGTGCCCTGGATGATCTGATGATGAAGGGGGCCAAATATGTCGACTCGGAGATCGAAGCCTCGATCAAGAGCATGATGGGCGCCATCGAGCCGGCCATGACTGTGGTCATCGCGGGCGTCGTCATCTTCATCCTGGGAAGCCTCTACATGCCGCTCATCGGCCTGATGTCCAACACGAACAAGGCGGCGCAATGAACCTGCTGCGAGGCGGACGGTCCCGGGGCCTCTCCCTGCTCGAGGTCACCTTGGCGGCCGTCGTCGGCCTGATCCTGCTGGCGGGCAGCGTGGCTGGCGTCCGCCAATATCAGGCTCAGGCCAGGATCTCGACCTGCAAGATGCACCTGGCCGCGCTCAGGCAGTCGATTGGCTTCTACAAGTTCAGGACGGGGTTCTGGCCCCAGCTGTATCCGGGTGGCAACGCCGCCGACAGCGACCCCGGTTACGTGAACTGGAGCAGCTCGGCCACGTCTCCCCGGGCAAACCAGACCACCCTGGTGGTCGGCGCCTTGCCGCCCTCCGGCACGATTCCCGCGGGCGCCCACGTGGTGCTGACGGACGACGCGGGCTCCATGTGGGCGCGCACGACGGCGGTCGCGAACTCGCCCACCCTTGCCATCGCGCCGGCATGGTCACGCGATGGTGCGGGCACGGCGACGGTGCAGTTGGCGGGGCTTTTCTCGAATCGCGACGATAGCGGCAATCCATTTCTGGACGTGGCCGAGCCGCCGGGCACGAACCCGTGGGGCAGGGGCCTGGGCGATCGATGGACGGGTGTCGCGGTGGTCCGCAACTGGGATGGTGTCTCCCTGCAATGGCGAACGCAGACCGGCTTCGCCTACGATGGTGGCGGCCTGACCCGATGGGGCGGCTTGGCCTATAGCCCGAGGAATGGTGAAATTCACTACTACCTGCCGTCGACCGGAGACGATGCTTCCGAGATCGGCAACTTCAGCGGGGATCCTCCCTTTCTCTGGGGGCGTTGAGACGTGGCCAAGAAGCGCAATTTCGTCGGACTCTACATCAGCCAGCGGCGTATCGAGGCGGCGTACTTCGAGAACGAGGACGATCCGCAGCCCGAGATCACCGTTCAGGCCAGCATCGAGGTGCCCGAGGGCATCATCACCGATGAAGGGGATGTCGCCGAGATCGACCAGCTGGCGGACCTCCTCAAGGAGCTTTGGGAAGAGGCCAATCTCAAGGTCTGGAGTGCCGTCGTGGTGTTCCATTCCAGCAAGGCCATCGTCCGGCAGTTGCGCCTGCCGCACATGGCGGCATCCGCGTTGCAGCAGACGGTACTTTCCGAGGCAGAGCAGTTCGCGCTGTTCCGCAAGGAAGATCCGCTGGTCGACTTCTTTGTCTCCGACCAGGAGAGCGACTTTGTCAGCGTGACCTTCGGGGCCGTGTCCTCGGAAGTGGTCAAGGGCTACAACGAGGCGTGCACAGCTGCGGGCATCAAACTGCTGTCCTGTGACTTGCCCCAGTTGGCCGGCCAACGCGGCATTGCCTACTGGTTTCCCCCGGAGCTCGACTACTGGACCGGCCTGATGCTGCTGCCGGGCAAGCTTTTCGTTACCTACTGGAAAGACGCGAACCTCCAGAACATTCGTGAGGTCGCCCTGCCGGAGCGAGAGCAGATGACGCTCGAAGTCATCGCTCAAGCCCACGTGCCGGATGCCGTACGGCCCATCTCCAACGATCCGGAGTTCTTCGAGGACCCGCACCTGATCCTGGGTTGCGACACCGTGCAGGAGGCGCAGGAGCTCGGCCATCACATTGCGATGTCCTTCGGTTTCCTGTCCAAGATCGCGGCGCACGATGAGGAAAATGCGCCTGTTCGCGCACCAAGGGAAAGCGAGGGCGAAGGCGAGGGCGAAGGCGATGACGAGTCGTCCGGACCCGTGATCGGCCAGCCCATCACGGTCTCCTACCTGGCCGTGGGGGCGGGGCTCTGGAGCAACAAGGGCGCGGTGGCTTCGTTCAACCTGACGAAGTACGCCAGCCGCAAGGCTCTGGCGGGCCCGCTCAACATCCAGAGCCTGCAGCGTCTTGCCAAGAACCTGCCCATCGTGCCGATTGCGGGTCTGGTCGTCGGGTTCGTGCTGTCCGGCCTGATCCTGGCGGCATGGGTCGCCATCCGCGGATCGACCCTGACCAAGCTCGAGACCCAGATTGCCGACTTGCAGAAGGTCGTGGACACCCAAGCCCAGCAGTCGGCCAACCTGAAGCCCGAGGAGGCGATCGTCAGCGCTTGGATTCCCAACGAGGATTCCAAGCAGTTTGCCGTCGGCTTCGTGGGGCGCCTGCGCGAGGTCACGCCCGAGGATCTGTGGTACTCCGAGATGGAATACCAGCGCGGGAGGTTTCTGAGCCTGAAGGGTGGTGCGCTCAAGAATGCCTCCTGCCTGTACCTGGTCAAGGAGCTGCAGGGCCTGAAGCAGGTGTCGACCGTCAACCAGAACAAGCTGATCAAGACCGGCACGCATTACCAGTTCGACTTGGTCGCCAAGCTGGTCCGGAAGAATCCTTAAGGTCACCTGATGAATCCGCTTACACGCAACATCCTCTTTGTCGGGGTCATCCTGATCCTGGCGATGCTTGGCGCCGGAATCGTCACGTGGGTGATGCCGCTCGAGTCCAAGATCTCGGACATGAAAAAGCAAATCGACACCAAGATTGTCGAACGACGTGAGGCGCTCAAGTCGATGCAGTTGATCGAGGCTTCGAGCAGCGCGCTCAAGAGCCGCATGGCCGAGATGGGCGAGTTCGACCTGCGCAAGGAGGAACAACCTGCCAACGCGCTCGACGGCCGTGCCAACGCGGCGCTCATCAAGCTGTCCTCCATCATGGAAGAGGCCTCGCTGTCGGTGCTGGCCATCAGCCCTGTGCCGAAGTCGATGGATGACATCGCGCTGGCGACGGGGTCGCCTCCGGTCGCCAGCGTCATCAACACCAACTACACGGTCCACGTGCAGGGCAACTACACCTTCATGCTCGAGGCCCTCGCCAAGTTCGACACGCTGCCGCCCACCCTCGAGGTCGAGGGCTACCGTTTGAAGTACATCGAAAAGGACGGTCTGGCGGCGCGCTGCGACCTTGAGCTGGACCTCGCCTTCAAATTCCTGACACCGCCCTCGACGGGCGCCATCAACCCGTCGGAGCAATCCGGGTTCGACGAGTTGTTCCAGGACATCCGCCAGAAGGCCGAGGAGAAGCAGGGCTGGCTGCCGGACGATCCGGCCGCGTCTGTCCTGGCGTGGCTGGTACCGCCTGCGATGGCTGCAGAGCAACCCGCAACGAGCCTGCGTCGTCCTCGCGCCGTTGCCCGTGCGGGCGCTGTCCGGAAGGCCCTTGCCCGAAAGCCTGTCGGTTCGGTGACGGCCGTTGCCGCGAAGGATGGGGAGCGGTTGCGTCCCGTTCAGGTCCATCGTGTTCGTGAGCGGCTCGTTCCGGTCGAGGCCGGTCCAGTCGTGGCTTTGGCGCCCATCTTGGCTCGTGCCTCGGTGCGTTCGGGCTGGGGCCTGCCGCTTGGGGCCTTGCCCGGTGCGGCAACCGCGACGGACAGTGCCTCCGGAAGCACCACGGCCTCGGCAAGCGCGCTGCCCGGGGCTGCAGGCAGGGGACTGCCCGGGGCCAAGGGCAGGACGTTGCCCGGCGGTCTTGCCGCGGCGCCTTCGGGCAGCCGCAAGAAGGATGGTCTCGTCATCGGCAAGGCCGAGCCGTTCTGGCCGATCATTGAGGCCTCCGACGACGTCGACCTGATCAACGTACCGTCGGCGTCGGCCCCGATGGGCTTCGTCACGCGGCCCGCCGCGCCCATCCTGCCCCCCAGCCTGCGGGTCAACGGTCAGGCCATCGAAACGCCGACGCCGTCTCCGACGGCAATTCTGGTGGTGGCGACTCCAAAGCCTTTGCCTACCATCCGGCCTGTCAACACGATTGTCGTCCGCGGCATCGTGATGGTCGGCAGCCAGTCCCGTGCTATCGTTGTCATGGACGGCATGACGCGTCGGGTCAGGGAGGGGGACTTCGTGGCCGCGGGGATCAAGGTCCGGACGATCGACCGGTCCGGCGTCGTCTTCGACGGACCCGGTGGTGCCGTGCGTCGCGAACTCAGCCGAACGTGGAATCCGACATCGTCAGGTAGTGATACCCAGGGTGGCCTCCAGATGCCGGGTGCCCGGGCGGGGACGCTGCCCGTTGCGGGTGCTGGCGCCGGGCTAGCACCGGGGGTCGCCTTGCCGCAGGGCGGACAGTTGCCCGTGATGCCCCTCGGGTTGCCTAATCCGGCTCAGTTGCTCCCCGGCGCGGTCAGTCAGCCTCCGCCGCTGCCGGTGCCGCAGAATCCGGGCGGATGACGCGTCACCCGTTGTCTTTCGGGTTGATCCGGGGAACATAGAATCAGGCATGCAGACGCAGAATCCCATGACGGGGCCACCCGGTCCGCCGAGGCCTCCTCAGGTTCCGGGAACCGCACCGCTGCAGGGTGTTCCCGGGGCCGTGGTCAGGCCGCCGGCTGCTCCGCCACCCGGGGCACCACGTCCCGCGGGGCCTCCGCCCGGTTTTCCCCAAGGACCTCAAGGACGTCCGCCTGCCGGTCCACCGCCGGGTTGGTCCGGTCCGCCGCCGGGCGCAGCCCCGCAGGCTGCGTCTCCTGCCGCAGCCCCGCAGGCTGCGCCTCCTGCCGCTGCCCCACAGGCCGCTCCGGGATGGGGTGGAGCGCCGCCTCCCGCAAAGCCTTCCGGCTTCGGTCCCCCGTCGCCGGCAGCCCCCAAGCCAAGTGGTTTCGGGCCTCCGACGGCCGCGTTCGGCAAGCCGCCCGCTCAGGCGGCCGCTGCGTCCGATGGTGCGCTGAAGCGCCTGAAGCTGGGTGAATGGATGGTCATGCTCGGCCTCCAACCTCAGGACAAGGTCAATGAGATCATCACGGCCCAGCAGGGTACGGGACGCAAGATCGGCGAGTTGTTCGTCCAACGGGACATGATCAGCGAGAAGGATCTCGAGGACCTCCTGATACTTCAGGATTTGCTGGGCAACCACGCTTCCATCTCCCAGATCACGATCGAGCCCAAGCTGATGCAGATGGTGCCGGCGCAGTTTGCCAAGCAGAACGGCGTCATTCCCTTCGGCAAGATCGGGCGTCGCCTTGTCGTGGGCATGAGCCGTCCTGACGATGTCAAGACCTTGGACAGCTTGTCGTTGCTGACGGGCTTCCTTGTCGTGCCCGTCGTCCTGAGCGATCAACGCATAAAGGAAGGCTTGTCGCATCTCTTCGAGAAGAAGTCCGAGACCTCGAACCAAGATGCCATCGCCAGGGCCGTCAAGTCTGCGGGCAAGGAAGACGCCCTGTTGGCCGCTGCGCGCAAGATCGAGGACTTGGGCGCGACCAATTCGGAGTCGGATGCGCCGATCATCGAGTTGGTCAACTCGATCCTGAACGACAGTATCGAGTCCGGGACGTCGGATATTCACCTGGAGGCCCGTGAGAACTACCTTGAGGTTCGTTTCCGCATGGACGGCGTGCTCACCAAGGTCCTCGAGGTCCCCAAGTCCATCGAGATGTCTGTCTGCACCCGCTTCATGGTGTTGTCGAACATGAACATCACCGAGAAGCGCCGCCCGCAAGACGGCCGCTTCTCGGTCAAGTCGCGGGCGGGAGACAAGATCGACTTCCGTGTCTCGATGATTTCGACGCACTTCGGCATGAAGCTGTGCTTGCGCTTGCTGCGTCCCATGAACATGAATCGCAGCCTGACGGAACTGGGCTTCGATCCGGATGACGTCGCCAAGTACCAACGCCTGCTGCACGCGCCGTCGGGCATCGTCCTCGTCACCGGACCCACCGGCTCGGGCAAGTCCTCGACCTTGTATGCCAGTCTCGGCATGATGAGCAAGGACACCGAATCCGTCATCACCATCGAAGACCCTGTGGAGTTCCCCTGCGATGGGATCAGCCAGATCCAGGTCAACGCCAAGATTGACCTGACGTTTGCGACAGCGCTCAGGACCATCCTGCGTCAGGATCCCGACGTGATCATGGTGGGTGAAATCCGCGACCATGAGACATGCGAAGCAGCCGTGCACGCCGCCATGACGGGTCACTTGGTGTTGTCCACCCTGCACACGAACGACGCCGTGCAGACCATCAACCGTCTGATCGAGATGGGTGTGCCGCCCTACATGGTGTCTTCCACGGTCACGGGCGTTGTCGCCCAGCGCCTGCTGCGTCGTGTCTGCCTCAAGTGCAAGGTCGAGTACCAGGCAACCCCGGAGGAGCGCGAGTTCCTGGGCTTGGCCGACGGCGAGCCTTGTACCTTGGCCAAGGGCGAGGGTTGCGAACATTGCAAGCAGACGGGCTTCAAGGGGCAGTTGGCGATCTTCGAGATCTTCATCATGTCCAAGCGGCTCCAGACGCTCATCAACAATGGTGACTCCGTTTTGTCCATCACCGAGGTAGCCAAGGCCGAAGGCATGACCACGCTGATGGATGACGGCAAGCGTAAGGCTCTGAAGGGGGTGACCACCGTCTCCGAAGTGCAGCGCATCTGCGGCCTTGGCGAGATCTGATCCCCTTGGCGTCCGGGCAGCGGCGTCGTGGATTATGACGCGAACGTCCTTGGTTCGGCTTGATGATGGGGCGCTGGTCAAGCTGGTCCGGCGCTGGCTGGTCGAAGGCCCCCCCGGTCCGCCAAACTGGGGCGACGGGTGGCACTGGCGTGGTTCCGATGCCGATACGGCCATGTTCGTCGTCGTCCTCGACACGCTGAACCATTGCTTCTGGCCGGGCACTCCCAGATGGTCGGTCACGGGGCCCGATGGCCAGGCGGTCAATGGCTACAGGGCCTTGTCGCTGACCTTGTCGCGGCTCGCACGCGAGGGCAGGCGTGACTTGCTCGAGGCGAATCGGCTGGCCTCCATCGCTGCCGGAGACCTTGCCGCCTTGCTTGGTGGCACGGGTGAGTTGCCGTGGCTCGAAGAGCGTGCGGCCCATCTGCGGGATCTGGGCAGGTGGTTGCGGGACGACTGGAACGGACAGTTCCTGAGGGTGTTGGAAGAAGCCGAGGGTTCTGGCGTGGCCTTGGCGCGCACCGTGCTCGAAGCCCTGCCCTCCTTCCGCGACGTGCCTGTCTGGCAGGGCAGGCAACTGCCCATGCTCAAGCGATTGCAAATCCTGGTTGCCGACCTCGCTGCTGCTTTCGGTGGTCGTGGGCCTGCCGCTTTCACCGACCTCGACGCCTTGACGGCCTTCGCGGACTACAAGGTGCCCCAGGTCCTCGAGGCTCTAGGCGTCCTCGACTACGCCGCTCCCTTGAAGGCATGCTTGCGCTCGGGGGAAGAAGTGCCCTGGGGCTGCGAGGCCGAACTTGCCATCCGGGCCGGTACCGTCGTGGCCGTGGAGGCTCTGACGGATGCCCTGGTCCTTGCGGGCGTGCCCGCTCGACCGATGGATGTCGATGTCCATCTCTGGACCATGGGCCAAGAGATGGCGATGCCGCTGCCTTACCACCGCACGCGCACTTGGTTTTATTAGACAGAACTTCTCTTGGTTGGCTGAAATTGCAACACGTCTGAAAAGTGTCTAGCCTAATTTAGTTTTACTGTTGTCCTGCTTATGCCCACGTGCAAGGAGTGTCCCGTCCAATGGACCTGAAGAAGGCCTTCGAGGCCCTGGGGGCGGGTGGTGGCGAATGGGTCCTTTGGGTCCTGGTCGCCCTGTCCATCCTCTCCATCGCCATCGTCCTCGATCGTGTCTGGTACTTCTGGTCCAACCGCGAGCAAACCGAGGTCGTGATGGGCCAGGGCATGGGCGCTCTGGCGACCGGTCAGTGGTCCATGCCGTCGGTCTCCGGCAGGGGGCCTGTCGGCCGCATGTTCCGCCTGTCCGGCGAGGATTGGGCCCTTGGTTCGGAGCGTCTGCGGGCCCGGTTGGTGGCCCAGCGCCTCCAGGAACGGGCGGCCGCCGAGCGGGGTCTGGTACTGCTGGGTACCCTCGGCAACAACGCGCCGTTCATCGGACTTTTTGGCACTGTCCTCGGCATCATCAAGTCCTTCCGGGACCTTGGCACGGCATCCACGCAGGGTCCTGCGGTCGTCATGGCGGGCTTGTCCGAAGCCTTGGTCGCCACGGCCGTCGGCATTCTTGTCGCCATCCCTGCCGTCATTGCCTACAACCTCGTCAACCGTCGTATCCGGGTCATGGACTACCGCCTTGAGGAAGCATCCGAGGCTGTCGTGGCCCTGGCTCGCGCCACCATGGGTGAGGCACGGGGCGTCGCGTCCGAGGAGGCCGGCCGTGCAAGGGGCGCGTGACGAAGACGCCATCGTCGACATCAATGTGACGCCCCTCGTGGACATCACGCTGGTGCTCCTGATCATCTTCCTGGCGACGAGTTACCTGATCGCGCAGCAGTCGCTCAAGGTCGAGTTGCCCAAGGCCAGTCGGACGCAAGCCATCGAAGCTCGCACCGTGGCCATCATGGTCAAGGACTCGGGCGAAATAGTGATGGACGGCAAGGTGGTCTCGACCGAGATCCTGCGGGAGGATCTCGAGGTCCTGAAGCAGCGTCGTCCGGACCTGCAGGTCGTGGTCGGAGCCGATGCCGCCGTGCCTCATGGCCGCGTGGTTGACGTCATGGATGCCGCACGCGTCGCCGGAGTCGAGAAGATTGCCTTCGCCGTCGACCGACGCTGAGCGTCAACCCGCGCCAGCGACGCCGGCGTGGCGGCCGGCGGGGCCGCAGCGGCAGGGCCGTTTGGGCCGCGTCGTCGTGGTTTCGGTTGTCGTTCACGTCCTGCTGGCGTGGTTCCTGACCCAGGTCGAGTTCGGTCGGCAGCTCGTCCAGAAAGTCGTGAGCGTGAGCCTCGTCGAGCGCAAGCGTCCGCCCAAGCCGCCTCCGCCCAAGCCCAAGGTCCGGCGCGCGCCGCCCAAGGCGCAGCCCAAGGTGCCTCCGCAGGCACGCCCTCAGACAGCCCTCGCACCAGGCTCCGCCGGTTCTGCAGGCGTCGGCATCACCGACGACGGCGGCCAGACGGGCACGGTTGAAGTCCCCGTCGGGGCTGGTCTGGACCAGCCGGCGACGCCGAGCGCACCGCCCCCCTTGGTCATCGATGCCGGGGATGGCGAGGGTGTCGCCGCTGTCAGTCGCCAACCCGAAGCCATAGGTGGCTTGCGCATCGCGTATCCGGAAGTGGCCCGGATCGGCGGTCTGCAGGGTGAAGCCGAGGTGCAGGCCTATGTGGATGCTTCCGGCTTCGTTCGGGTTGCGACATTGCGTCGGGCGTCGACTGCCCTGTTCGGCCGGGCCGCCGTCGAGGCGGTGCGCCAGAGCCGCTTCCTGCCGGCGTTGCGGTTGGGTGTTCCGGTAGCGGCGACCATCCGGGTTCCGGTGCGGTTCACCTTGAATGCAGCGAGGGTGCTTGAGGCCACGGCCAGCCTCGTCGTCGAGGGGGATGACCGGGATGCCGATGAGGCATCGGTGTCAGGAGTGGCGACAGCTGATGCCGAAGCAGGGCTTGCGGGGACGATGCCTCCGGCGAGCTCCGAGGCGTCCGGTTCGGTATCGCTGCAGGCCTTTCCGGAAGCCTCGGCCTCCGTGGTCCCGACGACTCCCGGGGCGACTGCCTCCATCGAGGTGACGCCATGACGGTCGGCCTGAATCGGGGCTCCCTGTCCCTGGCCGGGACCGTGGCCCTGCTGTCGGGTTTCCCCGCGGTGGCCCTTGCGGCCGACCTCGAGGGCTCCGTTCGCGACCGGGCGACGCGCCAGCCCGTGCGGGGCGCAGTCGTGACGGTCGTCGGACCCGGGCAGTCGGTGCGGGTGACAGAGGACGGCACCTGGCGCCTCGGAGGTGTCCCGGAGGGCACCTGGCGCGTCAAGGTCGAGGCAGAGGGCTACGTTTCCTGGGTCTCCGACCCTCTGCCGTTCCGCGATGATCGGCCCGTCGTGCTCAAGTTGCGCCTTCGTCCCGGTATCGTCACGGTTCCCGGCCAGCGTGTCGCGGCGGACAGACCGTCGGTTCTCGCCCAGACTCAGCCGTCCCGGCGCTCCTTCACAGCCGAGGATGTCCGGCGCATCGCGGGTGCCCGAAACGATGCCGTCCTGGCCGTGACCAACTCTGCCGGGGTCAAGACCGGAGGATTCGGGGGCAATCTCGTCATCCGTGGCGGTGGGCCCAATGACAACCGTTACTTCTTCGACGATGTCCAGATTGGCAACCCCTTTCACCTGGGTGGCTTGCTCAGTGTCTTCAACAGCAACACGATTGCCAAGGTCGACCTGTACCAGGGCGCCATTCCCGCGCGATTCCCGAATGTCCAGTCGGCCGTCATCGACATCGAGACGCGGCGGCCTGCCGAGGACGGCGTTCATGCCGTCCTCGAGTCCAACCTGCTCTATTCCGAGGGCCTCATCGAGGGCCCGATCGGTGGGGGCGTGCTCCTGTCGGCTGCGTTGCGTCGCAGCTACATCGATCTTGTCATCGGCCGATTCTTCGAGGAGGGCCAGATTTTCCCCTACTTCACGGACCGGCAGTTCAAGTTGCTGGCACCCATTGCGGGGGGCGGACAAGTCGAGCTTACGCATCTGGGTTCGGTCGACCAAGCCCGCATCAAGGTGCCCCAGACCCAGGACTCGACCTCATCCATCGACAGCTTCGGCCTGGACACGGGCTTTACGGCCACGGGGCTGTCTTGGCGCCAACCCCTTGGTGACCAGGTCTCGAACAAGCTCATCTTGAACTATCAGGATCCTGCGACGGACTTCAAGCTGGGCCGGCTGGTCAGCGTGAACGAAAGTCGCTACACCTTCTCCGTCATCAACGACCTGGTGTGGCAAATCGATGCCGGTCGCCAACTGCGGACCGGCGTCCGGTACGACACCATCAACTACCTTTCCCGCCGCACACAGCCGGACCTTTCGCTGTTGCCTCGTGGCCAAGGGGGAGGTCCTCCGGGGGCGGGCGGAGGCGGAGCCTCCGGCAATGTGGCGGGTGTGGGCCGGACGGCGGATATCGAGCGCCTGCCCAAGGTCACGTCCGAGACTGCCGGGAACCAGAAGCAGTACGGCCTCTACTTCGAGGACGAATGGCGGCCCACCGAGACCCTTACGGTCGCGTACGGCGCCCGCGCCGAGCACCTGAACCCGCCGCAGGAGAGTACCGGCCAAGGCATCGATACTCTGGGTCCCCGCGGTGGCGTCACGTGGCGCGTCGACCCCGACAACACGCTCCGTCTGAGTCTGGGACAGCAGCACCAGTTCCCCGGTGTCGTCCAGACCTTGCCGACCATCGGCAACCCTGATCTGCAGAATTCGTGGGTCAACGACCACATCGTGGGCTGGGACAGGCAGATCAATGAGTTCTTGCTGGGGCGCTTCGAGGGTTATTTCCGCGAGCTCAGGAACCTGTCGGATCGCAACGATCCCGGTGTTCGCCCACCCTTCATCAACTCGTTGAGCGGTCGCGCCTATGGCCTCGAAGGCACGCTGGACCTGGCACCCTATGAGGGTTGGCAGGGCAGCCTTGCCGTCAGTTTGTCCCGCGCGTTCCGGACGGGCCGCAGTGGCGTGGAGATTCCCTACGACTTCGACCAACCCGTGACGCTCAACCTGACCATGGTGGCTCCCGAGACGTGGGGATGGAAGCCCTCACTGAAGTTCCGCTACGCGACAGGCCGCCCTTACACGCCGGTGGTCGATAGGCGTCTCAACGCCTTTGGCGAGTACGACGGCATCGCTTCCGACAAGCCTAACTCGGCGCGCTACCCCGACGGCTTCATCTATGCCGGACGTATCGAACGACCTGCCCCAACGTGGGGCAAGAAGGGCTCCTTCTACATCGAGGTCCAGGCGCAACAGGAAGTGGTCAATGTCGACTATGGCAAGGATTTCGAGAAGATCGGCAACCCGACCTTCCAGTTCGGCCTGCCGGCCATTCCCTACCTGGGCTATACGATGACGTGGTGATCATGGCGAACGACCATCCGCATCGGGCGAATGGCCGTTCGCGCCACCAAAATCACGCTGTCAGGATCGGGCGCCGGCAGGTGCCTTGGCCTTCTCGAGGAAGCGTGCGCAGAGGTGATTCAGAGCCACCGCTGCCATCTCACGTGCCAGCAGCGAGTCCTTGATTTCCGACAAGCGCTCCAAAGCATCGGAGAGTCCCTTGCCGTCCTTCATCGTCTCCTGGAGGGTAATGGCGAAGAAGGCGTCGATGGCCTTGCGCTCGTCCTCGATCAGCTTGGTCCAGACGCCCTGGAAGTCCACGACCCGCTGTTGGAAGGGTGCCTTGGCATCCCGGGGCACATTGAATCGCTTGCTGAAGTCCGTCCGGATGTCGAGTTCGATCTCAAGTGTCTCCTTGAGCTCGTCAAGGCTGCCCGGATCCACCAGCATCCACGTCTTGGCGGATCGGAAGAACTCTAGCTCGGACTGCGTTTCTCCAGCCTGCTTGCTGGCCGAGGCCATCTGGCCCTGGACATCGCCCAGCCTCGAGGACATGTCCTCGATCCGGCTCTCCAATTCTGACTTGACCTTCTGGGCCTCGTCGCGGGTCCGGAGTGCCGTATCGAGAGACGCCTTGGCCTCGGTCAGGTCCTTGGTCAGCCGTTCGCCCTGCCTCAGCGCATCCTCGAGGTCACGCTTCAGCTGCGAGATAGGCTGGTTTTTGGAGGACATCTCCTCCTTGAGGCGACGCTGATCATTGGACACGTCGGCGAGCTTGCTCATGAGCGCTTCACGCTCCTTGCGCCATTGCTCCTCGGCCTTGGCGATGTCGCCCTCGCGCTTCTCCTTGGCCTGATCGAGCAGCTTCTTGACCTTGTCGAGCTCTGCGCGGACCTTGCCGACTTCCTTATCGTGGTCGGCCTTCAGACGATCCAGTTCCTTGGCATCGACACCGCCGACGACGGGCTCGGCCTCGGGTGTCTCGACCACCGCAGGCGGGATGGTGGCGAGAACCTTCTCGGGGAACTCGAAGGGACCCACCCACGCATAGACCTCGACATTGCGGTTGCCGGCCTGCTCGATCCAGGTCTTGAAGGCCTTCTTGAGCGCCGTGACGGCCTTGGCTTCCGTGGAGATGACACGGGGCTTCTTGCCCTTGCTGTCGTCTTCTTCGGCGTATTCGGTGAAACTGGGCACCTCGCCCAGTTCGGCCTTGGCCTGCCAGGCCAGGAAGGCCCGTTGGCGCAGGGGGAAGTCGTCGGCGACGGCCGAGGAGAGCCAAGCGTCGATCATCGGCTCCTTGGCCTTGTCGGCGCCCATCTTGCGCTCCATCTGGAAACGCATCTTGGCCTTGTCATCCTCAAGGATCAGCTGCCGCTTCACCTTGGGTTCGAGGTCCGCGAGCAGGGCTGCGACCGCCCGAGGGAAGGCGTCAGTAGTCAAGGCGGAGCTCCTTTCGGCAGAAGGGTACGAAAATGTTGGCCAAAGCCTGGATGTCGACCTGCAGCTGTCTCCAGTCCTGCAAGGCCAGGGTTTCCCGGGCGATCTTGAGGCTGGATTGTTCCTTCAAGCCAAGGTCGATGGCGGCCCGGAAGTCTGCGGCAGCCTCGTCGACGAGGCCCTTGGTCCGGTACAGGGCACCGCGCGCGAACAGGGCAATGGGATCGCCGGGCGCCTTGTCGACGGCAGCGATGGCTTCCAGAAGGTCGGCGTCACGGGCCTGGTTGCGGAAGGTCAACGTGCCGAACACGTGGTCAGGTGCAATGGCGGGGATGGTGCCCACCACGGACACTTCGGCGATGTCCCCGAGGTCATCCTTGAGTGCGATCTCGAAGTGTTCGCGGCGCTCGGGCCGCCCCTCGCAGGTCAGGTCCTCACGCGCAAGCACGCGCCCGTCCGGACCCTTGACCTGCAAGCGGATGACATCCCCCTGAGGGCCTTCGTAGGCGATGGACAGGCGAATACGCCGGTCCTGGACGTAGGCGACCGAGGCCTCGAAGGAGGTCACCCGCGGGGCCCACATGACGGTCAGCGGAGTCATCCGGCGGTCGCCCACGAACGGCACCAGCTTGGTGGCGCGCCCCGTGATGCGTTCGGCGAGCTCGGCCAGCGATACGAAGGCGTAGCCCTCATAGAAAGGTACCGAGCGGACGACCTGATCCCCCAGGATGACGCCACCGGTTTGGCCCAGATTGGTGAAGAGCACCAGGCCGAACCGCGCGAGGTCATCACGGCCGATCACGACCTTGCGCTGGAAGGCTGCGGCGGGTTCCTGGCTGTCGGGGGCGTCGTCATACAAGCGCCATCCGCAGACAGGTACCTCGAAGTGGGCCTCGAGGTTGAGGCGCGGACGCTCGAGGGGAACCTGCGCCACCACGGCAGGAGGTACGAACTCGCCCACGCCCAGGGAGCCCGGGTCAACCTGCACGCCGGGCAGGGCGACCCGGCGGCGCACGGCATCATCCGCGAAGCACTTGACCCTGCTCACGACCATGAACGAGATCTCCTCGCCCTCGAGGAAGGGCTGGGTCGGCAGGTCGTTGAGTTCGAGGTAAGGCAGCACGGTGAAGGCGGCCTCCGCGACCACCACGCCCGCTGTCAGCAACTCGAGGCGGAAGTGTCCGGAAGCGGACTCGCCGAGGCCGAAGGCCTTGCGAACCTGCACGCCGTTGAAGGGCCCTGCTCCGGCTCCGACACCGGCAAGTCGGGCCGACATGGCAAGGCTCTGGGTGGCGACTACCGCATCGTTGGCGAAAAGGCGAAGATCCAGGTCGGCTGCCTGGCTGATGGAAGGCGCGGGCTCGATGACCAGCGTCAGGTCTTCCCAGCGGCGTGCCGCGACGCCGTACTGGGCAGGCACCTTGAAGAAGGCGTCGCTTTCCTCGGGCAGGCGAGCCTCGAGCGCGAATGCCGAGGCCTTGGCGAAGGTCCAGGACAGGTCGCCGCCGAACGACAACTCGAGCGGGCGCGACGTGTCGGTCCACGTGACCGTCCAGCAGGCGTAGGCGCCTCGGACGCCTGAAGCCTCTACCTTGAAAGGGGCATCCTCGGGGGCCACGAAGGGCAGGCCCACGGGCGCATAGAAGAAGAGGACATTCTCACCCCGGGCGTGTTGGCCGGGCGGAATCTGGACACCGCGCCGCGCCGAGAAAAGCATCGCCCCGGGCATGCGGATGGTCCACGTCGCTTGATGCCCTCCCACCACGAGGCGATCCTTGCTGTCGCGCTGACGCAGGAAGAGCGTGGCCTCGCCCGCCTCGGGCGCGGCGAGGAGGAAGCCCGCGACGACCTGGCTTCCGTTCCCTTGGCGGTCCGTCTGGACGCCGGGCAACTCCTCTACAGGTACGATGCCGCCGGGAACGTCCGGGATCAGTTCGAGCTGGCGGCTGGCAAGGCGCGGATCGTGGAGACGCAGGCCCTGGATACCCAGATGCAGACCGTCGGCCCGATGCTGCAGGCGCAGCTGGCCGTGGACGCCCTCGTCCGGCTGGCGATCCTGCTTGGCGACGCGTACCGGGCGGTCCACCGGCCGATGACGCCACCAGAGGTAGCCGAACGACCGACCTTCGACGTAAAGCTCACGCGGCGGAACGGGGCTGTCGGCATCGCCCTCGAGCGGCTGGAATTCATCGCGAGACTTGTAGAGCACGCGCTCGCCCAATCGGCCGAGCGCCTGTTCGGGAATCTGGATGATTTCCTCTGGCGTGACGAGCTCATTGGGCATGACGAGGAAGCTCTGCGTGCCTGTCCGGTACCGACCGTAGAACGGCACGTCCGAGGCCGTCTCGATGTCGACCTGATAGCCGTTCGGGAGCACGACCCGGGCACCGGCAGGCAGGCCCTGGAGGACGCGGCGGAAACGCTCGGGCCCGATGGCATTGGTATAGCGCTCGGCCAAGCGCCGGAGCGCGACCTTGCCACGCATCGCCCGGAGGGGATGCACACCGCAGGCTTCTTCGACCCGTTCGGGGCGATCGACAAGGTCGAGTGGCGTAAGATCTTCGCGGACGCAAACCACCTCGACGGCTACGGCCAGATCCACGATGGCGCGGTGCACCGCGGTGGGCATTTCCCGGAAACGGTCCGCAAGCTCGCGAAGGCGGAGATGCTCGTCTTGCAGGATCTGGACGCGCTTCTGCTCGTCGGCGGTGCCGCGCATCAAGCGAAGGGTCTCGCGGATATCCGCGGGGTGGAAGTACTTCCAGTGGATGGCGAAGAGGTCCGCGAGGTCCTGAAGGAGCCGGCCAGGCTGGCCACTGGCTGCGATGAGCGCGTCGACGTACCACGCGCCCCGCTTGCCTTCCTTGTCCTGGGCTTCGGCGCGGACCACACCCTCGTCTGCGAGTGCCTTGTCGAGGATGGACTGGATGCGCGTGTCCGAGATGCGGCCGGTCCAGTCTTTGTAGATGGACCAGAAGTCGCTGGCCCGGTCCGATCTGACGCCTTCGTACTCCTCGCGAATCAGGGTCAGCAGGGCGGCAAGCGTGACCAGCCGCGCCTGACCGCGCAACGTGCTCGAGACCCCGGGCACGCTCTGGCCACCATACTCCTGGTGGGTTGACAGGGCCACGTTCATCAGGGCCTGCAACTCGTCACCCAGCTCGATTTCGGCCAAGGGGGCCCGGGCCTCCCCGTCTGCCGCAGAGCCGGCCACCGAGGCCCGCCGGGTCGCGGTCAGCGCATGCAGGCGCTCGACCTCGGCCTTGTAGGCTTCGAGATCAAGGAAAGTAGCCTTCGTCATCAAACGTCTTTCGGCAAGGGAGGGCTGGCTGGCGGGCATGGCCACGCAGTCCACACGAACCGCCATTCTAGCATGAACGCATGCTTTGACCCTCGTGGCCCGTGGCTGGTAGGCTGGCGCCATGCCTGCCCATGCGACTCTCCCCGTGGACGCGCTCCGCGAACTGGCCCCGCGCATCCGTGCCGATGCCCTGCGCATGATTGCCGCAGCGAACTCGGGTCATCCGGGGGGCTCCTTGTCCGCCGTGGAGATCCTGCTGACGCTTTACAAGGGAGTGCTGCGTCACGACCCGGCGAACTCTGAATGGGATGGCCGCGACCGGTTCATCCTGTCGAAGGGCCATGCCTGCCCCGCCTTGTATGCCGTCCTGGCGGATTGTGGCTACTTTGGCCGCGACCTCCTGCCGACCTTTCGTCGTTTCGGTTCCCCGCTGCAGGGTCATCCGGAGCTCGGCAAGCTGGCGGGTGTCGAGGCTTCGACGGGCTCGCTCGGCCAAGGACTTTCCATCGGGCTTGGCATGGCGCTCGGCCACCGCATCCGGGGTGTCGATGCCCGGGTCTACGTGCTGATGGGAGATGGCGAGATCAATGAGGGTCAGGTCTGGGAGGCCGCGCTCTCCGCCGCGCATCTCAAGGTCGATCGCCTGACGGCCATCGTGGACATCAACCGCATCCAGCTGGACGGCTTCACCTCAGATATCCTCGAGCTGGAGCCGCTCGCCGACAAGTGGCGTTCCTTTGGCTGGGAGGTCGTCGATCTCGACGGCCATGACCTGGATGCCCTGGCTGGAGCCTTTGACCGGATGCGCTCGGTCGCAGGTCGGCCTCAGGTCATCCTGGCCCGTACGACAAAGGGCAAGGGCGTCTCCTTCATGGAAGACAACCCCGAGTTCCACGGTGCACCGCCGAGTGCCGGCGAACTGGCCCGCGCACTGGTCGAATTGGGAGTAGCCGATGCCTGATCGTCCCGAACGCGTGCTGGGCAAGGCCACCCGCGATGCCTATGGCGAGACGCTGGCACAACTGGGTCGCGAGAATCCCCGGATTGTCGCGCTGGATGCGGATCTGTCCAAGAGCACCAAGAGCGTGGTGTTCGGCAAGGCACACCCGGAGCGCTTCATCAACGTGGGTATCCAAGAAGCCAACATGGTCGGCGTGGCTGCAGGCTTGGCAACCACCGGCCTGATTCCGTTCGCTTCATCTTTCGCGACCTTCCTGATGAGCAAGGCCTTCGACCAGATGCGGATGGCGGTTGCCAATCCCGGGCTCAATGTGAAACTGGTGGGATCCCACGCCGGTGTCAGCATCGGTGAGGATGGAGCCTCCCAGATGGGTGTCGAAGACCTGGCCCTCGCCTGCGCCCTGCCGAGATTCACCGTGCTGGTGCCGGCCGACGCCCGGGCAGCGGCAGCGCTGACGCGTGTGGCCGCCGAGCACGTGGGGCCGGTGTTCCTGAGGACCGGACGCGCCAAGGCCGCCGAAATCTACCCCGAGGGCACCGCCTTCCGGGTGGGTGGGTCGGTAACGCACCACCTGGGCCGGGACGTCAACATCCTCGCGTGTGGCCTGATGGTCTTCGAGGCGCTCGAGGCCGCTGCCTTGGCCCGGGCCGAGGGCATCGACGCGGGTGTCGTCGACCTCTACAGCCTCAAGCCCGTCGATGCCGACGCCATCGTCGCTGCCGCGGCTGCATCCGGGAGGCTGGTCGTCGCCGAGGAGCACCTTCGGCACGGGGGCCTCGGCAGCATCGTGGCTCAGGTGTTGGCGGAACGTCATCCGGCTCGCGTGGTTGCCGTGGATCTTGGCGATCGCTATGCCGAGTCGGGAACGCCCGAGGCCGTGCTCGAGGCCTACGGGATGACGAGCGCCCGCGTCCTCGAGGCCATCCGAAAGGCCGCTGCCGTCTAAGGCCAGATGAGGCCTGCCTCGGCCATCTGTCGCGTGACGTACGGGGCCCATCCTGTCGGCCCCCAATGGCCCCGGGTTTGTGGACTGGGATGGATGATGGCGACCAGTCGGGGGGCTTGCCCCTCCAGGTCGCGCAGCGTGGCGCACGCCACCGAGAGTCGCCCGGCGGCGTAGAGTCCGACGCCGACGACCCATTCGGGTGCCATCATCCGCAGCCAGCCAAGCAGCGCCGCGTCGCACCACGCTGTCATCGCCTCGGCGGCCGATACTCCCTTGCGAAAGTCCGTCGGAATGACGTTTCGACCGTTCGCGTCGAAGAACAGCAAGGGGCAGAAGTTGACGACGCAGGCCGTTCGGAAAAAGGCGTCGGCATCAGGAAAGAGGCCTCGAGCCCAGCCATAGAGGTTCTGGCCCGAGCTCTCGCGCCGCGTCGCGTGGAGGCCGATGACGGGGCGGTCGCCCCGCATGCCCTCGGGGACGACGACGGGGGAATCGATGCCCATCCACGTCCGTACCAGCTCGGGGTCTCCGAACGGGATGCCGGTCTGGCCCATGCCCCAAGGCCCCGGGTTCATGCCGAGGAACAACGCCTTGCGCATGCCCGGCTGGCCGTGGCGAGAGAGCCAGGCTTCGAGCGGGGCCGAGGCATAGGCCTGAGGCCTGTAGATGTGCGTGAGGTCGTCGAACCCCTTGCGCAGGCTGCCTTGCTCCGGAAAGTCCAGGCCGCAAAGGGCTTGGTCGAGCAGCCGGGTCAGCCGGATGGGGTCACGGACGTGGGTCAGCGATTCTGCTGTCAGGCCCGTGCTGGCACGTCCCGCAGGCGGGACGAAGGTCACGCCGTCTGCCGGCCCCGAATCAGCAGGAGGCCCCCCGCAGCGGTCATCAAGGCCTCGAAGGCCCACAGGCTGCTCAGGAAAGGCGTCGGCATCCCGGTCAGGGCGGCATCGACCGTACGGCCTGCCACGAGTCCGGCACAAAGTGTCGTCAGCAGCACGAGGGCAGGCCTCGTTGCTGCAGGACGCAAGGCGCCCATGGCCAGCAAGCCTGCGAGGGCGAGGGATTGACCTCCGTAGGATGCCCGCAGCTCGTTGCTGGCGCCGGGGCGGTCGAGCCCGAGCCCGACCGAGGTGGCGAGTCCCGCAGGATCGGCCAGACCCTTACCGGCCACCAAGAGGAAGGAGAGAGCCGCGAGGCCAAGGAGGAAACGTGCGCGCATGGGCATACTATTAGGGTTGTTCCCGGAGGTATGTCAATGAGTCCTTTGCCCGAAGCCCTGTCGGCTCCCGCGGTGCTGCGCGAGGTCCTCGAGACCTACGTCGCCGACCTCGCCCCGATTCGCGACGGCCTCGCCGGCGTGATGGCCACTTCCGACCCTGCAGACGTCTACGCGCCCATCTGGGCAAGCCTGGGCAGCGCCGAACTCGCCGCCCTGACGCGTGCGTTCGCGGCGGTCATCGAGCGCAACAACGCGCGTCTCCTGGAGGAGCTGGGGCGCCGCTGAAGCGTGAGGCCCTGCTAGGCAGCCAAGGCCTTCTCAATGGCGGCTTCGATGTCGGCAGGTGTGGTCGCGCTGGCAAAACGCTCGATGACGTTGCCGTCCCGTCCCACCAGGAACTTCGTGAAGTTCCACTTGATGGCTTCGGTGCCCAAGATGCCCTTCTGGGCGCGCTTCAGGTGCTGGAAGAGCGGGTGGGCCGTGTCACCGTTGACATCCACCTTGGCGAACATCGGAAAGGTGATGTCATAGGTCAGGCTGCAGAAACTGGCAATGTCCTCGGGTGATCCGGGCTCCTGGGCCCCGAATTGGTTGCACGGGAAGCCCAGGACGACGAGTCCCCGATCGGCGTACTTGCGCCAGAGCTCTTCGAGGCCCTTGTACTGGGGTGTGAAGCCGCACTTGCTGGCGACGTTGACGACGAGCAGCACCTTGCCCTGCCAGGTAGCCAGCGTCGTCTCGTCACCCAGCAGCGTCCGGACAGGGATGTCATTAATGGTCGTCGTCATGAGGCCTCTTGCGTCAAAGGAGTTCCGGAAGCAGGTTGCGACCCAAGATATCAGGCCCGTGGGCCCCGCGTCACCGACGCAGGACCGTGGGTGCCTCGGAGGCTTCGAGCGTGGCTTCCCGGACGGCCCGCTGGCAGGCCTGCTCGCGGGTGTCCGCTTCGATGCGGGCCGGGCCCTCGTCACGCAACACGAGAACGGTCTTTGCGACGGCCGCGGCTGCTGCCGCCATTACGAGGCCGGCCTGACCTGTCTTGCCCAGCAGCGCTCCCAGCCTCGAGCCGAGCAGGGCACCGCCCGCAGCTGCGCCACCGGCCGCGAGGTTGGACGGCGTGTCACCCAGCCAGCGCAACAGGCGGCCGTTGACGAACTCGCTCTTGAGCGCTCTGTCCTCGACGGCCACGACCGTTGCGTTCTGGTTCCCCTGGCGAACCTGCGTCCCGACACTCACGCCACGGAGGGGCAGGTTGCAGCCGGCGATGAGCAATCGGTCTTGGCCTCGATCCAGCACCATGTAGTCGGCGGCGCCCACCAGCCTTTCCTCGTGGCGCCGGCTGACGGGATCCGCCGGGTTCATGCGGCGCATCACGGTCGGGGCGGTCCGGGGGGCCGGGGTCAGGAGCGGCATGGTCTTCCTTGGGTGGGCTGGCCGGCGTGGGGGCAGCAGGTAGGGGTGATGGTCCTGCTATCGCTTGGCGGCGGCAGGGTCAAGGTTAAGGCAAGGTAGCAACGGGCGAAAGAAACGATGAAGGCGCTTTCGCGGGCGCCACCGCAGACTAATGATTAGCTTGTCCCCACCTTGGTGTTGCCTTTTCTGATGCCTTTCGTCGGCAGCCGGCCCACGGCAGCAATCGTGCTCGCGAGCCTCGCGCTTGCGGCTTGTGGCCGTGCGGCGCAGCCTGCCCTGCCGGTCGGAACGGGAGATGCGATGGCCTCTGCTGCGGCCACCCGCTTGCAGGCTGGGTGGTCTCGTCTGAAGGTTCCTGCCGTGGCTTGGGAGCCCTTGATCCGATTGGGGCTGGACCTGGCCGAAGACGTGGATCGCGATGCCGGGACCGTTACCGCCCGTTTGCGTCCCGGTGACGCCGATCGTCTTGCCGGGCTGGGCATCCGCGTGCTGTCGGATTCCGGGGCCGTCAAGGAAGAAGCTTTCCGATTGCCCGAGGGTTACACGCCCGTCACGGGCATCCAGCGCCGCGTGCGCAGTCTTGCCGAGCGGCACCCGGCGTCATGCCAGGTCCGCGCCATCGGTCGGTCTGTCGAAGGCCGGCTCATCGAGGCTTGGCGGCTTTCCGGCCCCAGCCGCGATGCACGGCCCGTGGTGGTGCTGCTGGCCGGCGTCCATGCGCGCGAACTGGCACCGGTCGAGGTGGCCCTCGCGTTGGGTGAGCATCTGACCGAGGCCTATGGTCGGGATGCGAACGTCACACGCCTGCTGGACATCCGGGAGGTCTGGGTCGTCCCGCTGGCCAACCCCGATGGCCGGCTCAGGGTCGAGGCCGGTGATCTCTACTGGCGCAAGAATGCGCGTCCGCTTCCCGACGGCCAGATAGGCGTCGATCTCAATCGCAACCATGACGTCCATTGGCATCTCGGCAACGCACGCACGACAGACGAGGACTACCGCGGCCCCGAGGTGGCTTCCGAGCCGGAGACCCGCGCCGTCCGGGACATGGTCCGGCATCTGCGCCCACGCCTTGTCGTCGACGTTCATGCCTTTGCCGGCATGGTGCTCTGGCCACCGGGTGTCGACCGCAGCTTCACGCCCGAGGAGAGCCTCTTCTCGCGTCTCGCAAGGCCTGTCGCCAATCGCCTTGCCTATCGTTCCGGGACACTTGCCCGCGTCCTGTACCGGGTCACGGGTGATGTCGGTTCCTGGGCACTTGCCGAGCGGGGAGCCCTTGGCCTGACGGTCGAGTTGGACGACCAGGGCTTCCAACCGTCCTTTGCCCAGGCGATGAAGGATTGGGAGGACTGGCGTTGGCCGCTGCGCTGGTGGTTCGACATGGCAGTCGATCCACTCTCGGCACCCCTGGCGCTGCCGCCCGAGCCCAAGCCTTTGAGGTTGCCGGCCTTCGGCTTGCCCGGCCTGTCCTAGGCCGTCCCCAGCACGCGACCTGCAGCGTCCAAGCCAGAGCGCAGGGCTCCTTCGAATCGTCCGGCCGGCCCTACCCAGGCGTCGCCGCATACCGCGAGTCGTCGATCGGGATCCCACCCGTGCCCACCGGCGAGGGGGCCGCGCGGACGGGCAAAGGTCCAGCGGTGCGCGTGGAGGACTGTCGGGGCGGGGCCCCCGAGACGCTCCGAAAGCTGCTTGCTCATTTCCGCAGCCCAGGCCGTGACCGGTTGATCGAGGCGGGGATGGCTCCAGGCCGCGCTGGCATGCACCACCCACGGTCGCCCCGGCCTGCGGACGACCAATGCGAGCAGGTCGTCGTCATGGATATAGCAGGCCACGTTGTGCTGGGTGCCCATCAGGTCGGGCCATGCGCCGTCGGACACGTCCAGCGCCGTGACGAGGCAGGCATCGTTCTCGAAAGGGGCACCCGGGCAGTCGGCCACCAGTCGGCGTGCCTGTGGCAACGGCATGGCGAGGATCAGGAAGTCGGCCCGTAACCGCGTCTCGTCGGTACAGGTCACGACCCAGCTCCCGGACGCATGCGTGGCCGCGGTGGCCGCAAGCTCCTGCAGGACGGGAACGCCTTCCGCCATGGTGGCGAGGAGCGCACCTGTCGACGGTGCTCCCGTCCAGCGGGGGTCCTGCTCCGGGTCACGATAGGTCAGGCGATCTCCTGTTCGATCCGCCACGAGCCCGGGCCAGCGGACGATGCTGCCGCGGGCCCGCAGGTCGGCCGTCATGGCCTGGACGCCAGGATCGGTCAGGCGAAACAGCGGGACGCCGAGATCCACGGTCCGACCGTCGGCGAGGTCCCGGCTCGAGGCGCGTCCGCCGGGGCGACGACCCCTGTCGAGAACGATGCAGTCCCGACCCGCAGCCACGAGGGTCGCCGCACAGGCAAGGCCCGAGGCGCCGGCTCCGATGATGACCGTCTCGACGTGCTTCATGAGCCTTAGTGTCCGATCCAGCTGGAATCGCCGTCGAGCATGCCCAGCAGCAGCCCGCCGAGGCAGCCCGCCCAGAACAGGGCCCCAGCACCGACCCGACGTGAGGCAAGCATGCCGAAGGCCACTGCCGCCCAGGCCAGGCTGGCGGGTTGGTTGGCAAGGACAGGCAACCAGCCGCAGGTCGTGGCGAGGAGCAGGCCCACGGATGCGAGGCCCACTCCTTCCAAGAACCGGGTGGCGCCCTTGTGGTGCTCGATGCGAGGCAGCAACGTTCCGGCAAGGCCCACGACCACAAAAGCCGGCAGGAAAATGGCGACAGTGGCAAGCAGGGCGCCCATGGGACCGGCGATTTGCATGCCGAGGTAACTGGCGGTCCCCAGGATGGGGCCCGGCGTCGCCAACGACAGCGCGAAGGCGTCCGCAAGCTGGCTGTCCGTGACCCAGCCCAGTCGGGTGACGAGGCCTTCGCGCAGAAGGCCCACGATCACGTAGCCGCTGCCGAAGAGCATGGCACCGGCCTTGAGGAAGGGCCAGGGCACTTGCCAGAGCGAGACGTCCGAGGTCGGGACCGTGGCAGGCACGAAGGCCATGGTCCTGACCGTGCTTCCTGTGAACAAGGCGCGCACCAAGCCTGCGGCCAGCAGGACCGTCGCCTCGGGCGCCCCGAGCAGGGCGGCGGCGGCGGCCCCCGCGGCAACCAGACGGGTCGGCAGATCCCGGGCGACCTCGGGCAGACAGGCACGCAGGGCATCGGCCATCACGGCCAGCATGACGGGTCTCAGGCCTGCCAAGGCTCCCGAGACGCCCGGATGGGATGGCAGTTCGGCCTGAGCCCAGGCGAGCATCGCCAGAAGCAAGGCCGATGGCAGGATGAAGGCGCTGCCAGCCACGACCATGCCCGCGAGGCCAGCCCGGTGACGACCTATGAGCATGGCCATCTCCGACGAGTTGGGTCCCGGGATGAGCTGGACGGCCCCCAGCCAGCGCGTGAAGGTCGCCTCGTCCATCCAGCCACGGCTCCGGACGCACTTGTCGCGAAAGACGGCGATGTGGACGGTCGGCCCCCCGAAGGTTGTCGCGCCAAGGCGCAGGAATTCACGCGCCAAGTCGCCCAGGACACGCCCCTGGGCCGTCATGGCCGGCTGTCGCCGTAGCGTGCCCATGCCTCTCAGAGCTCCCACGCCGCCACACCCAGCAGGACGCCCGTCTCGAGGCTGTCGGCTCCGATATCGGTACTCAGGTTCGCGCCCCGGCCGGTCGTCAGCGCGGGCCAGACCTGACAACCGACAAAACCCCCGAGGCATCCCGCGGCGAGGGCACCCACCGAATGAAGCGCCAGCTTGCCCCAGTCACGCTCGAGCGCGTAGGGCGAAGCTCCCAGCGGCAGGGGAACGCCAACGGTCTGGATGGGGTTGGCCCCGATCTGGGCGAGCAACAGGCCGGAGCCGGCTGCCGCCAGCGGGAACAAGGTCAGCAGCGGTTGCTTGTCCGGCCTCGCCGGCAGGGTCAGGACCGGGGGCGGAGGCGAAGGTTCCATGGTCGTCAGGACGGCTGCAAAGCCTGACTGTTGGCCCAAGCCGGCCACCAGAGTGAGCATCGGCAAGGCTGCAGGCCTGCCGGCACTCCATCGTGCACGTGGGTCCGCCATCGCTGTAGGATACGCCTTGATGCGTGCGGATGCGAGATGGCTGGTGCCGGTGGTCCTGTCGGTGACGGGATGCGCCGTCGCCGACCCCGCGGTGACGGCCCGGCGTTGGTTCGTGGCCGCACCGATGCCCGAGGCGCTGCAGGCGCTTGCGGGGAACGATCGGGTCCAGGTCGAAACGCGTGAAGGTCTGGTCTTCAGGCCGCGCGAGAACCCCGGCGGGGCCGGCCTCGTGGTGCATGCCGGCGGTTACGCCGATCCGCGGGCCTATGCACCGCTGGCACTAGCGCTGGCCGCGCGCGGGCACGTCGTTGCCCTGCCCCGCATGCCCTTCGGCCTTGCCTTCTCGAATGCCGATGCGGGTACGACGATTCGCCAGGCCTTCCCTGAGGTCCGGCGGTGGGCGGTCATTCGCTGGGAGGGGTGGTCGCGGCCAGCTACGCCGAGGCACATCCGGACCGGGTTGCCGGCCTTGTGCTGTGGGCGCCGTATCCAGCCGATGGCACCGATCTCTCGGTACGGTCGCTGCGGGCAGGGGTGATGGCGAGGCGGGCGCAAGCGTGCCCGCGGGCGCAGGTGGGGGTGTCGCAGAGCCTGAAGCCGGCAGGGTCCCGGGTGATGCGGGCGCAACGGATACGCTTGCGCTTGGCTGGCATGCCGCCACGAACACGAGCGGCAGAAGGCCATGCGCCAGTCGCGCGCGTGCACGATGGGGACGGGGCGCGCGCCACGGCGGCACCGTCTCAGTGCTTCCTTGTCGTAAGGCCCAGATCCTTCATCTTCGAGGCCTCGGCATCCGCATAGGCGAAGACCGCGCCCACGGCCGCCGCGATGGCGGCAACCTCGCCGATGCCTGTCTCGGCCAGCAGGCCACCGATGGCCGAGCCCCAATCCAGGGCATTCGCCTTCCAGTATTTGCCGGCGGTCTTGCTGCTGACGCGGGGATCGAGCGTGGCCTCCACGGCATCCTTGCTCCCCCAGACGGCAAGCCCGACGCCGACGATCGGCAGGGCCTTGGCGATGCCCCGGCTCAGGCTCTCGCCGACGATGCGCGCGGCAGCCTTGGCGCCCAGTTCGGGATGATTCGCCAGGGTCTTGGCGAGGGCCTTCTCGAAGACCTGCCCGATCTGCCCGAGGCGTGGCAACAGGACTTTGCCGACGAGACGGTTGGCGGTGACGGCCTTGAAGAGCTTTGTCGCAAGATCCGGCGCCATCTTTGCCAGGTCGATGGCCGACTTGATGATGCTTGCCTCGAGGCCTGGATTGGCCTCGATGACCTGGAGGAGTGCCTTGGCGGCGTGGGGGGCTTCTCTTTCGAGTTCGGCAAGGACGCGGGCGACGTCGGTCTTCAGATGTGCATCATGGACGGAGTGGCGGTTCTCCTCGCTCAGCAACCTGTCTGTCTTGGAGGCTTTGAGGGGTGCAGGTTGCCCGTGGCCGGCATCGCGTGGTTCTGTCTTGCCGCGCTTCAGGACCGCATCGAGTTCCGCACGCATCGCGCCCGTATCCGGCGCCGGAAGTCGCGTGACCGTGTCTTGTCTTGCCGGAGCCGCCGCAGGGACGGGTACAGGTGTCCTTGGGGCGGCGGGCAGGGGGCCGGAAGGAGCGGCCGATGGCTTCGCGGGCTTCGGAGCAGGCAGGGGATGCTGGGTGTTCAGGGTCTTGGCCATGCTTCACGCGTGCCCGGAACATGACCCTCGCTACCGCGTTCCGCGCCGCTACCGCGATGGAGGGGCGTCCTGGGACAAGGCTTCATGCATCGTGCGGGCCAGGACCCCCAGGGCATCCCCCAAGGGAGCCCCGCGTCTCCAGGCGAGGACGAGCGTGCGGACAGGCTCCGGTGCGGCAAGGCGCCGGAGTGCCAGCGAGGCCCGCGCGGCCTCAGTCGGTGCGGCCAACTCGGGGAGCAGGGTGATGCCGGCTCCCGCGGCCACCATCTGGGCGAGGGTTGTCAGGCTGGTTGCCCGGTAGGCCTGCTCACGCAGGCTCGTGCGGCTGCAGAAGCTGAGAATCTGCTCACGCAGGCAATGGCCGTCATCCAGCAGAAGGACCTCGCGATCCTGCAGGTCCTCCAGCCTTGCAGGTCCGGGCATCGCCCCCAGGGGATCCCCGGGGGGCGTTGCCAGCAGGAAGCGGTCCGTGGCCACGGGTTCGTGATCCACGGGCCCCAGGTCGGCCTCGAGGGCCAGCAGGGCGGCCTCGAGGCGGCCTGACTCGAGCATCGTGCGCAACGACGATGTCCGGTCCTCCGTCCAGAGGATGGTCAGGTCCTGATGGCGCGCGCGGACCACAGGCGTGATCCGGGGCAAGGCATAGGCGGCCACGGTCGGGATGACACCAAGGCGGAGCGTGCCCGAAAGCGGGTCCGTAGCGCGTCGTGCCGCGGCCTCCAGATCACCGGCGGACGTGAGCAGGGCGCGTGCCCGCTCGACGAAGACGGCTCCCGGCACCGTCACGAGGACCCGGCGTCGATCCCGTTCGAAGAGGCGGATACCCAGCGCGTCCTCGACCTGGGCTACCTGCGCGCTGAGGGAGGGTTGGGCGACGCGGCAGCGCTCGGAAGCCTTGCTGAAACTCAAGGCGTCCGCGACCGCCACGATGTATTGCAGCTGGCGCAGGGTGAAGGGATGGATGGGGACTTCTTCGTTCGCCATGGCTTCCTGAAAGTAGCACACGGCCTTGCCTGCAGACGGTCCAGGTCAGCTGGCGGGCGGGACAGGGGGCTGCGGCGCGCCACCTCCGGCACGGATATGTCCTGCCGCCATGCGGATCGCCTCGCGTTCTGCCTCGTCGAGGCGCGCCAGGTTGCGTACCTGCATCACCATGCGCGGATTGCGCGCCAGGCGATCCTCGTGCTGGTCGAGGAAGGCCCAGTAAAGCGTCGTGAACGGGCAAGCGTCGGCACCCACACGTCGATCCGGGCGGTATTTGCAGGTGCCGCAATAGCCGCTCATACGCTCGATGTAGCGACCGCTCGCGACATAGGGTTTGCTGGCCATGCGCCCGCCGTCCGCGAACTGGCTCATGCCCAGCGTGTTGGGCAGTTCGACCCAGGCGACGGCATCGACGTGGACGGCCAGGAACCATTCGTGAATGGCGTGGGGATCGACGCCCAGCAGCAAAGCGTAAAGGCCGGTGACCATCAGGCGCTGGATGTGGTGCGCATAGCCCACATCCAGTGTCTGGCGCAGGGTGTCCGCCAGGCAGGCCATGTCGGTCCGGCCTGTCCAGTAGAACGCCGGGAGAGGCTGGTTGGCCCCCAGTTCGTTCAGGTGCTCATACCCGGGGCCGCCCAGGTGGTGAATGCCCCGGACATATTCGCGCCAGCCCAGGATCTGCCGGATGAACCCCTCGACCGAGGCCAGGGGTGCGTGTCCTTCGCGCCACGCCTGCTCGGCGGCGTCGCAAACCTCTCGCGGATGCAGCAGCTTGAGGTTCATGGCCGCCGACAGGTGTGCGTGCCAGAGCCAGGGCTGGCCGGGCCACATGGCGTCCTGGTGGCGCCCGAAACCCGGCAGTCGTTCGCGGATGAAGCGCCCAAGCGCCTCGAGCGCCTGCTCCCGGGTGACAGGCCAGGCAAAGGCCGAAAGGTCGCCCGGCCGATCGGGGAAGAGCCGGTCAACGATTTCCAGCACTTCGCGGGTCGTGGCGTCGGGCGGGAAGCGCGCGGGTTCCGGTACCGCACCTGGGCCTTCGGGCCCGAAGGCCTCGCGGTTCTCGGTGTCGTAGTTCCACTGGCCACCCACCGGTTCCCCGTGCTCCATCAGGTAGCCTGTGCGACGGCGCACCTCCCGGTACCAGTACTCCATGCGGAGCTGCTTGCGGCCGCGGGCATGGGCGCGGAATTCATCGAGCGTCGACAGGAAGTGGCGGTCGACCCGGATATCCAGCGGCAGCCCCAAGCGTGCCGCCGTGGCTTCGAGGGTCTGGGCGACCCGCCAATCTCCGGCCTCGACCATGACGAGGCCGACAGGCTTGCAAGCCTGGACGGCATCTTCGAGGGCCGAGGATAGCGAGGGCCTTGCAGCCAGATCGTCGATCCGCTGGTAGCGTAAGGCCCACCCCCGGGCTTCGATCGCGGCGGCAAAGTGCCGCATGGCGGCGAGGAAGAGCGCGATGCGGGGCTTGCCCGAAGGCACGTGATCGCTCTCCTCCCGGACCTCGGCCAACCAGACGAGATCCTGCCCCGGGTCGAAGCCGTCGAAGGCCGAGGAATCCGGATCGAGCTGGTCGCCCAGCACGATGACCAGGTGGCGTATGGTCTTAAGGGCCATAATTCAACTTCCCGCGAAGACCTGCCGCCCGAGGGCCAGCGCTTCGCGCGGGCCGACGAGGTAGGCAAGGTCGCCAGCCCGGAACCTGTGGTCCTCGGGCAGATCGAGCATGAGCGTCCCGTCGCGGCGGCATGCGACGAGACGCAAATTCTGGCCCGTCCGTTGCAGCAGGTGGTCGACGGATTTGCCGACCAGGCGGCTGCCCTCCTCGACGCGGGCCGGGATCAGCTGCAAGTCCTCGTCGGTCGGCGCCTCGTCGAAGTCGGTCTTGAGCGGCCCCGTGCCAAGGCGTCGGGCCGGGTGGGCGCCGGTGCGGATGGCCTGAACCCGGTTGCCGATGAGGGTCCTTGGTACGCCCACCCAGCGCAGGACGCGCGCGATGACCTCTACGGCGCCCTCGACCTCCTCGGCCACGACGTCCTGTGCCCCGAGACGCAACAGGGGCTCCCTCTCCAGCAGGAACCGGGTTCGCATCACGATGGGCACGGTCGGCGCAAACCGGCGGATCGAGGCGATCACGCGCTGTGCAGCCTGCAGGTCGTTCATGAGAAGCACGACCATGCGTGCCCGAGGGAGACCTGCGTGGTCGAGGGCTTCGGGGCTGGTGGCATCGGCATAGTAGACGGGCAGCCCCGTGGCCCGACCGGCCTTGACGCGGTCCGAGTTGAGCTCGAGGACCACGACGGGTATGTGGCTGGCCTGCAGGGCTTGGGTCGTCAGGCGTCCCGCCAGGCCCATACCCACGACGATGACGTGATCGGCGAGCGGGGTCTGGGATTCGGCCATCTCGTCGATGCCGCGCGCGCCCATCAGGCGCTCGAGGCCGGAGAGCAGTCGCTCGCCCGCCGTGATGTGGGGCGCAAGCCGGGCCAATAGCGGAGTCAGCACCATCGACAGAATGCCGGCCGCGAGCCACGGAGCGGTCTCGGCTTTGGTCACCACGCCTTCTTCCTGGGCGACGCGAATCAGCACGAACCCGAACTCGCCGAACTGTGCGAGCCCGACGCCGGCCAGCCACGCGACCCGCGACGGGAATCGCATGACCACGGCGGCCAGGGTCGCGAGGATGCCCTTGCCCATCAGGAAGGCCAGCAGCAGGCCACCGACGAGAAGGGGCTCGCGCATCAGCATCGCCGGCTCGAAAAGCATCCCCAGCGACACGAAGAACAGGCTGACGAACGCATCTCGCAGGGGCAGGATTTCCCCGAGGGCGCGATGGCCGTGCTCGGTCTCGGCGACCATCATGCCGGCCAGAAAGGCTCCAAGGGCAAGCGAGAGCTGGAACTGGGCCGTCAGCCAGGCGGCACCTGTGCACAGCCCGAGGATCGCCAGCAGGAACACCTCGCGGCTGCGGCTGCCGTCCACGAAACTCAGCAGGCGGGGGATCACGAGCCTTGAGGCAACGACGGTCCCCGTCACGAGGAGGGCCGCCCTCCCAAGGACCCACGCAAGCTCGGTCCATGGAGCGAGCGAGCTTCCCTGAGCCGTTCCACCTGCCAGCAGCGGAATGACCAGCACCATCGGCACGACGCAGAGGTCCTGAAAGAGCAAGGTGCCCACGATGAAGCGACCGTGGGGGGCATCCAGCTCACGCCTGTCGGAGAGCGCGCGCAGCACGATGGCCGTGCTCGACAGCGCCATCACAAAGCCCAGTAGGATGGCCTTGGACCAAGCCAGCCCTAGCGATCCGGCGAGGGCGATGGTCACGCCCGTCGTCAGCGCGACCTGCAGCAGGCCGCCAACCGCAACCTGGCGCAGGATGTCCTTGAGCCGGGCAAGCGAGAACTCGAGGCCAATCGAGAACAGCAGCAGGACCACACCCATCTCGGCAAGGACCTCGATGGTCTCGACCGAGTGGGCCCAGCCTAGACCGTAGGGTCCGACCAGGGCGCCTGCGGCAAGCAGGCCGGCCGTCGTCGGCCACCGCAGCCGCGCCAACAAGGCCGTAACCCCCACCGCCACGAGGGCGACGAGGGCCAGTTGGTCAAGCAGGGGAATGGACGCCAAGTCAGGCCCTATAGGTGTCCATCACCTTCCGGACGTAAGCCTGCGTCTCTTGGAACGGCGGGACGCCCCCATAGTAGTCTACGTTGCCCGCCCCAGCGTTGTAGGCGGCAAGCGCGAGGCGCGTGTCGCCTCCGAACCGGTCGAGTTGCTGCTTGAGATAGGTCGCGCCCCCACGGAGCGATTGCCTCGGGTCGGACGGGTTGGTCACTCCCACCTCCCGCGCGGTCTCGGGCATCAGCTGCGTGAGGCCCCTGGCCCCGACCCAGGACACGGCGTGGGGATCGCCATGGGACTCGGCCTGCACGAGCGCAGCCAGCAGCTCCGGCTCAATGCCTGCACGCTGGGCCTCCTCACGAATCATGGGCCACCAACGGCGGACGGCAGGCTCCAGATGGGCTGGCGCGTCTGTGGTGCGGGCCTTGCCGGCCTGCGACAGAACCATGGCGTCTCTGTCCGGCTCGCGGCGCTCGGAGGCGTCGGCCCCGGGGATGCGCAACTCGTCCCCCACGGCAACCACGTGAGGGTTCGCGATGTGAGGGTTGGCCGCCGTCAATTCGCGTAGCGACAGGCCATAGCGTCCGGCGAGGCTCCAGAGCGTGTCACCTTGCTGGATGCGGTGGTTCACAATCCTATCCTCGCGGTCGGGAACGGGGGTCCCTTATGCTATCGGGGGACAGTTACAGGTCCTGTGAAACATTTCACGGATGCTTAATACAGTCTGTCCATGCCGGAGATTCCGCCCCATGCCCGTTTCCGTCGTCTGGTTCAGGCAGGATCTGCGCCTTGCCGACCATGTTCCGCTGCAGAAAGCCGTGCAGTCGGGTCTACCCTTGGCTTTCGTATGGGTTGAGGATCCGCGCTGGTCCTTGCAGGAATCTCTGGGGTTCCCGCGTATCGGGCCTCATCGTCGCCAATTCTTCGCGGGTTGCCTCGCCGCGTTGGATCGGGAGCTGGAACGCGGGGGCCATGCGCTCCACGTGCTGCGGGGCGAACCCGCCGAGGTCATCCCTGCCTGGCTGGAGCGTCTGGGTGGTGGGCAGGTCTTCGCGCACCGCGAGCCGGGTACGGAGGAGGCGGCGCAGGAGGCGGCCCTGGAGCGCGTCCTGCCGGTCGACTGGGCGTGGGGCAAGACGCTGGTCGACCCGGCGGACCTGCCGATGCCGGTGACAGATCTGCCCCGGATTTTCACGGACTTCCGTCGCAAGGCCGAGGCTGTCGTCGGCCGGAGTCCCGTCCTGCCTGCTCCGGATCTGAGCGCGATCCCTGCCGCGCCCCTTGTGCCCACGGAAGCCCTGGCGGCGTGGCCTGTACTGGGCGGGGCCGGCTCCGGTGGACCGGGTGCGGGCGCCCAGGCGCAGGGCAGGCTCGTCGCCTACATGGCGGATGGCGGGCCCATCATCCGCTATCGGGAGACGCGCGATGCCCTTATGGGGGAGGACTCGTCCTCGCGTCTCTCGCCTTGGCTGGCGTCGGGGACGCTTTCCGCGCGCGAGGTGAACGCGGCGCTCGTGGCCCACGAGGAGCGTTGTGGTTCCAGCGAGCACACGAAATGGTTCCGGATGGAGCTCTTATGGCGGGATTTCTTCCAGCTCGTTGCCCTGCAGCAGGGGCGGCGCCTGTTCCTGCGCCGCGGATTCGCCGGAAGGTCGACTGTTGCTTCCGGGGCCGCGTCGGAGACCGCGCGCGCCCGATTCGATGCGTGGCGCGCGGGCACCACCGGCCAGCCGCTGGTCGATGCGGCGATGCACGAGTTGGCGGCAACGGGCTGGCTGACCAACCGGGCCCGGCAACTGGCAGCCTGGTACCTGGCTCGGACCCTCGAGGTGCCTTGGACCTGGGGGGCCCGCTGGTTCTCGTCATGCCTGATCGACGACGATGTGGCGAGCAACTGGGGCAATTGGGCCTACCTCGCGGGGGTGGGCAACGATCCGCGGCCGGACCGGCACTTCGACCTTGCGTGGCAGACGGCCAGGCACGATCCTGATGGGGCTTACAGGCGGGCGTGGGGGACGTGGGCCGAGCCGGGTTGAACCAGACCGTCGAGGCTGACCTTCAGGTACCCAGGCCGCGCAGGACGCGGACGATGGCTTCGGGCGCCTCCTCGGGGACGTGATGACCGCAGCGGGGCAACTCGTGGACGATGGCCCCGGCGTGGGCCTCGCGCCACCGGTTGAGCGAGGCTCTGCCCAGGACCGGGTCGCGCAGGCCCCAGATGATGTCGAGGGGCAAGGCGTCCAGCTTGTCGCGTGCGCTCCAGAGGCGCGCGAAGTAGGCTTCGTCGTTGACGCGTGCGCGGGCCAAGGCATATTGGCCTTGCCGACGCGCCGGTGTCCGCAAGGGTTCGTGGTAATGGCGCGTGACGTGGCGGTGCAGTCGCTTGCCGCCTATCGAGAGCGGCATCAGGATACGTTCCGCCAGTCCCGCCTCGAGGTACGACCAGCGGCCGACCGAGCTGTTGATGAACCTTCGTGCCAGCGCATGCCCCGGCTGGTGGCCAAGCGGCCAGCACCACGAGTTGGCCACGATGACGCGCGAGACGGGAGTGGTCTCCATCAGGGCAAGGGGCAAGGCTACAGGTCCCCCGAAGCCATGGACCACGAGGGTGATGTCGCTCAGGTCCAACCGTGCGACGAGTCCGGCAAGCCGGCGGGTGTGGCCGCCGAAACCTTCTTCGCCTTCGGGCAGGTTGTCTGACAAGCCGAATCCCAGCATGTCGGGGGCCACGACCCGATGGTCGACCGCCAGGTCGGCGATGACTTCGCGCCACGCGAAGCTCCAACCGGGCGTGTCGTGGACCAGCAGGACGGCAGGGCCTTCGCCCTCGTCCACGTAGCGCATGACTCCGGCGCCGGTCTCGAACCTGCGAACGGCAAACGGGTAGGCCTCGGGATCGAGCCACGCCTCCCAGGGAGGTCTCCGGCTCATGACCGGTGGATGACCTTCTCCCTGTCGAGGCGTAACTGTGGGCCCCACGTGCCGTCGGGCGCCGAGCGCCCGACGGCGATGACCATGACTACGCTCGCGGCGCTGCCCAAGCCGAGCATCCGGCGGACGCGCCACGCGTCGAAGCCCTCCATCATGCAGGTGTCGTAGCCTTGGGCCGAGATGGCGAGAACGAAGTTCTCCGCAGCGAGCGCGGCTGACTTGATGGCGACCTCCTGACCGTCCCGGCGCGTGTGCGGGCCGCGCGGCATGGGCCTGAAGAGGCCCGGCAGGAAGCTGATCAGCCACTTGATCGGGGCCAGGCTGTTCAGGAAGCCCCAGCGGTAGGTGAACGGTATGAGCTTGTCGTAGTAGACCTGCACGGGACGCGGTGCCCCGACGCTGCGGACCCATGCCTGCAGCTCGGGCAGGCTGCGGCGCCACGTCCGAGGATCGGCCACGATGACCATCAGGTCGGAGGCGGTGCGGGCGGCTGATTGACCGAGGCACAGCTCGACCAGCCTGGCCTTGCGCTCGGGGGTACGGACCCAGTGGAAGTCCCACGTCTGGGTGTTCGAGGAGTTAGGCGCCAGAATGGCGGCATCAAGCGCCTTCTCGATGACCTCCGGGGGCACGGGTTCCGGCAGGAAGCGCCGGATACTTCGGCGGGCGCGAACGGCATCGAAGAAGTCCATAGATGATGCCATTCTAGCCTTTCGGGTGAGCGGGCCCGCTCCCGCCGGTCGCTTCGCCCCCGATCGGCACGTAGGTGCCCTGAAGCATGCCGCCGGACAAGAGCCGATGGCCCGAGCATGTCAGGCTGCTTCGCGACGCGACGCCGGCAAACAGCGGAATGCCCCTGCCGAGGATGCAGGGAACGAACGTCACGACGAGTTCATCGAACAGGCCGCCATCAAGCGCCTGTCGGATGATTCCGCCGCCATCCAGACAGAGATCCTTGCCCCCGGCGGCAGCCAGACCCTGCCGGACGAGACTTGCGATGGGGTCCGCCACGTCACGGCTCGAGGCGTGGCCGGGTGGCAACGGGTGATGGGTGGCCACCAGGACGGGGAGGGTGCCGTAGGGCCACGGCCCCTCGAAGCCTGAAGCCACGTCCCGGGTCCTTCGCCCCATCAGCAGGGCACCGATCTGCCCGAGGAAGGGCCCGAAGCCCCCGTCGTCTCCCGAGGAATCCGGTCCGGGCAGCCACGAGAGGTCGTCATCCTCGCCGGCGATGAAGCCATCGAGGCTGGTGGCGATGCTGACCCAGGTGCGTGCCGTCATCATGGATGCCTTACCCTGCCGGGCAGGCACGCAGCCCGGCTCGTCGGGCGGGGTACCATGCAAGCCCTGCTGACCCGAGGAGAAACGCCATGACGCTGCACGAAGCCTTGCTGACCTATTTTCAGGGCGAGAAGGTCGAGGCGCTGGTCTTCATCCTGCCGTTGGGCCTGCTGAGCCTGGTCTTCGGGACGTGGCTGATTCTGGATGGCCGCGAAGCCTTCATGCGCGGCGTGGCCCTGCCCTGCCTGGTCTTCGGGGCCGTGCTCGCCGTGGCGGGGGGAACTGTCGGCTTCCGTACGCCTGCGCAGGTCGAGCGACTCGAACTCGCGCTCGAGCAAGCCCCGGCCCCGGCCCTCGTGGCGGAAATCCAGCGGATGGACAAGGTCAATCGGAACTGGTCCCGCTATGTGGCGGCGTACGTTTTCATGGCCGTGCTTGGCCTCGGTCTGCGCCTCGGGTTCCGGTCCGAGTTCGCGCACGGCTTGGCTGCCGCCTTGGTACTGTTCGCGGGTGTCGGCTTCGTCATCGATGGCTTTGCGGAGCGGCGGGCGATGGCCTGGACCGAGACCCTTCAGCAGGCCGCCTACGAGGGGCAGGGCGAGGAAGCGGATTAGCCGGGCCTCGGCCCCAGCCAAGCGGACGCCTCAGCTGGCGAGGATGACTTCGCTCAAGTAGCTGGCGAAGCCGGTCGCAATCCGGTCCAGGTTTCGCGTGATGCAGGTGTCGGCCACGTACATTGCGGCAAGGTCGTGGTGCCGTTCCCGGGAGCAGGGATGGAACCACGTGTCGATCTGGTCCCGGTGGCGGAGGACGAGCGCTTGGACCTCTGCCTCGTGGGCAGCCGGATCAAAGTCTCCGAAGCCGGCGCAGGCGCACGGGCTCAAGATGGACTGCCCGTGGTCTGGCGTACGCGCACCCTGAGCCAGCGCCGGACGCGCTCCATGGGCAAGGGGAGGTCGTGGGGCAGTTGGACCGCGCCCTTGCTGTGCGGCAGGTCGCCCAGGTCGTCGGCGATGGAGGACATCCCCGTACCCGTCGGATAGAAGCCGATGTGTTCGCGGCAAACCGCAAGGTAGACCAAGGGCTTGCCGCCGACCTTCCAGGCCGGCATGCCGTAGGACCGGGTCAGCAAGGCCTCGGGAGCTTCTTCGGCGATGAGTGCCGCGAGCGTGCGCACGCGTTCCTTGACCTCCGGGGAGGTCACGTTCGCGATATGGTCGTCGAGAATGTCCACGACCCCAGCCTACCCGTTCGGCCGTCTTCTCGCCGGGGACGGCGAGGGCGTGGTGCGTCACGGTGGCGTGTGCCTTCGGCTGGTCTGGACCGGAGAGGCGCTGTTCGGGATAGCCATCGAGGAGGCAGATGACTCTGTTCGGGAGGACCGTCGCGCCCGTGCCATCTGGCAGGCAGTCCGCGCTGCGGCGGCCAAGCCTGAATCCCTGGCGGTCTGGCTCGAGCCTGCCGGGACGCCGTTTCGCGCCGACGTTCGCAAGGCGCTGCTGCAGGTTCCTGAGGGCAGCATCATCACCTATGGCGACCTGGCGCTGCGTATCGGTCGCCCCGGGGCCTGCCGGGCCGTGGCCTCGGCGGTCGCGGCCAATCCCTATGCGGTCCTGGTGCCCTGCCACAGGGTGGTCCGGGCAGACGGGACATCCGGTGGCTACAGGTGGGGCGTTGAGGCCAAACGTCGGTTGCTTGAGGGCGAAGGAGTCAGCCTCTGGCACGATTGAGCAGGGCATCCCGAAGCAGCGGAGCCATGGCCTCCGTTGCGTAGCGTAGCCCCTCTCGAGTCAGGCGATTGCCGTGTTCGTTCAGGAATGAGAGGACCGGTACGGAATCAGCCTTGGCCAGTTCACGCAGCAGCCACCCCACGCCGGTGTGGATGAACCGATCCCGCCGGGCGAGGGCCATGGCGCACGTGTCCAGCATCTGCGCGGTGAAGCCCGGGAAGTTCTGCTCTCCCCGAGCGGCAAGCTTGATGAAGCTGACGAGCGCCGCCCGGATGCGCCAAGGCCCCGGTGCATCGACCCAGCTGGAGAGCGTCTGGCTGGGGCCAGGGTCTGGCAGGGCGCGTTCGGCAATCTTGCCGAGCACCTTCAGGCACAGCCAGTCGCACGTGCTCCAATCGGCAACGTGACCGCAGTCGAAGACCTTGGCCAGAGCGGGGAGGTGGCCCGCTACGACTTTCTCGCCCGCGATTTCATCGAGCAGCAGGATGCCGGCAACCTTGTCCTCGCCGTACGTTTGACCAAGCAGCGCCAAGGCCACGGGAAGGGGATCGGGACACTGGCCCTCGTTGCGCCACCAGTCGTGGACCGCGCGGCGGATGTCGCCCATGGCGACGCCCCGGTAGGGCAATACGCCCTTCATGTAGCGATTCCAGAAGGCGTGGCTGCGGTCCGTGCGCGCGGCCTGGAGGCGAGCCTGCAGGGTCACGATGGCATCTGGATCATGCATGGGACTTACCATACTCCGGGTTGGTGGCCAGCGGGTCGAGGGTGGTTTCATGGCGTCATGCCAAAGCCCTTGATGTGTCCGGAATCTCTCCTGCAGACCGACTTGTCCGGTCGCGTCTATGTCGTCACGGGAGGCAACTCCGGTATCGGCCGGGTTACGGTCGCGCAGCTGGCACGGCAGGGGGCGCACGTCGTCCTCGCCTGTCGCCGGCCGGCAGAGGGTGAGCGGGTGCGTGCCGAACTGCTGGCCGAGGGCCAGAGGGGTTCCATCGAGGTCGCTGCACTGGACCTCGCCAGCCTCGAAAGTGTTCGCGACTTTGCCGCCGGGATTCGCGAGCGTCACGCCCAGGTCCATGGGCTCGTCAACAACGCCGGCGTCATGAATACGCCGATGGGGCGCACCCGGGAGGGTTTCGAGACCCAGTTCGGCACCAACCACCTCGGACATTTCCTGCTGACCGAGGAGTTGCTGCCGTGCATCCGTGCCGCTGCTCCGGCGCGCATCGTCAATGTCTCCAGTTGCTACCACGACATGGCCCAAGGTCGGCCCGGCCGCATCGACTTCGAGGACCCGAACTTCGCGCGGCGTCCCTACGATGGCTGGGCGGCCTATGCCCAGTCCAAGCTGGCCAACCTGCTGCACGCCCGGCATCTGGCCCGGCGCCTTGAGGGCAGCGGCATCTCGGCCGTCAGCGTCCATCCCGGCTGGGTCCGCACGGCGCTCGTCAAGTCCTTTGCACCGGTCTGGTTCCAGGACGTGCTGTTCCGGCCGCTGCTGCGGCTGGTGGGGATGATCGAGCCATGGGAAGGAACGCAGGTCACGCTCTACGCCCTTCTGGCGGCCGAGGTCGAGGCCCATCCGGGCGCGTTCTTCAGTCAGCTCGGGATGTACCGGGATGCCCGCGCCAATGCCGGGGGCCTGCCGTTGCATTCGCCCAATCCCGAGGCCCATGACGACGCTGCCGCCGAGCGACTGGATGCGCTGAGCCGACAGTTGGTCGGGCTTGATGCCGTAGTGCCGACACCCGCCACCTGAGTGCGCAAGGTTGCGTGGGGCTGGATTCAGCCCAGCAACGCCCATAGGCCCCACGTCAGTTGCGCCAGCCACAGCACGTGCACGACGGGAATCCCGGCGCCGAATGCAGGCCCTCGACCCCCGACGACCAGCGTGCCGTACATGAGGGCGTATACGCCCGTCGTGCCGGCGACGACTTCCTGCTGGATGGCTTCGGGCCACGAGGCTGCACGAACCATCAGGAAGCCCAGGCACAGGTTGCAAGCCCCGGCCCACGTCAGCCAGAGCCTGCCGAGCGGGGGGTGTTTCCAAGGATTCGCCAGAATGCGCGTCCAGACATGCAGCACGGCGTTGGCGATGGCCTGATGCAGCATGGCCAGCAGCACGACCGCGCCTAGCAGGTTGTACCAGCCGATGACATGCAGGAAGACCGTCACGTCAGGATGCCCCGCTGATCTGGGGCGTGCGGCCCTGCCACGCGGATGACGGCCACTTCGGGACCTCGAGGGCGTCCAGCATCCACCGCGCGACATCGGCTCGGGAAATGGCGTCGCCCATCCCGAAGGCCTCGACCACGCGGACCATGGCGGAGGCGGGACCCTCGCGCAGACGGGTCGGTCGTGGTGCCAGCCAATCAAGGCCGCTGGCCGCGTAGACCTCCTCCATCCGGGCCAGGTCCCGGTAGGCCGCCCCGATCATCGTGGCCGCAAGGAAAAACCGCACGAGGGCGTTGAGACCGCCTTGGCTATCCCCGACGCCTGCGGCACTCACGGCGATGATGCGCCGAGCGCCCCGGCGTTGCATCGCCGATACGATATGGCTTGCCGTGCTGGAGGTCAGGTCGGCCGGCGAGAGGCTGCGTGACCAGGGATTGGCAGGGTTGCGGCGTTGCATGCCGATGCAGGACAGCACGGCGTCGGCCCCTTGCATGGCCGCGTCGAGCACCTCCGGATCGTCGAGAGGGCCGCGGACGATGCGCCAGCCTTCGGGCTCCGGAGTGGACGACGTGGGTCGAAGCAGTACCGTGCCCGAGTGTCCGCGCGCGACGGCCTGGCTGGCCAGATGCCGTCCGACCCCACCTGTGGCGCCGAGCAACAGCAGGCGCAAGGTGGCCTCAGGCTGCGGCCGGGGCGGGCACGCCTGACAGCTTGCGGTTCTCGGGACGCAGCCACCAACCGGCCAGGACGATGGCCACGATGACGACGGGGGCCACGGCCTTGGTGGGTGGGTCACCGGCCAGGACATGGCTGGCGACGGCACCCGACATGGCAAAGAAAACGCCAGCGTAGGCCCACTCCTTGAGGCGAGGCAGGCCGGGAGCCGCAATGGCTGCGGCGGCCAGTACCTTCCATGTGCCGAGGATGACGGGGAGGTACGCTGGGTAGCCCAAAGCCGCCAGTGCTTCGACCACCTGGGGCGCGCGCGTCAGGTTGCTGAAGCCCGATCCCGCCAGCATCAGGCAGGCGGGGGCGGTGGTGATCCAGTAGAGGATGGTGCGGACCTTGGTGGACACTTCGGGACTTCCTTCTGGGTGAGTGTTGGACGCCGCGTTACCGTCGGGTCCTTTGCGCGAACGGAAGCCGGTTTGACGTGCTGATGGGCAGGTGGGGTGCTTCCAGCCGAACGCAGGCAGCAAAGCGTTCTGCTCTCACACTACATTGGCTTAGCCGAGTAGTAACCATGTCCAGCCGTCTCTCTTTCCTTGCAAACGGCATGGCCCGCGGCGCAGCCCTGGCCCTTCTGGCCATGACCTTGTCCGTCGTGGCCTGCGCCCCCGCCACCACGACCGCATCCTCGGCCACCCCGACTCCGGCACCCACGGCGACCGCAACGCCAACCCCGACGCCTGCACCTAAGCTTGCCCCGCCCAGCGCGTTGATCGCGTTCGATGCGGCGATGGGTGAGTTCGCAGAAGGCCTCACGTTGGACAATGAAGGTCAAAATGCCTACGTGGCAACTGCCGCGGGCAAGATCCTCAAAGTTTCGCTGGCGACGAAGACCAAGACCGAGTTCGGCACGCTGCCCGGGACCATCCCCTCGGATGGGACTGTCTATGTGCTGGGTCTGGCCTTTGACGCCGCCAAGAACCTCTATGTGGCCGTGACTACCTGCGGGCCCAAGTACCAGATCGGCATCTACAAGGTCGGCAGTGCAGGCGGAGAGGCGACCAAGCTCGCCTCGGTCGCTGGCTTTGTCAATGGCATCGCCGTGGGTTCCGATGACAATCTTTATGTCACCGAGTCTTCTGGTGGCAAGATTCTCAAGGTGACCGCTGCTGGTGTCGTGACAGACTGGGCGTCAGGCGCTGCCTTGGCAGGAGGGGATACGGCTTCCGTGTGCGCGACCGGGTTCGGTATCGGTGCCAACGGCATTGTTCTGACGGCAGACAATGCCTATGTGACGAACTCGGACAAGGCCAGCCTCGTCAAGGTCATCTGCAACACGGACGGTTCAGCGGGTGCCGTCTCGGTCGTCCGGGCGTCGGATTGCGACACCTTCCGCGGGGCCGATGGTCTTGCCGTGGGACCCGATGGCAGCCTCTACGTTGCCTCCAACGCTCAGGAAGCCGTACTGCGCTACAATCTGGCGGACAAGACGTTGACTACGGTCGCGAGCGGGTCGTTGTTTGCGTTCCCGTCCAGCCTCACCTACAACGGGACCGATGGGGCTCTTTATGTGGTCAACGCCGCATTCGGAGAGAAGAAGACGCCGGGCATCGTCAAGCTGCCCATCGTCGTCAAGTAGCACTCGGCCAATGGGGGCGGGCATCCTCTCGAGGATGTCCGCCCTTCTTGCGTCCGGCAAGGTGTTCCGGGGCGGATGCCGGAACGCGTGATGCGTCAGGGCGCAGGCGAGGCACTGGCCGTGAGGGCCTCTACCGGAATCCGCTTGATCTGGCGGTTGCCCATGTCGAGGAAGTAGAGGTCGCCATCCGGCCCGAAGACCGGGTCCCGGGCGCCGGCGACACCGTCATCTACCCCCGAGCCCGTGAAGAACCGGCCCGAGGGTCCGGTCAGGGCCTCGATCACGCCCGTTGTCCGGTGGCGTCGGACCAAATCCCCTTTCCAGCCCGTCAGGCCACCCTCGTTGATGCCCAGGCCCTCATAGAACCAGCCCGTGGCATCGACGGCTTCGGGAAAGATGGCGTCTGCTGCCAACGCGGCCTGCACCTCGCCGTCGCGGACAGGCAGGACCTTGCGGGTACGAACGTAGTCGGGCGCACTGCCGATGGTGCTGTCCTCGAGATGAAGCGTGCCATCCTGATCGAAACCGACCCGGCTCAGCGCGAAGTAGGGAGCGGACGCACCCATGACTTCCCGGGCCTTGCCGTTTCGGTCGATTGCGACGACGCGCTTCGGGCCCAGGAACTGGTACTCGGTGAGGTAGAGGTCACCGTCGGGACCCACGGCCATCGCCCAGATGCCCGTTGTGGTCTCGTAGCGTAAGGTCGCCTTGCCGTCCGCGGCCACCTCGTAGATGCGGTCCTTGGGGCCGTCGGAGCTGACGTACCCGGCCACGTTGGCCCTTACGAAGATGCGTCCGTCCCGCGGATCGGTGACGACGGCAAGGGCTTGGTGATTGCTCGCTTCCTGTGACGTCGGGTCGAGCTTGCCCTGCGGCACCAGCGCGATCGCACTCTCGCCGGGACGCTGCAACACCAGGTCACTCCCGTCGACGATGACGAGACGACCATCCGGCAGCACCGAGAAACTGCGCGGATCGCGTGCGCTGATTGCCGTTTCGCGGTCCGGTTGCCCTCCCACGCCGGCGATGACGGACCACCTGCCGTCCTGCAGACGCAGCACCTGTCGGTCCTGCGCGAGGACAAGCCGACCTGATCCGTCCAGCAGGAGGGGCGTCCAGCCAAGCAGGAACTGCCGTGGCAAGGGTTGCAAGGCCGATTGGGTGTCCGGGCGCTCCAAAACCCGGAAAGCTTCGAAGCCCTCGGTCAGGATCACCCGGCCGTCGGGCAGCAGGATCGGGCCCGGCAGGCGGTGAGGCTGTCCATCGAACCAGCGCTCCATGGTGCCGGTCCGGGGATCGATGTCGAGGACGCGGCTGGCCATGAACAACTCGGTCGCGAGCCGCACGCGGCCGTCCGGCAGCAAGGCCGCCTGCGTGATGGCCGGCGGAAAGCCGGAGAGACTCCAGTCCTGCGCCAAGGAAACCGCAGATAGCCGACGAGGGCTGCCGCCCGCTTCGAGTTCCCAGAAGGTGGCCATCTGGTCGATGGCCGTACTGATCAGCAGGAGGCGGTCGGTGTCGAGAGGCAAGGCTGCCTCAAGACCCTGAATGCCGTGCGGGATGGCTTGCAGGGTACCGCGCGGCGTCAGGCGCCAGAGCAACGGGATGTCCCCTGCCTTGCGATCCTCCTCGAGCAGGATCAAGCTGCCATCCGGACGTGCCGTCATCTTGGCCACCATGCCGATGTCGGGAGTGTCATCCGCCGTCGCCGTGCCGACCCTGCCGACAAGCGCACGCAACGTGCCGTCGGGCTTCAGCCACCAGATGCGCTTGTCGTCGGGGCAGTTCAGGTAGAGGCCGCCATCAGGTGCCTCGAGCAGGTCGCGAACCTCGGACAGGGCGACGCGGGTGGCCGGTTCACCATCTCCGAGGTTGGACAGGCCCGCCACGACAAGCAATTTGCGCAAGGTCTCGAAGCTTGTCTTGACGACCTCGTGCCGGGTCTGCAGCCGGTCGACCGCCAGCGCCACGGTACGGGAGTCCAGGCTGGTGCGCTCGGCCAGCAGGTCGGCGGCATCGGCCACGACGGCACGAGTACGTGCGACGGTATCGGCTTCGATGGCCGCGGGTACTCGGGCGAGAGCCGCCTCGGGATCGGGTTGGTCCGACACGTATTGCTCGAGGCAATAGCGTGCAACGAGCGTGGAGCCCAGATCGACATCGGCCTCGGTCGAGGAACTGCTGGCGAGGTCGGCTGCGACCAAGCGCCCGAATGCCACGTCTCCGCGGTCGCCCACCAGCAGTCGCGCAGGGCGACCCTCGGGCGGGCGGGGCAGGATGTAGCGGCCTGCTGCGTCCGTGCGTGTCACGAGGGTCACACCGGCAACATCCTGCAGCGTAACCCCCCGAGCATCCACCAAGGCGACACGGACGTTGGCCAAGGGCTGCTGCGCAAGGGCGTTCGTGACGACTTCCCGAGTGGCGCGCGCGCGGGGCACCGAGGCAGCGTGGCGACCTGCCGCATCCGAGACCAATCCTCCTGCCGCGTTTCCGACAAGTCCGCCCGCGTTGTTGCCGACAAGGCCGCCGGCTGCGTTGGCGACGAGGGTGCCGCCGAGCACCCCGGCAAACGCAGGGGGGACCCGGACCTCGCCTCGAAGCAGGCGCTGCGGGACAGGCAAGGGCTGGGCCGGTAGCGCAGTCGGACTCGAGGATGCTGCCGCCGTTCCGGCAGGAAGCAACGCGCTGAAGACCGCACCGCGGGTCAGCGTCTGGCCACCCGTGGCTTGGCATCCTGCCACGGCCACGAAGGCGGCAAGCAGGCAGGCATGGAAGGGAGACTGCCGGCAATCCATCCCGGGCTTCATACCCTGTCGGGCGAGGGGGGTGCCTTTGGTCACGGAGGCGGGCTTTGTCCGGGTTGGCTCCTGCCGTCGTCGTCACGCGATATAGGATTTGCAGACATGAGCGATCTGCCCTACACCCCACCCGTCATCCCTTCCGGCTGGGTCGAGGTCCAGGCGACGACCAACCTGACGGCTCCTGACAGTCCGGTGAACGGCTATCGGGTCGTGGGCGGTCGCACGGGCTTCAGCCTGGCCAATGTCGTGCTGGACCTGCCGTGGGATCGTGGTGCGGTGCGCGGGCGCCTGGCCCTGCAGACGGGCCTGACGCATTCCTCGTACTACTCGGCCGAACCCTCGTGGCGTGCCGAATTCGGCGTGGGACCCAGCGATGCCACCCTGTGGCGCCACCTGCTCGAGGCTTGGGCCGGCGGCTCCGTGGCACCCGATTGGGCCTTGGACGCGGGCTTGTTCCTGTCCCCCATCGGTCCGGAAAGCGTACCCGTCCGCAGCAACGACACCTAGTCGCGCTCGAACCTTTTCTACGCGTTGCCCTACTACCACACCGGCATGCGGGCGACCTGGGACGTGGCGCCCGGTCACGGGCTGGCCTTCTGGATGACCAACGGCTGGAATGCGGTCGTTGATGGTCCGCCGGGCTTGGCCCCGATGGCGCAGTGGACGAGTCGGTTACGGGCCGGCCTCGATACGTCGCTGTTGTTGGCCTTGAGCCAGGAGCGCGGCCTGGATGCGCCTGAGGGACGACCGTGGCGGAGCCTGCTTGATGGTCACGTGACGTGGCGTCCCGACCGTTGGTGGAAGTGGATCGCCCACGCGAACGTCGGCAGCGAGGCAGGATCGGCGGGGTGGGTGCAATGGCAGGCGGCGGCCGTGACGACGGTGGCCTCGGTGAACGATCGCCTGGACTTTGCGGTTCGGCTCGATGGCTTCAGGGAGGAGCGACTAGGTATCGGAGGGCGCGTTCCCGGGGCCATCTTCTGGCCCGTGCCGTGGGTCCGCTCGCTGACGGCAACAGCCACGTGGAAACCTCACAGGGATTGGCAGTGGCGCCTCGAGGCCCGACATGACGAGGCTGCCGATGCCCTCTTTCCGGGGTATCGAGGCCAAGCGTCCCCCGTTCAGGACACGCTGACGGTGGGGATGGTGCAGGGGTTCTGACGGTCGGTGCCGAGGCAGCAGTGATGACGGATCAGGCAGGGGCCACGAAGCCCCGTCGCACTTTCTCGACCGCGTTCTCGGCGGTCTATCCGCTCGACGTGGCCAAGGTCGAACGGAAGGGCCGCACCAAAGATGAGCAAGATACCGTGATTCGTTGGCTGACGAGTTTCGATGAGGCGCAGTTGGCGCATCATTTGGAAGCGGCCACGACATTCATTGAGTATCTCGGGCAGGCACGCCTGCAAGCAGAGGCAGGCGCCATCAAGGGCGTGGTCTGTGGTGTCCGGGTCAAGGAGGTTGCGAACCCGTTGATGCGCCAGATCCAGATGCTGGACAAACCGGTCGACGAGCTGGCGAAGGGGCGGGCGATGGACAGGGTGCTCAGAGTGCGTGCCGACGGCTGAGGGCCTAGGTTGTATTGCCTGCGTGGGCCGGGCCGGGCGATAGGTGGTCGGACTTGATGATGCAGGGAGGCGACCGGAGGGCATGATGCGAAGTAGCCTCTCGGTCCATGACAGGATTTCTGACCATGAAACGATTCCAGCTTGTCCTTGCGGCATCATGCCTGGCCTTCTCGCAAATGGAACCGGCATACGCCGCCAACGGGCCGGTTCTGGGTATTCGCAAGGACGAGGCCGTACTAAGCATCGGGTTGCTCGGCGCCAACTATGACCGGGATCTGGCCGACCAGTTGAGCGTCGGTGTCTACGCCAACACGAACGTTCTCACGAGCACCCTTGGCCTGCGCACGACGTGGACATGGATGAACCTCGGCAACGGGCCTGACATCGGCCTTCCGGCACGTTCAACTTGATGAACACCGTCTTGGGTGGCGGCACCATGAACCTCGAGGTGATGCCGGTTGTGTCCTTGCCGCTCAGCAACAGTCTGACCCTTAGGCTTCGCGGGGGCTTGTCGCTGGTCTATGCGCCCGGCTATACCTTGACGGGTGGACCGGACGGCGACAAGGTCAGCCAAGCCAGGCTGGCGCCGTATCTGGGCCGTGCCGTTCGAGCCATTCTCGCTTTTCAGTCTGGTCGAGGTCGGCAACAAGCTGGGCAATCAAGACGAGCTGACGGTGGGTGGCATGAATCTCGTCGGCTGGCGTCGTCGCCTCCGATGGGTGCGTGAGCCGTCGGGACGACTGTTCGTGGGGGCCACCAGACGCGGCAATGTCGTTTATTCGGGAGCCTCGGCGTCATAAGCCATTTGGCTACCCCGTTGCAAAGAGGGCATAGACCATGTGGGTAATGTTGCGTGTGGCCTTGATGGTCGCGCTTCCGATCCTCTGGCAAATCCAGCGGTTGTCCTATCGGCTGCGGCCAAGGTATCCGGTTGCCTGGACATGCGAGGGCACCCCCGTTGGCTTGAGCCGGGTCCTTGAGCCCCGGACGCGTGAGGTCAGGGGCGCCAAGTTGTCTGTGCCCATGAGAACCGCCGTGCACCTGACGCTGAGGCCCCAGGGCCTGATGGATAACCTTGGGCTGAAGCTGGGCCTGATGACCGAGCAGCAGACGGGCGACTTGAATTTCGACGAGGCCGTCTTCCTCGAGAGCGATGACAGTCGGGTCGGCGCGTGGCTCAGTCGGGACGAAGCCTTACGGGGGCGGATCCTGCGCTTGTTCAAGGAGAGGCAGGTCAAGAGCATCCGGACGGATGGCATCCAACTGCTGGTGGAGATGGCGTGCGACGAGGACCCCGACGAGTCCGTGGCGCAGGAAGTGGCTGACCTCGGTCGAGTGATGGCGCGGCTGACCCGGGCGCGGGCCTATCGATTCGATGCCTTTTTCTGGCGGGTCCTGTTGATCGAGTCGGCCCTTGCCTTGCCGGCGGGTTATGCCTTGGGTGCACTTGCGGAGGCCTCGGTACTCGGGGCCTTGGAAAGTGGTGACCTTGGCATTTTATGGGCCGACTACTACCTCGCGACCATCCCGCTGTACGGCCTGACCTACCTTCTGGCAACGACGTGGGCTGTCCTGAACTTCAAGGTTTGTCGGAATCTCCTGGGCAATTCCTCAAGGGGAAAGGTCGTGCTCATCGAGGCCCTCGTCGTAACCCTGCTTGCCGTCCCCGTGGCATCCCTGCGTATCCTGGCGGATGTCAACGAGATGCACCGCATTGTTGATCCATTTGTTTTCCGATGTCGTGTCGTCGAGGTTACGGTGGATCGGCGTGAAACCTACGAGTATCCCCGGAGAGGCGACGGAAGGAGGCGTGCCCCCGACTGGCTGCGCGATCTCACAGGGGAAAAGAGGAAGTTGGTTGTCCGGTTTACGTACCGCGTTGAACTGGACAACTCGGCTTATGTCTACGGGTACCGGACACCAAAGCACTTCAGGCTCAAGCCACCGTTGAACCAGGTATGGCCAAAGGGAACCGTGGTCCAGATGACGTATCAGCCGGGTTTCCTGCGCCTGCCTTATCGGACGGAATTGACGCTCGACGGGCACGGGGAGAGGAAGTGGGATTGAATTTGGTTCGGGGGCACAGGTATCGGTCACGCCCCCGGATCTGGTGCACATCCTCTGACGATCTCTCCGAGGTGGCGCAACGCGTTGCCGACCGCGTTACCGCCGACCTCCTGCGCTTGCCGGTCGCAAAGGCGATGGACCCGGGCGAGCAGGTATCAAACGGTCGCGTGGTTCGAGGCGGGTGGTCGACTTGTACCAAGAGGCCATGACGCGCATCCGAGGGGAGTATTTCGGTATTTTGGGGACACTGAGGTGCTCCTACCTATGCTTGCTCAGGCACATCAATACACGTGCCTTAAGTGCGTGTTTCTGCAGAAGATGGTCAGCGATGTCCTCCGAGAGCACGTCGCAAGCGGCCGGGATGAGCGGGTCCGTCAGGCACTCGTTGATTTCCGTGCGCGAACATCGTAGCCAGCAGTAGGTCGTTCGTTCACGGACACCCGGAGGAGCAGCCTCGCCCGGGCCTTGCTGTCGTGGATGCCGACAGACGCTCGGAATCAGCGGGGCCACGCGGCCATGGCGTGCAGGACTGCGTGCCGGAGTGTGCCGTGGAGCGCCGTGGGGCCTGCGGCTACGCCTGAACCTACTGCTACTGCGCGCAGGGCCCACAGCCCGACGGTCGCACCCCCTACGGTTGCTCCGGCCGTGGTTCCGGTAGCCAAGGCCGAGGCTTAAGGCGGAGGCTGATGCTTCGAAAGGCCACCCTCTACTGCGCGAAACTTACACCTGAGGCCACGCCACCGGCAATCGCCGACTTGGCGACGACATTCTTGGCTCCGCCGAGGGGCCTCACGAATCTCTTGCCCCCGTCGCCAGCTTAGTTCAACTGGTCATCCACGGCGACCACGGTGCCCTGACGTCCCTCGACGACCATCCGGTCGCTGAGGCGGGTCCGACTCAGGCCCATTCAAGTTCTTCGAAAGCTTGTCGAAGATTCGGCTGCCCGTGCAATGCGCGCGTCCCGCCCAAGCAGGATGTGCCTGCAGTTGGTGTTCAGCCAAGGAAGCGACCTCAGGAACGCTTCGCCGAAGCAGATGGCCTCGGGCCACCTGAACGGGCGTGACGACGCAAGGAAGTCGTCCCTAAGGAAGGACTGCGGAAGTTAGGCCACGAACTGGCACTTGACCCGCCCGCGCTTCGGGCGTGGTCGGCAAGTTGCCGCCGAGGAAGTCGCGCTAATGCGTCGCATTCGAAATTGCCTCAGATGCCTTGTTGTTTATCGGGTGCAACCTATCCATAAAAGGCAACTTGCGAACAAAGTTGCCTCGCTCTATGCCGGTGCACGAGGCGCGAAACATGTCCGTATCCGACAACAGGCTGATCCGCGAGGGGCTCCAATAGCTTCGACGTCGGTGCCCCCCGGCTGGTCCGCGAGCGAGCCCCGCGCCTCGGCAACCGCCACCACGGTCGAGGTCACTGCGCCCGACCACCGCGTCGGGACGTTCGCGTTGGAGGTCCGACAGCGCCTCGACCCGAAGGGAGTCCGCCCTTTGGCCGAGTCGCTGGTCGGCTCACGCGAGGCCGCGAAACCGTTGGTCGTCTCTCCCTGCCTCAGCGAGGGCACCCGAGCCCGCCTGCGCGACGGAGACGTCGGTTACTTCGACCTCACGGGCGACGCCCGCATCGTGATGCAGACCACAGAGGTGACGCATGTCCAGTGGCAGGCCCGGATGGGCAACAACCCTTCGCACTTCACGGGCGACACAAACCGTCCTGTCGAGCGGGTGAGTTGGTATGACGCTGTAGCCTGCGCCGATGCCATGTCCCTGGCGGATGGTCTACACCGGGCTTAGAACTTGTCCAACGGCTCCGGTACCTGGAGTTCAGGCAACTACCGTTGCAGCAATGTTACGTTGACGGCTTCCACCCCTTATGCGACCAAAGGTTGGCGCTTGCCCACCGAAGCGGCGTGGGAATATGCCTACCGCGCCGTTGCCAGCACAGTCTGATACCACGGTTCCGACTAGGGCCTGCTGTATATTTGGCGCGGGTAGAGGCGGTGTCTCCTGGTCTCGTAGCCCAGAAGCAACCCAATGCGTGGGGCTTGTACGACATGGCGGGCAATGTGTGGGCGTGGTGCTGGGACAGGTACGACGACTATCCCGGCACGGTGACGGATCCGGTGGATCCCGCATCAGGCTCGTACCGGGTCGTCCGGGGTGGGTCGTGGTGCAGCGACGCGTCGAGCACGCGGGCGGCGTACCGCAGCTACTACTACCCGGATAACCGCGACAGCCTCTTCGGCTTCCGCCTGGCCTGGTCGAGGCCATAGGCCGAGGGCTTGTCCCTTGGCTCTTGATCCCTTTGTCCCTTGACCCTACCGCCCCGGTCCGTAGCGAAGCCGGACAGGGGCGCGGAAAGCGGCTTTCCAAAGAGGCCTGGAGGGCGTTTTCGCTTGCCGGATGGGGTGCTGGTACCCCCGCTTCCGGGCCTCGAGAACCATCAGTCCCGGCAAAATACAAGAATTGTCCGTCGCGCAGAACCACCTCGGAGACGACCGCATCCCCAGCCGGGCTGCGTCCGTCTTCGGTCTCCATTAGGGGCTCGAAGGGCTCGCCCGGACCTCCCACGAATACGAGCTGCCGCTCCGGCCGATCGCGATAGTGGGGTGGAGCTCGGCGATTAGTCGCTGTCGCCACCCATCTAGGCCTGTCTCGGGAATGCCGCAAAAGTCCCCGGGAGAGGTGAACCCCCAGGGCGCCCGCCGTGACGCCGCCTTGGCACGACCTCCAGCGATGAGATTGTCGGCCCGCCCGATGGTCGCCTCGCCGACCGTGCAGCCCGCGCGTGAAAGGACCCACCAGTCCGCCGTGCAGACCTCGACTTCAGCAAGAACCTCGATGCGAGCGGCGATGTGGTCTCCTCGTCTGTCGTCCGGCGTGTTGCTTGCCACGACCCAAGGGTTGTCCGTGTTGCGAGGGACCGCGGGCGACACCGCCCGCTGCGGCGGGTGCAATCGCCCCTGCACATCCCTGGCGGGTGGTACCCCGTTGTGCTTCCCCAGCCTCTGCCGCACCATCTGCCCGACGGGCACCACGGCCTGCCCGACGGCCTACTCCAGACTTACCACCCACGCTCGCAAGTGCAGCGCCTGCGGCCGGGTGTGCCGCGCCATTCAGGTGTGCCGCAATCGCCCCTGCGTCGCGCTCTGACGGAGGCGTCGTGGGCGGTTCTGTTGTCCGTCCCGCGCGCGGCACCGCGGACGCAGTTGACAGCACATTGCATCGTCGCCTCCCATCGCCGCCGCGGCCGCCGGTCGGAGGCCGCGCGACCATCCCTACTGTTCCTCAAGCGACGCACCCACGCACCTCCGCACGCTCACGATTCACCCCTTCGCCTCGTTTTTATCCCGGCGGATGGCCGCGCGGACTTGCATCGCCGGTGCTTGAGCGCGCCTGCGTGACTCGTATTCGTGGCGGCGCTCGATGCCGCTTGCGCCCGACCTTCGCCGACGGCGCCGACGGTGCTGCTCTGAACGCGCCCGATGCCACGACAGCGAAGGGGCGAGTCGTACCGTTAGAGTGGACAGAACATGCGCTACGCGCTATGATGATGTGGTGGTGATCGAGCGGCCTTGATAGAGGGTCGCATTGGAAGCCCCACTCGCTGGGCCTTGCCCTAAAGTTCGGTGGGGAGGTCTTCGGTCCCCCTCTCGCACCTTCCGCGCACTGACCGCGACCAACCTGAAACGTACGATTTACCTATGTCCATCACCAAAACTGAACTCACCGAAGCCCGGAAGATCTGGGGCGACGCACTGGTCGCCATTTCCAAGGCCTACGATACCGAGGGAATTGAAGCGGCAACTAAACTAGCCAACGCGGCTTTGGACGGGGCCTACGGCTACAGCTTGGGTCCGGTTCTCTTCAAGCCGACCATGACGAGCGGAGAAAAAACCTTCCGCCCCACCCGCGAAGGAGCGCTCTCGTACTTTGTCGGACAAAACCCCTTATTCCCTGATACAGGCTTCGCCCTCAAGGGCTGGCGTTCCGTCGAATCAGAAACCGCCGCCTGTTTCATCGAAGGGAATGTGGCCCTGTGGATGGGCTGGGTCACCTTCACGGACAAAGACGGAAAAGTTACAAGAGTCGACAAAAGCTGGGGCTACAGGAAAGACGAGGAGGGGACGTTGCGCATCGTTCTTCACCACTCCTCGCTGCCCTACACCCCCTAATTCTGGGTTGCTGGGCGCTCTGCTTCCAGAGTGCCATCCGGTATCCTTCGAGCAGGGGAATCACCGCTTCCGGCCTCAAAATCCGGGCCAACGCCTGAGATGTAGTTTTTAGAGATATCCTTGGGGCGACCATCTTTTGTATGGAGCATCGAGGATACTCGGTAGATCAAGCCGCTCCGATGGGGTCAAGCCTCAGCTGCAGAGGTCGGACCCAAGTCTCCCGCTTACCCACCAAGAGTCGTACGTCGGTCTGATGAGGCCAGCCTCAAACGACTCTGATTCACTCCTGCCGTCTCCCCGGCGTTGCCCCGCAGCAAAAAGCGAGTCCCGGCGAAATCGCCGAAACCCGCTTCGCTCTTAGCTCCGGTCTCGTAGCCGCTCACCAACCCGTTCGCACCGCTCTCTGCGGTACGGGTTCTCACCGTTCGCACCGTCCCGAAGACGCGAATCGATGCGAATCCGATGGGTTGCGCGCAGCGAGCCGGGACGCTCTCTCGCGTTCGCACTGTCCCGCGACGAACGCGGGGGCCGTTTATCGCGTACCTGCGGCCGGATGCCTGTCGCGGCGTCAACGGGCGGTCGGCAACTCCCCGCATAGCCCGACCACCGTGAAGTCGAGCAGCGCCTCCAGGGCAGCCTTCCGCTCTCGCTGCGTGGGCGTCGCCGCGAGGCCGTCGAGCGAGAGAGACGCGAATCCGTGGACGACGGTCCACGCCTTCAGCTCCGCGCCCAGGCGGCGCTCGGGACGGAGGAATCCGTCGGCTACCAGCGAGTCGAGGACCCGACCGAGGAGCGTCCAGGGTGTCTCGGCTTCCTGGTTCTCGGGCTTTGCGCTCCGGCACTCGGCCCCGCATTCGCCGAACATCACGCGAAAGATCTCCGGGTGGTCCGCGGCGAACCCGACGTAGGCGCCGCCAACGGCCTTGAAGCGAGCGATGGACACAGGCTCGTCTCCCCGACCGGCAGACGCGCTGGCCATCGCGCGCCGCATGCGCTCCGCGAGCCGCGCGAAGCCATCGGCAGCAACCGCGGTGATCAACGCGGACTTGTCGTCGAAGTGGCGGTACGCCGCGTTGGCCGAGACGCCGACCTCGCGTGCAGCCTCGCGCAGGCTGAAGGCGCCGGGCCCGCTCGCCTCGATGAGCCGCACCGCCGAGGCCACGAGGGCGTTGCGAAGGTCGCCGTGGTGGTAGGCGTCACGCGGCTGCGTCATGGCCTCATGTTGACACCGTGAACTTCCGATGTCAAAGTGGACGGCGTGAACATGAGGCACCTATGACCACTGACGCCGAACCCAGCATTCCGCTGAACGCATGCGTTCAGGAGCTGATCAACGACAATTAGAATTACCGGTCGGCGACAACTAGAATTACCGACCGGCCGGGCGGCCTGACCGGTCGCGCTGACGCGTATCAGAGCCCGTGGAGATCGACATGATCCCCATGGTTACCGACACCCAGGTCCTGCTCTATCGGCGCAAACTCAAGCAAGGAATGACACGGGAAGCGGCGGCCGCGTCCTCCGGCATGACGGCCAAGACCTCCCGCAAGTGGGAGGTGGGTCCATTGCCTTCGGCTCGACGACGTCCTCCGCGTGCATGGCGCACACGGGAGGATCCGTTCGACGACGTCTGGGACCGCGAGGTGGTGCCGATGCTCAAGGCGGACGAAACCCGCGAACTGCAGGCCGTGACCGTCTTCGAGGTACTCTGCGATCGCTATCCGGACCAGTTCAAGCCGGGCCAGCTTCGTACCCTCCAGCGTCGTATCCGCGATTGGCGAGCCGTCCACGGTCCTGAGAAGGAAGTCTTCTTCGAGCAGCAGCATCCGCCAGGCCGCGAGGCACAGTTTGACTTCACGGACGCTACTGACCTCGGTGTCACGATCGCGGGCATCCCCTTCGACCACAAGCTCTTCGAGTTCGTGCTCAGCTTCAGCAAATGGCGCTACGTGGAGCTCGCCTTTGGCGAAACCTACGAGGCCATGCTGTCCGGCATCCAGGGCGCCGTCTGGGCACTGGGCGGTACGACGGCCATCTGGCGCAGCGACAACCTCTCGGCCGCCACTCATCAACTCAAGGAGACCGGCGGGCGGGGCCTTACGGAGCGTTACAGGCAACTCACGGCGCACTACGGCGTCGAGTCTGCGCGAATCAACGCCGGCCTTCCCCACGAAAATGGCGTGGCCGAGAAGCATTACGACCTGCTCAAGAACGCGCTACGCCAAGCGCTCATCGTTCGGGGATCCAGCGACTTCCTCTCGGTCGATACCTACAAGACTTTCCTGGACAAGACGGTCCAACGCCTGAACAAGAAACACGGTGACCTTCAGGGCATCGAGCGGCCACTGCTACGCCCACTCCCCTGTTTCCGGATCCCGGCCTACACCGACGTGCCCACCACGGTCCGCAAGTGGAGCTGCATCCGGGTGGCCGGCCATACATACTCCGTGGCCTCACGGTTGATCGGACACGTCGTTACCGCCCGTGTGCACCCTGACGAAGTCGAGATACTGTTCCGGGACAAGCGCGTGGACGCATTCCCGCGCCTTCGGGGCCAGCATGTCCGCCGCATCGACTATCGACACCTCGTACACTCCCTGATCCGCAAGGCTGGCGCTTTCGCAAACTACCGCTACCGGGAAGACCTCTTCCCGGCTCTCGCCTTCCGCCGCGCCTACGACGCCTTCAAGGCCAACCGAGGCACCAGGGCCGACCTTGAGTATGTCCGCGTCCTTCACTTAGCCGCCACGACCATGGAGTGCGACGTCCAGGCTGCCCTCGAGGCCCTGCTCGAAACGGGCTCGCCGTTCGACTACGCCGACGTCCAGGCACTCGTCGCATCCAAGCACCAGCCCGCCCTCCACATCACACCCTTAGTGCCACCCTTGGCCGACTTCGACGGCCTGCTTTCTGGAGACTTCCATGCCCACGTCCATCAAGCCCAGACCCCAATCAGCCCTCGCTGAACGGCTCGTCGAACTGACGATCGCCTTCAAGACACCCACTATTGGCGCCGAGGCGATCAGGCGATTTACCGCCGCTGGCCACGCCGACGCATTGCCCACGCGACTCGAAGTGTTCGAAATGGAGGCTCAGGACCGGCGCGAGCGCCGCGTAGACCGTCTCCGCAAAGCCTCCAAGCTCCCGCCGGGCAAAACGTTCGACACCCTCGACCTCAGCCGTCTGCCTCGGCCCCTCGTGCACAAGATTAGGGAACTGGCCCAAGGAGAGTTCGTCGACCGGGCCGACAACGTTCTGGCCTTCGGGCTGCCAGGTGTCGGCAAAACCCACGCGATCTGCGCCATCGGCCACGCCCTGGTCGAGGCCGGCCATTCGGTTCTCTTCGTGCCGACCTATCAGCTCGTGCAAGACCTGCTGGCCGCCAAGCGCAACCTCCAACTGCCCCGCGCCCTGCACAAACTCGACGCATACGATGTGCTGATTCTCGACGACATCGGCTACGTGAAAACAGGACGCCGACGAGATGGAAGTGCTCTTCACCCTCATGGCTGAGCGGTACGAGCGACGCTCAATGGTCATCACGTCCAATCTGGTGTTCAGCCAGTGGGACCAGATCTTCCGCAACCCCATGACAACCGCCGCAGCGATTGACCGGGTGGTCCACCACGCCACGATCCTCGAGTTCAACGTGACGAGCTACCGGACGGAAATTGCCAAGTCTCGAGCTCAAGAAGCCAGACGGAACGCGGAGGGGGCCCCGGAGCCTCCATCAGATGGCCAAGGATCGGAAAAGATAATTGTCGTCGATCGGTAAAAGTAGTTGACGCCAGACAGACATGGCTCAGATTGCCTTCAACAAAAGGCGCAAAAGCTCGAGTGCCCCAGGGATCTCCGGATTCAACGGATAGGCATCTCTTGGGTCGCGGATGTTCAGATACGCGGAGGGTTCCGAAGAAAATCCGTCGGCAGTGCGCCTGTAAGCCTTGTAGCAATAACCGTTGGAAACAAAGATCACCTGGCACTTCGGAAAGTGCCGGGCGTAATCCCGCACCTGGTCGGGTGCGTAGGAAAGTCCCTGCGCGAAGCCTTTGGTTTCAATCAAGGCGACTGATTCGTTGGGGACGCCGGCAAAAGGTCCGTTGAAGAGCGCGAGGTCGACTCGCCCGCCTGCCACGGGCTGCTCAATCTTGATGGACTGTTCCGGCCAGCCCAATGCAAGCAAAAGCGGCACGATCAGGAATGTCCGTGTTTCGTGCTCACGGATCTCTTCCCACTTCGCCGGCCCGTCGTAGTAATAGTTTGCCAAACGCCGAATGCGGCGAAAGGTCGTAGTCAGTTCCTCGGCGGCGGAAATTCGCAAACCCTGCCCGATCAAGAACTCGACAATCTCTTCATCTTCCACCCGTCGCGTTCTTTTCGGCTCGACTTCGATGTTCGACGCAGCATGATCTTCTAGAACTTGTTCGGCGGCCTTGATGATGTCCGATTTCCGAGTGTTCTGGATTGTCGCCCGCGTCAGGCCGGAGACCGACAAGGGACTCTGGGGCACATGCCAGTCGACGCAGCAATAGGCTGGCAAATCCCACCCTTCGAAATCCCTCAGCCACTCCTTGTCCCCACACCCGTTGTGTTTGCCGTCCCGTGTCACCACGACGCCAACCGCCCGAATCTCACTCAGCCCACGCTTGAGCAACACGCGGTCGCCAGGTGTAGCGCGCCAGTAATAATGA
>Ga0194129_10000276_pt1 | contig 103071 bp, 133 predicted proteins | sample TA2KigCa35mmetaG_FD_150862 | JGI IMG/M metagenome (GOLD analysis project Ga0194129, IMG submission 150862) | Freshwater microbial communities from Lake Tanganyika, Tanzania - TA2015038 Kigoma Deep Cast 35m | ecosystem: Environmental > Aquatic > Freshwater > Lake | place: Tanzania: Lake... | reverse complement strand
GAGGACAATAGGAAAATAGATTACCCGGAATAAAATCCCAAAACCCATCCATGAGAGAAATTAAAAAGGGTAAAAACGGAAACATTGAGTGGGTGGTTATAACAATATAGAATATGGATCAAGCAAAATGGAATACAGCATTTGAAATAGGGAAAGGACGATTTTTATCCTCTCTACAAAAATATGATAAGATTAACCCAGAATTAGCAAAAGATCATGGGAAACCTTTGTTTGATGCATTATATGGTTTGAAACCATATATTGATAATGATTCAAAGACATCGGATAAAGCGTCTAAACAAACTCAAAAATATATCTCATCTATAATTGTCCCTTCAGCAAATAAAAGTATTGATTCATTTTGGGGAACCTTAGGGTTTTTAAAAAAACAAGGATTTAAACTCTTAACCAAAAAGAATAAAGTTCTTATTAATGGTAGGGTTTCAAATATTTTACCTACATTTATTTACGGATTATTTGCAGGATTGGATGAGGCGGGAAACAAGGACTCCAATGTTTTTGGTGTGGTCGATGACCTTACAAATTATATGGGGCAAGGTTCCCCTTTTGTTGTATCTGTTCTAAATAAGATTGAATCTTTATCTTAAAGAAAGATTTTATTTATTCAAAAAAAATGTCTATATTTACTCATAAATGATTCACGAAATTGAACACCTTTTGGGATTATGTGGAGAGAGACATCCCTCATTTATTTACCTATTATGTGAATGGCACAATATAAAATACATGTTTGATAGATTAAAAATATATCTGAAATGAGAAACTATTTCATCTATTGGTATAAAAAAACAATAAAAGACGCATTAAAATCCATAAGGTTAATTCTTGGTTTGGGTTTATCGGTTTCCATGGGGTATTCTGTGAACATACCTATTGGTATCTTGGTGTTTAGTTACGTATTGGTTGATTCTTTATATGACAAAGATTAAGTTATGATAGGAGTAGGACTTTTTAAATTTTTATTTATAATGGTTTTAAGTTATTTATTTCTTGTGACAGTGGAGGATATTAATAATTCTTTGAAATCTTAAAATATGAATGATTTAGTTTTCGCATCAATACTCTTTGGACTTATGATAATCACAGTCGGATTCTTGGCCGATATTGTCAAAGACTCTAAACATGACGATAATAAAAATCAAGTGTAATTAACATCTTGACTTATAATTTGATCTCGGGCGCCGAATACGGCTCCGGTAGTCCCACCGGATTTGTGGGTCTTGTTATATGTCACAAAAAAATCCCCACCCGTTACAGGTGAGGACTTTCTATCAGGAATCACAAAGTTAGAACTTCAGATTTTCAGTATTAAATACAAATTCTTGATTACCATTTTGGAAGAAAGGTACTTCCAAAACAACTTTTTTAGATTCCTTTACCTTCTTAATAAATGTTGAAACATTTTCAAAAAACAGAACATCAGAAGAATTATCTGACGAACCACTCATTGACCATTTCTGTGGTGGTTGATTATCAAATTTAACACGAACATAGGTCCCATCATAATCGGTGTCAATTTGACCCTTGTCTATAAGAAACATAGCCTCTTTCTTTCCATTTTTATTTCTAATTAAAAGAGTTCCCGTAGACCCTCCGTTGTAAGGAAAATCCATATAAACCTTTTCGTTGGCATCTACTTCGGCATAAAGATATTTGTCACCCATATCTGTTTTGGAAGAATCGTACTTCCATGTGTTCTGTGTTTCTTCAGATTTTGTCTCTGATTTAACACCCGATTCTGTGGTCTCTTCGGCAGAAGTGGTTGTACATGATTTTACTACACCACCTAAAATTGCCAGAGCAATAAAACCGATAATAAACTTTTTCATTGTTTTTTGTTTGGTTGTCCTATACACCATAAGGTTTTGTGATTTAATAGACCACAAAGATACTGCTATTTTTCGCTATATTCCAAATTTTTTTGAATATTTTTTTAAAATAAAAAAACCTATTGAAAATCAATGTGTTATGTAAAATAATACACTTTTAATCGGATTTTTTCCGAATTATGACACATTATTTTGAAATATCATAAATAAATTATATTTTTGATCATAAACATTTAACACATGAAAAATTTTAAAGTAAGTGAGATTTTAATTCTTGTTGTCTCTGTTGTTTGTATTTTCGTTAGTGAATACCTATTTCTATTTCAAAACGATCCAATGAAAGCAATCTTTATTGGATTATGGCCTCCAACAATGTTAAGTTTGTTAAATTTTATTAATAGTAAAAAACAATGATAATGGATAATTTAGAGATAATAATTCTCAGTACAATTGTTGTAACCTTATTCGCCACATTTATTATTGTTACTTATAGAGAACTTGTGAGTGCAGAGCAAAATCCGAGACCAAGCGAAGAATCTGGTCCACGTGCTAATATGATTAAGTTTATTGGTAGATTATTTGATGAGGATACTACTAAAAAAATGACTTCTAAACAAAAAGAAGTTTATTATAAGTCTATTAAAAGAACTATATCTGATATGGAAAGCGATGGAGTTTATTTTCCTGAGGAAATAAAACAAAAATTAAAAGAAAAAAGAGAAGAATTTACCTGTCACTATTCTAATCTACCCTCTGTCAGAAGCTATGTCTCGGATAATGAATTTGATAATATTAAAACCCAACATTTAGAAAAATAATATTTTCATTATAAATTTTATTTCCAATTAAATATCTTCTCAAACATCTTATTGAATTCGTTGTAAGGTTTTGTACCCGTTAGTATACAGAATTAAAAAGTCAAGTTATACTTTTACTTTTACAGACGAAAAGTAAAGTTATCCCTTTACTTTTTTTTTGTGTTGAACGCCTTAACATCAAAATCGGTTTATGTCGGTATTAACAATCATTTTCTACATAAGGCACTAACCCCTCCCGTTGGTCGGACCTTCAGGGTAAAATTTTATCTATATTTATATACAATGAAAGAGGGAAAACTATACGAAGGAATACTTAACCTAATTACGGAATGGGATAACCGAAACCCTGAGGAACTAACCGAAAAGATAATGGAATTAATTGAGGTAAGGCATTTACAATCGGACCCCCTTGATACGGATTATATGTATAAGTGGATTCTTAAACATAGTGGTAGATAGTGATGAAAAAGGTATTGAGAATTGTGTACGGATTAGTAATAGTGTATATACTCATAAAGGTATTCATAGGTATTGGACTAATCGTTTGGGAGGTAAATAGGGTTTAGTAGGGGCTCGGGCGCCGGATGTCCCACCGGAACCGGTCTTGATATTGTGGGTCTTAATTTCCTCTACCCGTCTTTCTTATTTGTGTATTATTCTTCGGGGGTTTGGGTTGTGTGGTCTTTCCTTTCTTATCCGTCTTATCGGTTTTGTTCTTCTTTGATTCGTTTGGGTTGTTGAAAAATTTTGATGGCATGATTATTTGTTTTTAATTTGATTTGAATGTTATTCCAATAGTCATTTAGTTTATCCACCGTTATTCTATCTTCATCTTGGTTTCTCATTAATACTTCCAAAGATATCATTTTACTATCAATATATCTGAGATCATCTTTAAGATATTCCCATTGAAGTTTAGGGACTCTATCATGATTTAATATATATTCCTCATAAAATGTATCAATGAGAGAATATAATCTCTTTTTTCCAATTAGAAAATCTCCAGCAAGGTCAAAGGTGTTAATCTTCCTTCTAAACTTGGAATGTGGGTTTATTATGTTGTTTCCTATCTTCATGTGGGACTTTGTTCGTTAGAACAAAGTTATGAAGTATTTTAGTATATTCCAAATTTTTTTTGTGATTTTTGAATTAAATATTGGGGTATCTCACCATCGAGTGCTTAACCGCTTGATTATCATTCTTTTGAAATCCGAATCTTTTGTAGAACCTTATGAGTCTATTCACGGATGTACCACCAAAACTTGTGTCAGCGGTTAAGTATATCGGTTTTTCCTTTTCATCAGCGTAGTCGGTTACCATTGTCATAATCTTTGTCCCTATACCTTGACCCCTGAGATTCCTTGGAACAACAATGCTAGCCACCTCTAATCTATCCTTATCCTCCCATACCTCTAACGATATGTTGTCATCTATTGGGAAGTCCACAAAATGTCCCACTTCACCACCTGGATCCTCTAACTCTAATAACAATCTATATTGTGATTCAGTAATAATATATTTCATCACCAATAAATAGTTTTGTTAACTACAAATGTATCTACTAAGGGTTAACATTATTCCTTCTATTCTCCAAATAATCTAAAAAGTATTTTTTTTCGTTCATTAGACTATCTATAGTGTAGGAATACTCAAGAATTTGGGTTTCTTTTTCCTTTATTTTTTCGTTTTTATCTCTTAATTCAATTATCGTAAAAGCTGAAAAAAATGTGATGAAAATTATGTAAACTAATATTATAATCTTTTTCATAATTATGATTTTCCACCTTAATTAGTCGCTTTTCTTAATCTTTTTTTTTCTGCCAATTGTTTGGCTTGTTCTAAATCCTTTACACCAAATTTTTGTGCTTGTTTTAAATAACCACCTGAAGAGAAAGTGCCTGGTGACCCCAATACCATTCTATTCCATCCATTAAATTTTGTGGTGTAGTTCCAAATTTTTTCTGTGTCGCCAAAACCAATTTTCATAAGATAACCACCAACATTACCACCAGTTCTATCCGCACCATGTGCACAATGTATAAGAACATTTCCCTGACTTAATAACTCGTTTACTTTATCTTGATCCTTTGTTGATGATAATTTATAAAATTTGACACCCTTTGATTTAGCCATTTCCTCTTCATCTTTGATCGGTGTCATTGGATGACTTGATCTGTGTCTTGAATCGTTACCGTCACCGTTAAATCTAATAATAGTTTTAATCCCATATTGATCAATAACATTTGCAAAATATTCTTTTCCTTTTAATGTTACAGGTATTTGAGCTGAACGATAATTATTTTTTCCATCTGGTATTTTATGGAAATTAAATTCATTCATTAAAACTGAATCACTTACATCACCAATAAATTCTTGTGCTATTTCAGATCTCTTCGATTTGAATTCATCTGGTGTGATTCCTTTTTTATATGCTTCATGAGCCGCTTTAGTAAATGGTCCATATTTTCCATCCACGCCATCTTGATTAGGACCATACTTACCTATGTAATAACCTTTACTTACCAATTCCAACTGTAACTCTTTTATTTTCGGATCAACTTTATATGATATCTCATATGTTGTTTCTTTTGCATCTGAAGGTTTATCCGTTTCTTTATCATTTGACGTAGATGTAGATTTAGAAACAACAACTCCACTCATACGTGAACCAACTTTAGTTAATGCACCCCAATGTGATGAACTTTCTGAATCTGAGGCACCCGAAACAACACCTTCACCTCTACCAGCAGAACTCCCAACAAAAACATTACTGGCGGGAACACCATTGGATACTGCCGATTTTACAATACTTTTTGTTTTTTCGGAAGCGGCGTAGGGTTCGATTATAAAAATTTTATTCTTGTCCACATTTGAACTACCACTCAGATCCAAAGCTTTCACACAACCCGCACTAAACAAGAAAATTAGAATTTTGGGGTTAATTTCAAGAAATTTTAATATTTCGGATGTAGGTGTGTTATAACGAAAACCCTTGACGTTTTTGTTTGATCCCAACCCTTTCTTTAATATATCAATTTGTTGTAAAATTGGGTAGTCTGAAGATCTGTAATCTAATCCACCAACCAAAAGAGCATCATAAGAACCATCATTTGATTCTTTTATGATGTTCATTATCTGTTTTATTCTTAAGATGTTCTCATTGATGTTCACATTATATAAATATTACCCGTCTTTTTTAGTCCATTTTCATTTTAATTGTATTAAACTGTTATTGTATGCTTCAATTAATTCGTTTTTAGAAATACTTCTTGGTCCTGTTGTATTGTTATGGTTCCAAATAATTTGGTTCATTCTATTAACAAAATCTAATGGATCGTTAGCATTTATAAAATAATGTGATGGTTCGGCAACATTAATATCGACGCTACTAAATCCCGCGTTTATTCCAACTCTTCTGAAACAACAATTTGAATTTTCTTTGTTGGTAAAAGTAAAACTTGCCGGTGGTTTCAATTTTATTTCTTTTGTTCTTCTTTCATTTCTTTTTTCAAGTATTAACCATATACAAGGAACATCATATGGTTTGTTATTAAAAACGAAACTATTTTTCGGTGTATCTACCTCTTTTATTTTCCAAAAGTTTAAATCAATTTTATCGTACATAGATTGTTTTTTAAAACTTTTCGGAACAATAAATGCAATTGTTTCAGACCATTTCGCACATTTATTTATAAATTTTATAGCTAAAGAACTGTTTCTTCCAAATGGAGGATTACCAATTGATAAAATTTTATCACCTTCTTTAAATGGTTCTTTCCATTCCAAAAAATCTGCCTCGATTAACCCATCACATTTAGGACAAAGGTCAATACCAATTCTTTTTTCTTCAGGTAAAAAATTATAAAAAGAACATTCTCCTGCTGCGGGTTCAATTATAAAATCATATCTATCAAAATCTAAATCTTTTGTTAGTTTTTCTGCTAATTTTGGTTTTGTGTAATATTGATTAAAAATTTTGTCGATTATCATTTTGATATATACTTTTAGTTTCTATCTTATATTGAGGTATCATCACATCATAAAAATAAGAATTATTAATAGAACATTGTATTCTCTTCTGTGTTTTTGAGTCTCTTTTAAAATTCAATCTGATTGGTAAGTCTCCCCATCTTTCACTAAATTCCAATCTCTTTTGTTTCCAAGTATCGTTGTAAGAACGATCATTTAAAACTTCGTCATTTATCCATCTGTGTAGTTCGGGTAATAAATCATAATTAAACCAACTCTTCCAATCATCTACAGGAATCAATAAAGTGTGTTCTTCTACAAAATTTGTTTTTTCGTTTTCCCAAACTCCTACTTGTAAAAAGAAATCGTTATTAGCTTTAGATCTAATAAAGACATCACCAAAATCAATTCCACTTCCTTTACCCATGGTTTTAATACTCCAATAAGTTTCTTTGTTTTTAGAATATGCATCATATGGTGCGGTATATTCGGCAACTTCTATTAATTCATTTTGTCTACAAAAAACTTCTTGATATGTAAACCCATGTGATTGTCTCTCTCCTTGTGATAATTCGGTTATGTTTTCCCTATTAACATCATACTTAATATTATCTAAATGTAACTGATTACAAAGTTTTCTAAATGCAAATATTTCACTTTCACCTCTCTGTAAACTTCTTTCGAACAAATGAAAATATATTGGTGAGTGGTAAAAATATAGTTCTTTAAGTTCCTCTACTTTATCTTTAATTTCCATTTAACACTTCATTTACATTTATGATATTTTGGGTTCCCCTTGATAGTTGTTTCCAATATACTTCACCTCGATTGTTAAGATAATTTAAGTATAAATCAACAATTGATTCATCGTTATTTCTTTCTTGTTGAACTAAGAAAAGGTTCCTGTAGAACCATGCTTTGTATCTATGTTTTTTTAAATCTTCATATGAGTTGTTTGAATCGATTTTATCCAACAATGTATTTGTTAGATAAGTGATATCATCTTTCAAAGAATTAATTTCAAGATTATTATATATCTCTGAGACGGATTCCAATAAATTCTTTTTACTTGGCAGTTTCTTATGATTCTTCAAATATCTTAATTCATAAAAATCGGAGATGTATTGATAACCTTCGATCTTTTCACCAAAATTTTTTTCACCATAAAACTGTTCAAATGTCTGTAAGAAATTAACATCGTTGTTAAACATTGTTTTAACTTCTGTGTTCAACAATGAGTTAATTCCATTTATAAACACCGCCCTCTTCCATGTTTTTTGTTTATTGTTAATAAGAGGCATTAAATTATGGATATCTTGTTTACTAAGATTTGGTAAAATTTCTACACATATTGTGGTATTCAGGAATCTGTCTACATTACTCACATTTAATTGTCCAATTGATACTCTCATTATATTTCTGTATCTGTGTGCAGCATCTACAATGGAGTAGTCGTATCCTTTATCAATCTTATCTTGAAAATATTCAATGTCCTTTTCGTATTTTTCAGGATTAGATAGACAATATTCAAGACATGATCTTAGATCAATTAATTTAAATCTTCTATCTGTGATGTATTCTAATTGTGATTCAACATATTCTTGGTCATCTTTCTTTGTCCAAACGTGCCTCCTCTGAAAGTTTATATAGTCACAATCAGTTTTTTTAAAAAAGTTTTCAATCGCATCTTTAACTCTGATATTAGGGATATCAATAGGTTCACGACTAAACATAGTTTTGTTCTTAACTATTTCTTGTTGTAGTAGTTCCATCAATTTGGGTTTGATATAAAAATAAAAAAAATAGTTGAATAAAAAAATTAGATCAAGTGTATAAAAAAATTATTTGCTATATTTTTTTGGGTAAAAGTCGTTTAAAACTTAAATAATTTTCGAACAATTTATAGTTAGTTAATAAAGAAACAAGATTATCAATCTTTACACCGTCTTTCTCACCCCAACCACCAAAACGTTCACCAGTATCTTTGTTTTGATATTCTATTTTAACCATACCATTTGCACAATCAATTCCCATTGATTTTAATCTAACAATAATATGTTCGTTTTCGTATCTTGTTGAATTCTTAAAATACTTTTCAACAATACCATTTAATTTTCTTCTAAGCTCAATACAATCAATATTATTTTTTTTATTTTCTAAAATATTATTAAAGTATTTGTCTGTTGCTTTTGTTAAGTAGTTGTTATCCCCATACTTTGGGTATTGTAAATTATAATCATATATTCTTTCAAATTCACCACCGTGACCACAATAATTAACATAATCGTCAAGAACTTCATTTAAGAAATCCCTATAAGGTATATCTGTGATATTTTTCTTTAGAATAAATTGTAAAAACTTAACAGTACTGAGACTAATAGTATGATTACTTCTATTACTAAAAAATTGTATATCTTTTTCTATGGTCTTAACCTGTACATCATTTAAACTTTCATAACTTTCGTGTGATAAATTAGCAATATCAGACCAAAATCCGTCTTTAATATCTTCTTCACTTATATAGTTATCAAAAAATAATTTCAAAAATTCATCAAAATTTCTAACACTAAATGCATCTCTAAAATCATCTACATTTTGTTCATAATATGGTTTTAAAAATTCTTCCAACTTTTCTTTCTCATATTCATCATCCATACCTCTGTCTCTCATATCATCATAGATAAACTCCCAACCATTGGATGCCTCGTATTCGTACCAACCAATGTTTTGTTCGAGTTGTTGAACATCGGATTGTAAATCACTAACTATAATTTCTATTCTGGCATCATTAATATCCACATCAACAGCACCTTGCATTAAATCAACAACAGTATCAACATCTTTATCCAATATCGCCTTTGTCAATGGGTTATTTATCTTCTTTATTGATTTTTCAAAAATAGTTAAACCTAATTCTTCAGGTAGAATATCTATTTTATTTAATTCCAAACGCATTTGTTTTTCGTCTACTTTTCTAACAAGAGATGGAAAAAAATAATGTAAAACTTCTAACTTATTTTTATCGGAAAAGAAATTAGAAGTATTAATTCTCCTATCATCTTTATCCATAAATTGATTTGTTTCAAAATGAAATTGGTATTTGTCACCAAAATTATTTTTGTTAACCATTATGAATAACGGACCTTTTGAGGAATAATTTGTAAATAGATTACTTCTATCCTTGTGTTTTTTATTTAGGGAGTAGGGACCCCAAGTTGTACACCATTCTGTACTAACCCCTAAATAACACGCCGCCTTCTCTGTTAAAGGTTGAAATATAAACCACATTTTCCCGTCGTGAAGGACTTTAAATTCGTCTTTGGATAAAACCTTCAATATCTCATCTAAACTCTTTGTATCCTTAGCAATATAGTCTTTAACGATATTATATAAGTCCCCGAGTTGTTTAATCTTACCCAAATCAACCGGTATCTTATGTTGATACACATATTCAAGGTATTCTTTGGCTTTATCTAAGTCTTCAAACTGTAATGTACCCTTTTGGAAAAGTGTTATGAGGAGTTTTGCATATTTCCCCATTCTTTGAATTTTACCACCCTCAACAGAAGATTGTGGGTCTGCAGATACTATTTCTAAAAATTGTTCATATGGAATCTTAGAGTAGAATTTTTTATATATTTCTTCCCCTGATAGTTCATTCAATAGTTCCTCTAATAAAAGATCAAAATTCATCTTTTATAAATACCATTATTCTAAGTATCCTTCGGAATTATGTACGATTAAATTAATTTTCGAGTGTTTATTTTTACGTTCTATATCTGTTACCATGAACCATATAGATCCGTTTATTTTTCATAAACGTCTTTACTAATTTTTTTTTTATCTCTAACCAAAACACCGAATAACCATTGAAATGCAGAATATTGTTCAATAGTGTGGTTTGGGTTCTCTTTGGTAAATTGATCCCATAAATCACGAAACATTTTGTTTTCTTTATCTTGCTCGATAACTTCCGCTTGTCTCATCATTTCGTTGTACTGTCTTGGTGTCATATTATAAACTTTGAAAAATAAAAAATGGAATTCTATTATTAATTCTTACAGGTTTCCTTTGTTTATTTGGTTGTTTTTTGTTTTGAGATAAATTATGATGTCTCATACCCACACCGATGATATGCATTTGTGGATTACAAGATGTGATTGTAATTAAAAACAAAATAATTTTAATTTTTTTCCATGAGGATAAAATTGAATATAAAAATATTTTTATATTGGTACAAAATTGCGGATTAAATTTTAATCTTTTTCGAGTATAAAATCTATTTTCCTCGAGAAGATCGTCTAATATTCTCATTTGTTCATAATATTTCGTTCTATATTGTTCTTCTGCCATCAAATCTCTTCTACGATTATATTCGTTTTGAGATATAATTTCAGGTTCAGGTGTCAAATCATAATAACCCTTAAAAATTTTAAAATTTTTCATGTTAAAAGATCTTGAATCTGCTCCGCATCTGAAAGCGTAAAATTTTCAGCAATAATTGCTGGTGAACCATTTGTTTCAATTAATACGGTCATTCCGATAATATTATCTATCAATGTTACTCCCGTCACTGCTCTCTTACTAATTCTTACAGAATCTTTTGCTAAATATAACCAATCCAACCCTCTGTTTTTTTTCCAAATTACATGTTTATCCGTTATTGTAATTTTCACAGGTGTAAGAATATTACCACCTCTTGTAAATGAAGATTTAAAATGATGTTCCATAATTATATTAATTTTGTGTTGTAATTAATTACATTTCTTGTTAACATTGATTTATGAAATCTATCTGCCATGACTTCATGTCCAACTTGACCAAAATGCATATCATGAATTTCCATTCTAGTTTCTTTAGATATTCTCTGTGCACCATATCTTATTTCCAAGTATCTTAACATACCTCTATCACATTCTGGTATCATGTATTTGTTTTTATTTCTAAATTCATATGGTTCAGAATTGATTATTAAATCATCAGCTGACCAATAAAACACATTCACACCTTTAACTTTACAAAGTTCATCTACAATGTTCTCGAAACTATAGATTTCTTTAACATAGGAATACTCCATTCTATTTAATGCAATATTTTTTATCACTTCATGTCCACCCCAGTATTCTTGTCCATCAACATCTGAATAAGATATTGAAACAAAACTATTGTTATTAGATAATCTAAATCTTGTAACAAAAGTCCAACCAACAATTACAATATCACCATTTTCGAAATCCCTACAATTATCACAGATCTTATTAAATATTTTATAGTTACACGACCCACCTTCACTGAAATTTTTTAATTGACACCCTAATTTTTCTGAAAGTAATTCCGGCCATATCGGTGGAAAATTACCACCTCTCCATTTTTTATATTTTGTATATTGACTTTCACCACCATCATGATTTTCATATGTTGTGAATGTTGCACTAAAACTATCCCCAAAAACAAATAATTTCATAAACTCATTTTATTTTTTCATCAAATGTTACTGTTATTTTCATATTACTTGTTTTCTAAAGATTTCATGTGATTAATATATTCATCACATTTTTTTATTTTCTCATTCATCATTTCCCTAACAACTTTTCCTAATTCACAATCACAAATTAAACTTTGAACAATTGAGGATTTCAATATCATATATTTTTTTTCTTCTTCTGACATTTCTACCGCTTGCTTAATGTAAACATTTTTTATTCTTTTCATATGGAACAATACAATCTGTTGTAGTTATAAAATGCAACAGGATTTTCGTTCGCAATAAGTTTGTATTGAGATCTGACATTTTTATAAATTGTCTTTGTATCTTCATTTATGTGTTCAGATAAAATAGAACAAAAACCATAATTAGATTCATCAACAATATCTTGTTTGGTTCCTAATAAACCACAATAATATGCCTCACCGACCTCACTGATAAACATACCACTATAAAAACCATTAAGTTCAAATTGTTCAACAAATCTATCAGCATTACACCAAATAAAAACGTTATTTTTCTTTCTACTTAGTTCCTTAACCATTGTCTTATCTATTATAAAAACACTTGTATCAGTAAACTTACCAACACTAAACAATCCACTAGGATTACCATGTCCCATCATCATAACTCTGTCATGTTCCTTAATAAGTTTTCTAACATCACTTTTGCTAACACCACCAGTGATAACTGTTTTATCAGGGATTAGAGAATAAACAATGTCCAAGAAACTTGTGCTCGGATCTTCAGGATGTATAATTAATGTTCTCATATTACAAATATAGGTATAAATAAGAATATCAAAAAATTTTTTATGATATTTTACTTTATATTTGTGTCTATTTGATATAAAATGTTGGTAATCAACTCTTTATATCCCTCTTCACAAAAACATCTGTTGTTGAATACTTTGATTGAATGAATTACAGTTGTGTGATCTCTGTGTCCAATAAATTGACCTATCGTGGTATACGAATGACCAAAATGATTTCTCATAATTGCACAAAATATATGTCTAGCCTCAACCATATCTTTCTTTCTAGTCTTAGAAAGGACATCTTCTATATTAACATTGCAATTTTCAGAAATAATCTTTAAAACATCTTCGGGTGAAATCACGCTCTTCAAATATTTCCTACTACAAGATGTTCGGTATTGTTCTTTAATACCAGGAAAAACGTAAGGACTGATAGGCATAGGTTTTAGATTTTTATTTTATTTACGAGGTGGAATATTTTTTAACTATCTTGATACCGTAACATTTGTTGAGGGCCAAACTGTGACTACATTTTCTTCCGCGATACGAACATTTCTTTTAATCAACTCTTCTTCTTTTATTCTTTCTGTTTCGGGTAACAAGAAAAAGTTAGTTTTTTTATCCTTACTTGTGCACTCTTTAAGAATAACACCTCTTAATTCATCTGTTAATTCCGTTATCAAAGAATCTATTTTATTGTCTTTTTGATCCCAAAAAGAAAATTCGGGATCATTAACATCTAAAGAACAAAAACTTGCGACTTTATATCCGGTTTTTTTATTTATACAATAAATTAAAATTCCCTTCTTAGTGTATTTATAAAAATATTCAGGATTATTTTCTGTAGTTGTGCACCATTTCGTGTTTGATCCGTATTTTTTTGAAGAAACAAATGTTAGTGGTCTAATCAAAATCCAAGTTTCGTCTTCATATACAATCTTTATTTGTTTTTCTAAAATTTTTGTCTCGGCAATTAATTCGGTAACACTCACTTGATTTAAAATTTCTTGTAAAGATTTGTATTTACTCAAATCGTTTTGCTTTATTAATCCCTTTTCATTAAATTGACAAAATTTTTGATAGGATCTAAGATCACTAAACTCAAATAATGATTCTAAAATTTTATAAAAAAATAAAATTTCCATTGTATGGATGTTTTCGAAATCCGAATCAACAAAATTAAATTCTTTTTTTAATGTTGATTTGACTTCACCACAAACATCATTTAGATTTGGTGTATTTTTCATCAATCTTAAAAGAAGTTCAGTATACTTACTTTTTTTCTCAGGTGAAAAAAATGAAAATAAATTATACAGATTGATGTTATTTTCAGGTAACTCTTTAAGTTGTTTAGTTCGTGACATTTTTAAAAATTTCTAGATTTGTAAATTAAATTAAAAAAATTATAGTTTTTATGAACATATTCAATTTCACCAAAAGCCGTGGCGGTTTCTTCATTAGCATGAATTGCATCAACTGGACATTCAGGTAAACATGCTCCACAATCTATACAAACATCTGGATTTATGTATAATTGTTTATCGGTTAATGAATCTTTTTCCAGTGATGATAATTCAGAACCATTACCATTCGGATCAAAGGGTCCGTGAATACAATCTACAGGACAAACCTTTAAACATGAACCATCAACACAACTCACACATTTACTTCCTATAATGTAACTCATACTTTTTATGAAGTTTTTGCACATTTGAGAAAGTGTGTTACCAGTTCTGTTGTCCAACCATTACCTAAAATTTCGTACTTGGCTGTATTAGATAGTCCATCAATATCAAAATAATTTTTTGGCCATGTTTGTAATTTCAAACCCTCTTCAATTGACATTAACCTTACCTTACCATTAACCTCAACTAAATTAGTGTTATGTGGTTTACAAACAATACAATTAGCTTTCCCATCTTTCCTTGTTGTATACTTTGTAATGTATTTTGTTTCGCCAGGTTTTTTTCGACCTCTTTTACCCGAACTAACACCATTAGGAACAATCTGATCAAATGTGATTCCTTTGTCTTTTGGCATTTTAAAACCCTTAAGGTTTGTCCAATATTGTCTTTCTCTATTTTGTGCAGAAACTAATGAAGAGTTTATTAATATCGGTGAAACGCCAAGTTCTTTTGTTATCAGGTTTAAATAGAATCCACTCATATTAGTGTTTTCAAAAAAGAAATACTCTGCAACCGTTTCTTTTATCGCTCTTATAAATTCCCAAAACAAACAAGACTCTGTAAATTTTTTATCCTGTTTTTTATATTTCATATATGTTTTATAACTATGAACAGGTTTACCATCAGTAGTTCTCATACCATTCCGAAGACCAGATCCACATAAATTCTGACAAGGACTTCCAGCAAATACTATTCCAATTTTTGGTAGTTTTTTGAAATTGATTTTAGTGATGTCACCTAAATGAATTGTGTTTGGAAAATTTTTGTTTGAAACTTTAACGGCTTCTGTATTGATTTCACTCGCATAATAATTTTGAAATTCTATACCCGCTCTTTTTAGAGCCATTTGAGCACAACTTGCACCGTCAAAACACGAAAGAACATTTTTAAATTTTAACATTTTTTAATTTTTATAAGTTATTAAATGGTAGTTTAAAACGAATTTACTCATAAAAAAAACAACTCAAAAATTAGAGTTGTTTTTTTTTTACCCCGATTATGTGTATAAAATTATTATCCTTTTACAGGTGTAAATTCAGGGGTCCCACTGAAGGCATTCTTAATGATATATTGATTACCTTGTGGATCCTCACCTAAGGTGAAATTACCTCCAGGATCGAATTCGGGTTTAATGTCAGCTTCAGGGTTTTCCTCAGGTTTTATTTTGTTATCAAAATCATCGACACCCTCATTTTCTGTAAGGTTTTTTAATATTTGTTCTTTTGTAAACTCTCTCATATCCACAATCTTTTTATATAAATATAGACTTTATTGATTTTAGACATTAAATATATTCCAAATCAATTTCACCATATTATTTTCTTGTTTTTTCCTTATCTTAACAAATTAAGGTTTCCTTTCTACACTTGGTTTTACTTCAGAATAAGTTGCTACAATAGTACCTTGCCTATCTCTATTAACACTATTCACAAATAGAAATTTTATATCTGTTTCCTGATTGGTCATAACAGGAAGTTTCAAATTTTCATTATAATACCTAATCTCTGATTTTTTAATGTCTGCGTTTCTTTCCCCTACAAAGTTGATATGCTGGTTAATTCGGTTTTGAATAATCGAGTTGTAAAATGTAACAGACGTTGATTCTATATTCTCAGTTATTATATTTAAAAATATTGGGTCAATTTCATAACCTATGCTATTTCTGTTTGAGGAAATTGCGGCCAATGATGTTGTTCCTGTTCCTAAAAACGGGTCTAAAACTGTATCACCCTGAAGCGAATACATATTTATAAGTCTGTAGGGTAAGTCAAAAGGATAAGCTGCACTTCGTTTTCTTGTTTCGGAGTTGTCAATTTTTTGTTTTGTTCCTTTTAAATGCCACAGATCAGAAAACCAAACATTTCTTTCTTCCCAAAAGAATGAGCTTTCTTTTCTTCTTAGTTTTTCACTTTCAGTTTTAAATTGTCGTTTGCCACCTTTTCTGAAAATCAATATCCACTCGTGTTCTAATGTAACATAAGCACCTGAAGGCAACATTCCCGAACCCATAAACTTGTTTGGTGCGTTTGTCTGTTTTCTCCAAAGTATGTTTGGCAAGTTGGTAAAACCTAATTTTTGAAATGCTGATGTAATCCTTGAATGATTTGGATAGATTGCAAACTCCCCATTTATTGTTCTTGTTGAGTCACCAATATTAATGCAGGCAAATCCGCCTGGAATTAAAACCCTTTTAACTTCTGCCCAAACCTTATCCAGTTCCAAATGCATAAGCTCAAATGCTTTTGCTCCGTCATTTTTGTATATTGCAGTTTGAACTTCTGTATTTTGCTTTGCCATAATTTCGTCCCACATTTCAATCATTGGGTAAGGTGGTGATGTTACAACAAGTTCAATTGAGTTGTCTTTTAGTTGCTCCATATTTTGAGCTGCTCCTATGATTATGCTATGTGTCGTTGAATTAATTTCCATTTTGCAAAGGTGAGAATATTGTAAATCGTCAGCATAAAGTTTTTAATAAAGGATTAAATATAGGTAAAGGGATGTTTTAATAAAAAAAATTCAAACAAGTAATAAATGCTTGAGCTTAATCGAAACATTAGTCCAAAAATTCTCTAAATGATTGGGTTCGGAGTCAAGTAAAATAAACCTAAAGTGAGTGTTAAAGTTTGATGAGTAAATTTTGATCGTTTTGACTTTTGACTTTTTGAATACTTTGTTCTAAATCTAATCATCAGACAACTTCTCAACAATAGATTGTAGCAATGGCTTGTAGCCGTCTAAAAGGATTTAAATTACTACAACTCTTCCCCCAACCAACATTTTAATTGATCAATGTATTATGATTCCATTGGTCTAATTCTTCTTGCAAATATTCAATTTTTGATTCAATTGTCTTAATCATACCATCTCTTTCAATGATATTTAGTTCGGCATGTTTAACAACTAGTTCACCATCACCCCATTTTCCACTACTTACTTTACCTGATACACAGTTCAAACCTTTCAATAGTTTTACTTGGCTTTTTAATTCAGACAATTCAAAAATCTTATAATATATTGGGCTATTTGCTTCATGAATTTTTGTTTTTAATAAAATCAATTCATTTGACAATTCCATCCATTTTTTAATAGACTCCACTGCCGAGTATGGACGAGGATTACCTTCATCAACAACATTATATTGTGATGCTTTGAAAAATTCTTCGGCCATCATACCGACTAATTTGTTTTTCTTCTTTAATGCTTTTTTAACATTCATATCATTAGATTTTACCCCAACCTGACCATTCCATACATTTCAATCTGTATTCTTCGATCAACTTGAGAAAGTTTATAAATTTATTCATAAAAAAATATAATATAAATTTTTGGTAAAAAAAAATCCTCACAAAAAAATTGTGAGGATTAAGAGATTATTTTCTTTTTACTTTTTGAGAAAACTCTTTACTAACTTGATGGTCTCTCCATCATTTAAAATCTAAATCTGATCTTTTAACGTCTCTTTCCTCAATAGATGCCAATTTTAGTGCTTCTTTTGGTTTAATTGATGCCACTCTTGTTTTGAATTCGTCAATTGCTCTTATCAAACCATCGTAAACGGGATTCTTTGATTTAATATCTAAAATGAAACGATTATCATCAAAACTCTCATTACTAATATCTACATTTACCTCTGACGATATTTCTTTCTCATCTAAAACACTACCAGGATTAAAACTTACTCTATATGTTACCTCTTTGAATTTTTCTTTTACGAATGCTTCTGTTGGTAATTTTTGGCCGAATTTATTTGACATTGAAATTTTCCATTTAAAATTATTTCCTGAATTAATACCAGACACCTTAAAAGTCATTCTTAACGATACATCCAAATTCAAACTTTCATATCCTAATCTATCCAATTTATATATATTGGTTTTACCTCTATACCTTCTTTCATTTTTTCTGTCTTCCTCCCAATTTCTATAGTTTCTATTGAATTGTCTAGCTAAAGCATGAGTTTTCATTTTTTCTTTTTGTTCTTCACTTTCAAATTCACCAGTAATTCTAGCAAACACTAATTCCAAAAAGTCTTCTTTTGAATTATATGAGTTGTAAGCTAAACAACTAAAATTAACACTTTGGTTATTGTTCTTTTTTTGTAAATCCTCATCAACAAATTCTCTAAATCTTGGGTGAATTGTTGGTATACTTCTTCTACTTAATATCTCTTGGAATTGTCTACCTTGTTCGGTTTCATTTTCAAATTCGTCATATAAAACGTCTACCAATACTCTATTAATTTTTTCATTCAACGGTAATGATTCTCCAGTCGAAACATATCCATATTTTATATCATCCTCATTTCCACCCTCGTCATCGGGAAATGATTTGAATTCTGGACTTTTATTTTTTCCTCTAAATGGTTGATATTTTGGATTTGATTCTTGAACCCATTTTGTATTTTCTTTACCATATTCATTATACAATTTCAATATGATATCCTTATGTTCTTCATAAAATTCAAAAACATCTTTATCAGGGTTAAATAAAATTGGATTTTTATCACCCAATAACCATCCGACATGAACAACACCTTCTTTAAATTTTTGTCTATTACCGGATACTGTCAATTCTTTTTTCCAACCTACGTGAATTTTATTTTCATATAGACTTATAGGTCTATAAATCGCACTTTCAGGTTGTGCCATCTCAGGTAAATCTTGATTTAGACTTTCTTTAATGAGAAATAATAGTTTTTCTTTTGTATATTTTTTCATATGTACACTTATTCATATAAATACTTTGATACTTAAGTTTAGAACCAATAGGGTGTGTCTCTATTTTTATAATTACAAGTCGTCTGTTCCATCAAGATAATCATAATTAATATTAGATGTATTTTGATTATTCTGTGACCAATAGATAGATCTGACTTTTGCACCCAAATCAAAATCGTTAGGAGTATTTAAAATGTCTTCAGCGGAAATGGTAATTAGTGTTGTTCTATTTTTCATTATGGTTTTCACATAATCATTTTGTACATTGTATGTTTTATTATAACAATTTCTACATGCTTGTCCCGAACCCTCTACATATCCATACCTATAATCTATGTGGGTGTTAATTAAAACGTCAGTTAATTTACCACACAAAACACAAGTTTCATAAATTTCATTTTGGTTTAGGTCTTCCACAGATGTTACCAATCCTTCATTGTTAATTTTTAATTGAACGTGATGTTGTGCCATAATAGTAGTTTAAATTGAAAGTTAAATAATATTTTTATAAAAAAAAATTAAATTTTAAAAATACAACAAAACGTCAGAAAATTTACTTAAAAGGAGATATATTTGAAGGCATGTTCATGAGAGTTGCGTCTTCAGCCATCATAACAGACTGAGCCAACCTGTTAGCCTGAAGCGCAATGGTGTTAACATCTCTTTCGTAAGTCTCACTTGAAGCGTATCTGTTGTCGTTCTTATTAACAAAATTCTGAACAAGGTCTGCGGCCGTTTTACCCTTACCTAAGTAATTTTTTGCAATTAAATCGTAATATCTGTCAATACCACTTTGTACCGAATTGGCGAACCAGTTTTTACCACTATCTGTATTTCCAACATTAAATGGGTTTTTTGTTCTTATCGGTCTTGCATTAGGATCTTTTGAAAAACCACCCTCAGCTGTTAATTGTGCAAGTGCCAATTCTGGTGGTACATATCTTCCGTGTCTTTGAAATGCACTAACCGCACCTTTAGTTAACATATCACCCGTAATATTTAATAAATTACTACTTCTGGTTGATATAAACTTCTGACAAATTTCAGTGTATTTTTTTGTTCCTTCCTCTGTTGTTAAATCTATATCGGTGAACTGTGCACTTCCTCCGGTTACAACAGTATCAATTAGTTTTTTAAGATCTTCAGATTTTACACCCTTTGCTTTTAATTTTGTAATTAAAACTTCAATATCTCTGACTGTCATTACCGAACCTAAACCCGTTGTCGAATATCCTACCATTGAATCTAGTTCATCAGGTGACGCACCTGAATTGTTTGAAACATGAAGGTGATTGTAATGATTTCCTCCCGTATTAGTTTGCCACAGAACTGCTTTATCGTTTCCACTTTCTGTATTCCAAGTATATCCTAATTTTAACAACGCATCTTTTACCAAGTTTCCTTTATCTCTAAATGTTGGGTTACCATTTGAAGAATTAGTAGCACCTTTAGCACTTTCACCGTCTAATATTGCTATATCAACGGCAGTATTTGTCATATGTCTACTCCTACGACCTGATTTTGTATGATAACCATGACCTGATTTTGCAGTCGTAATTGTCACAACTACGTTAGCGGCTGACGCAGCTTTTTGTAGATCATCTAACAATGACTTGTTGACTTCGTCATATTTGGTTTCATCATTATCAAATTTAACATTGGAATAATTAGTATCATCTAATTGAATTAGTGTAATTTCGTTCATTAAATCCGCAAAAGAAACTTCTGATATTGGTTCTTTCTCTTCCAAATCATTATCTTTTTTAAATTTTTGAACTGCAGAAGCAGTTTCTGGACCAAACTTTCCATCTACACCATGTTTAGGTAAACTATATCCGAGTAGTGTTAGACCAATTTGAATTGTTTCAACTTCTTTTTGGTATTCGTAATTTCCCGAAGATTGTTGTTTAATATCATTATCAATTTTTTCTAAAGTATCAAAAAACTGTTTAACATCTTCACCCACAAAATCAGCTTTTTTAGGGTCATCTACTTTCTTATCTTCTTTTTTCTTAATTCCTAATGTCCTTAATATTTTATCGAAAAACTTTTGTTCTTTTAAAGTTCTTTCTCCATATGTTATAGAATGGATCCTTTCTAAATCTTCAATTATATTTTTTTTCATACTATAATAAATATTGCATAGTAATCCTTCTTATATATTATCTTAAGTTATCAACTTCAAACCATCAGCGTTTCACCCACATGGTATTATATGATAACCATTTATGACACTATCGGGGACAATCTCCACCCTATTTGGGTTTACCAACCCGACTTCTGTTCCTCCTGGGTTACCGGAATTAGTATAATCCTTTGAAGGAAGTATGAAGTGTCAATAATAAATATTTCAAAAATCTCCTTCTGTATGAGAAATTTTATCCCAATCATCTCTACCACCCGTATTTCGGGTTTTGTCCCACTCGTCATTTTTATTATCCCAATTCAAAAAATCTTTACCTTTGTAATTTGGATATTTTTTTTTCATAGTATCAATACCTTTAACCCATAACCAAGAAATTGGAATTACGACGACTAAAGTAATTAAAATTGTGATTAAATAACTCATAATTAACGGTTTAATTTATTAATACATTCTTCTATTTTATATCTTAATTTACCACCATATCCATAATCACCATTTACCTGAACGTGTCTCCACATTAGTACTCTTGGTTTCATCCATTTATATTGTTGGTCTAATTTCATATCATCAATAGAAATCCAATTAGATATTTTGTTATCTTTAACCCACTTTACTATTTCAGCAGCTCTTTCCCATTCAACTGAAGGTCTACTTAATTTATTCCAAAGGTTCTGATGTGTTGTTATATCCACAATTGGTGTGGTGATACCATAGTATTGAAATATACTTTTTAGTTGAATAAAACTAAAATGTTTTCTCCAATCTGAACTCACTACCAAACTTGCGTTTGTTTCATCACAAATCTTTTGAAGTGCTTGACAATCTTCTTCTACCCAAGGGTATGGTATTGTGAAAGTTTTATTAGTCTCATTAAGAGTAACCCTACCATCACCGAATGTTCCCCATGCTAATGGTCCGTCAATATCAATAAATATTATTTTTTGTCTCATTGTAAAGTTTAAGACATAAAACAACCCCTAATGAACAACCAAAACAAAATGATAAAATTAAAATTATTGTTTCCATATAGAATAAATTTTTGAATACGAGTTAGTTTTCATTTTTTAAAATTTTTAAAATTATCTATAAATCCTTTTTGATATTTTTTTATTTGATTGTCACTAAAACTTTTTAGTAGTCCAGTTGACATGTATGCTTGTATTTCATCATTAATAATATTTTTATCATCCATATATCCCATACCAATCAAAACCTTTTTTATTTTTTTGTAATCAGCCGATTTCATTTCATTAATTAAAATCAAAGAATTTTTTTTATATTTTGAGTTTGTATAAAATAGACCATGTGCAATTTCATGATCCATTGTATTGGATTTAAAGTTATCAGCACCAATTAAATACCATTTACTTCTAAACTTCTGAAATTTTAAAGGATAGTTTTCACAGTAAGAATAGATATCACTCATTATTTTGTCATATGGTCCCCAAGTTCTGTATGAAAATGTTGATAAACCTTTTTCCACTATTTTAGATGGTATATTGAAACCACTCCAATCTTTAGGGTATGTGAAAATATCTTGTTTATTTTTTGTTTTATAAATATACATAAACCTTTCCCATGAAAATTCTTTTCCTCTAATTTCATCGTACGATGATTCATAGAATTCTTGATATCTACAAAACAACATTGCTCTTTGATATTTGTCTTTCACAGAAACAGCAAATATTTTGGGTAAAATTTCTTTTACTTCACCTTTTACGTAGTCATTTGATATCTTCATGTGATAATTGATATATTTGAACAAATTTAAAAATAAAAATGGATATACAAAAAAATTTTTATTTTATTGATAATCAACGTCTTATGCCTTCGTATTTTTTTACTAAGTTTTTTATATATTGTTCATCTTCAACAGATAGTAAATCTCTGCACCTTTTCAAATATTCAAGATTATTCCAAAATTCCTCATCCATAATATTTGGTCTTCTGACACCATATGTCTTGGATGTAATTTGTTCTTCCTTGATATATCCAACCATAATCAAATGATCTAATATTTGATTAATTTCTTTTTGATCACATGAATTTATATACTCCGATGGACAAATTTCTAAATCGTTTGTGGAAAATATAGGCATAAAAATATCTTTTAATTTCTTAAAAGATATTAAATATTTTTTAAAAAAAGAAATTTTATTCAGCTGGTTATGTTGAAGGACTTTCTTCCTCAACAACAGTTTCAATTTCTTCTTCTAAATCTAAAAGAACATATTTACTTCCTGATGTTTCACCGTTTACAGGATTAGGAGATTCTTCAGAGTAAAATACTTGATTTGTTTCTAACCAAGATACACAAGCCTCTTTATCACCCTTTAAGTGTTCGGTTCCTTCTGCTGATTTTTGAGTGTTTTCTAATACGATTATCCACATAGTTTTGTTTTTATATAAATATCAGTTATAATGCAAAACTCTCACCACAACCACAAGTTCGAGATGCATTTGGGTTTACCCATTGAAATCCCTTACCATTTAAACCACTTGAATATTGAAGTTCTGTCCCAAAAAGATATAAAACAGATTTTTTATCAATTATAACTTTCAAATCTCCTAAATCCACTATTTCATCATTTTCAGTAATTTGGTCGTCAAAATCCATTACATATGATAAACCACTACATCCACCACCTTTAACTCCTACTCTAAGTTTAAAGTTGTCTGTTGGTAGATTTTCTTCTTTCATTATATCAAATATGTGTTTTTTAGCGGTATCGGAAACTGTGATCATTTTACCTCAGTTTGATTCAACAACGAATCAATAGTTTTTTGATTCGTTTTTATTTCTCGGAATGTTTGTGTCTCTTTTCTAAGTTTAGACAATTCTTTCTGTTGAAAATAACAAACGAGTAACAAAGCAATCGCCGCTCCCATTGTTACGTTTTTTTGATTCTTCTTAAAAAATTCTATCATGATTATAAATATTTAAATTTAATTCTAAAATTGCTTTTGGCATGTTTTAATATTTACTTTTACCTCGTTTGTATTTCTCTAAATAAGAAAATGTTCCAGATTTTTGTTTCTTTTTGAATAAATCTGATATTTTTTTTGTTGGTCTCTTCGTTATTAGTTTTCCGGAATCTGTTTCCTCCATTATAGGGGCTCTCCAGATTTCAAATGCAATCCAAATTGCAGTTACAATAAATCCTATCCCAATGTATATCATAATTAAAGATTTTTCATAAAATATTTTGATTTCCAAAACTGCCACCATTTTCTTTTCACGATTGGTTTACATTCAGAGAATGGATTATCACCAAATGAAACCCTATTGGTATATTTTGACGTCAAAACATTTAAAAAAACTTCATGGTATCTTTCAGGCACCTCACGAAGATCTGCAACTATTTCAACATCTAATGATACCGGTCCTTCTAAAGTTTCAACAACAAACGTTTCTGATAGTTTTACTATCGTACTAGTTTTTATTGTAAGATATTTTGACCCAATTATATAATCGTTATTCATTTTATTCAACTTGGTTGTTAATTGAATCTGCTAGGGGTCTATTAACTTCTTCCAATATTTCCCACATAACTTGATAAGAACCCAATTCAATTTCTTTTACAAACATTTCACTTTGTAAACTATCAACAGTGCCTTTCGACTCTAGATTCTCCTCTATAATTTCTAAATGATTTTCTTTTAGATTGTTGTACTTGACAATTAACACTAAACATGTTAATGAAATTGTAACAAAATAAAACCTTGTGTCTTGTAATATTTCTAATATCTTTTTCAAAGATTTTGTATTTGAGTTAATAAATTGGTGACATCCTCCTCTGTTAAGTAACCTTTTACGTCTCCACCGGCTACAGGGTTGTCATAATGTATCTCATTTTCAAATAATACTGCAAGTTCATATAGTCCTTCGGCACCACCATATGAAGAATTATGACTAACAACAGATGCACCCCACCCATTTTCAAAATTAATACGGGTTTTTTTGCCACCAATAACTTCATTTTTAAATTCTTCAAACGATAAATCTTTAAATGTTTTCATATTGTTTAGTTTTAAAATATTTCTTCGGCAATTCCTAATATTTCTGCAAGTGCTAAAAATGTAGCTGCTGTGTAAAGATCACTCACAAACAACCCGTAACAAGCACCAAACCTAAATCCACTTTTAACAAGAGATATGCGAAAGTGACTTTTTGATTTACTTTCTTTTGGTTGCATAATTTTTAATTTATCATTTTATTTTTCAAAATTTCTTTTACCGCAATCCAATATACTAAATCATCTGAAAATCTATCAGCATTAAATTGGGTTTTCTTTTTATTTTCTTTTAAACTAACAATCTGTCTATCACAATGTTCTATTGACGCAAGACACGCTATTTTATTTATTGTCCTGTCAATCATTGTTGGGGTTCCTTTTGGATATAATGATGTAGCTATTTCATAATGATGATCATATAAAATATCAACCATTTTGAACAAATGTGGTCTTTTATTGACTATCATATACAGAATATTGATAATAAATTTATCATATTTTTTCGAAAATACAAAAGCATTTTACTAATATTTTTATAACTAATTAATTTTCAATTCATTAAGAAATCATATTTTTCTTTTTTCCATTCCATGTCTTTGTATTTTTTCATTCTATTATTGAGAACTTCGATTGCATCAAAAAAATATTCATTTACTGGAGTATTAGCTTTTCCAAATGATTGAACAAGATTACCTTTTCTATATTGTAAATTAATTCTTCTATTATTGTTTGACAAAGATATGTAAATATACAAAGCACCGTGAGGAAATTGTTTTGACATACAGTTTTTCATTAAAAACCCTTCCACCCTAAAATCCTCTTCAGAAATTAAAATTTTTGGATTGTATATTTCATCATCCACTTTGATTTTTTCTTCTATCTCATTAATAAATTCATTACTAAAATCATATTTTACTTTGAATCCTCTAGCAAAATGTAATTTAATACTTGACCAAATGTCCATAATAGATTCAAATTCATGATCATTTTTAGCTTTAAATTTTAATTTCACTCCTTTTTCTTCTATTAGTTTTCTTAACGAAAATAATTTATGTAGATTGTATATTAAAGAATCAGATTTTAATGTTTCTTTTTCCCATTTATTAAAAATATCAACTAAACATTTTTTTTCAGCTTCATTTTTTAATTCGTGGGTTTTTTTTGTGGGTGGTAAGTCATAACAATGATTTGACCATGGTATTTGTCTGATGTAGTCTACAAAATTTTCACCAAAAAGTTTGCAGAAATAGTTTAATGTGGATATATTAATGTGTTTTCCAATTTGTTTATTTAACTCAGATATTAAATATTTTGATTTGATTCCATATGAATCAAGAACCGCAGGTAGAAATTTATTATCATTTTTTCCCAAGTATCTTTTTTTAGGATAATCATTTTGAATATCAAAGTAAACATTATCATGTCCTTTAATTGATTTCTTATCTAAATGATAGTCAACGAGTAAATCAAACAATGGATTTATAACAAATTTATTGTCCCAATCTTTTTCAATATTGAAATTATTATTAAAATTTTTATATAATATATTTTTTAATAATGTTATCATTTGTTTAGTTTGTCTATCATACTTGACTCCCCAAAATTTTAACCTTTTTTCTCCTCTTATAAAACCACTTTCAGTTAATTCAAAAAGGTTTTTAAAATTGTTTTTCTTTCGAATGTAACAATTTTTAAACATTTTGTCATCTGTTAAATTGTCGTTTATGATTCTATAACTTGTGGTAATATCTCCGCTGTTTAAACATAAAATAAAGCCGTGTTCAAATACTACGTGTTTCTTTTTTCCATAACGATTATAATTTAAATTGAAACTTGATTTAAACTCTATTGTAATTTCATTTTTATATAATTCTAAATTACAAATAGATTCTGCAGGACTTTTTCTATCCTTTTTTATTTGATAATGAAAAAATATAAGATCCATCCATAAAATATATATAGATGGTTTCTATTTGTGAAGTTAAAATAGAATCTCGTCAGGTAAAGGAAGATTTGTTTGAGGACTAACTTCTTTTCCGTTTATTATAACTGGAACTTTTTTCTTTTCTTTCCAAATTAACGTCCCCCAATTTGCATTTCTTTTTATTCTTTGTTTTAACACAAAAATTGCCTGATCAAATTTTTCAGGTGGTTTTCCGTTACAAAAATGTCTCGATTGAAGACACTCACCAGTTTGAATATCAAACTCACATGTAACTCTATCTAATTGATCTTCGGTTCTTAATGATACAATAATTGATTTGTCTTTGTCAGTATAAGATGCCACACAATGATGCATGAATAAACCTTCTTCGTTGTACTCCTCCTCTCTTTTTAATATATGTGGATATATCAATACCATCTTAGACCTTTCTTCAGTTTCATAAGAAAAATAGTGACTCTCAATAGTTTTTTCAATATCATCTAAGGTCTTTTGATGGTATTCATATGTTACAACCCAACCCTTTATTATAGCAGATACTAACTTAGAAAGCTCTCTATGCTCCTCATGAAATTCCACAGAATTTTTAGCTCTCATGTAAACACTAGTATCATATTCTCTTATCTTATTTAACATATTAAAGTGATCATTTATTGTATTTACTAAATCGGTTGTTATAAAAGTTTTTTCACCTATACCAGTTGAATTTATAATTTTCAAAAGATTATCTTTCTCAATCTCTGATAACTTATATTTTGAATATTGAAAATTAATAATAAATGTTTTTGTATTTGTAGGTTCTTTATCAAGTCTTGTTGAATTTTCTAATATTTTTTTATCAATATTCCCAATGTAATTTGTGTAATTTTTACCAAAAAGATTACATATAATATAAAGTCCAAACAGATCTATATTAGGATTTTCATGCAATATTTTTATGGTAATCTTTGATTTTATTTCAAACATATCTAAAATTGAAGATAGAAGTTTTCTATCATTTTTTTTCAGAAACTTTTCAGTAGGATAAAAATTGTTAATCCAAAAAATCCAATCTCCGTTAGGTATTTTAATTTTTTTCTTTTGAATAAAATATCGTAAAAATTCTCTAAACAATTCCGTTGAATAATTTTTACTGTTTGACACTAATTTTTTTTGTGATTCAAATAATTCTAACACTGAATTAATTAATTCTGTATTATTTAAAATTTTTATATATTCATCAAAAACACTTTCGTTGATTTTTGTTTTTATTATGTTCGGGTGTAAAATTTTATTAAAAAAGTCTGTTCCTAACTTACTAAAGTTATTTACTCTGAAAGATTTTTCCGTAATTTTGCCGTTTTTAGTGATATTACCTATTGTAAAATTTCCCGTGTTTGTGTTTATAGTTAAAGATATAACTGAAAACATTTTTCTAAAATGTTTACAATTAAACTTTCTTGATTTTATATTTTTATATAGTTTTAATGTGACCTTATCACCCCTTTTAACAATTGACCTTTCGATTAATATTGTTGTAATAGAACTAAAGGGTCTACCGTAATGTTTTTTAATTAAATCATCATCGGTCGTATAAATTTCGTGGTTAAATGTGTTTTCATTTACAAAATTTACACTATCATTTTCCGATCTATTTAATTTTTCTCCGCTAAAATAATAAATGTGTTTTTTATTACTTGGGGGTAAATGATAGTTTAAAACGGGTAATTTTTTTATTGAAAAAACATCCTGGTTATTGTCTTTGTAGTATGCCAAAAGCTTTTCCATTGTAGCTGGGATGACTATAGTACTCTCGTCCACCTGAAAAGGGGTCGGCTTTTCTCTGTCAGATAATAGTGAATGATCTTTATATGACTCTATTATTGAATAATTAAACCTTTGAGATAATATAATCTCCATATAATTAAACATTTAAAAGTCAAATATAAGAAAATAATTTAAGATATACTTATTTATATAAAATATTTTTATGGCGAAAGGAAAATCAACTAAGGGTGAGTCAAGAAAGGTTTCTTTTGGTAAAAGAAAAGGTGGAAAGGCCTATAAATCAAGAAATAAGAATGACAAATCCGAAAAAAATTATAGAGGACAAGGTCGTTAATTACTTAAGGGAGCTTTAATTGACGGATGTGATTGATAATCAATTAGTACAAAACAATCCGGTCTATAACTCATTATTTTTTGTTCAAATGTTTTTTCTCCCAAATGTTCTTTAACTGCCTCGTGCATGTACCAATTACGCTCGGTAATTTGAACAGTAGGTAATTCAAATGGAGTTCTTCCAATTTGTTCTTTTGCTTGCTCAATATGGTTGATATAGAGATGAGTATCTCCTAAATTACCAATAAGTTCATCAGGTAACATGTTCACTTCCTTAGCAATTATTTCAAGTAATAATGCGTATGAAGCAATATTAAATGGTAATCCTAAAAATGTATCTACTGAACGTTGATTCCACATTAAAGAGATTGTTCGTTTTGGTATATTGTATAATTGCAATTCTTCACTCAACCCACCACCGAATGGTATTAAATCATCGACTGTAGATTTGAATTTTTCTGTACCCATTTTTTGTTCCAATAGTTTCCATCTCTCCTTGCCACTCAATTCTCTTGTATAAACTTGAAATCCATAATGACAAGGTGGAAGAACCATTTGGTCTAACTCACCCACATTCCAAGCACTAACCATCAATCTTCTACTATCGGGATTTGTTTTTAGGGTGTTGATTAGGTTTGCGATTTGGTCAACATATTCAATACGAGTATCCATATCGACTTTATCCCATTTATATTGTTTCCAATTTCTCCATTGTTCACCATAAATTGGTCCTAATTTACCCCATTTTTTTTCAAACTTATCATCTGTTTTAATTTTGTTGATGAATTCTTCTTGTGTCAACCAATATGGGTCAGGTTCTGAATTTTTTAATACCCAGTTTTTATAAGCGTCTCCATCCCATATGTGGCAATCATAATCCAATAAGAATTTTATGTTAGTGTCTCCACGAAGAAACCATAAAAGTTCTGCAACCACAGTTTTCCAAGCCATTTTCTTTGTTGTTAAAATAGGAAATCCTTCAGACATCTTGTGACGAATTTGTCTACCAAAAACTGATATGGTACCTGTTCCTGTTCTATCCTTTTTTTCCACACCTGTATTTAGAATATCTTCCAATAAGGCTTGATAACTTGAATCTAAATTATTCATAGCTAGATTTTATGTGACTCATTGCTAATTCGAGTGATTCTAACATCGTCATTTTATTATTTTTTTCTCTCAAAAGCCTTGAAAGATCTAATACCTGATCACGAATTTTTAACTCATAAGCCTGGTGCATCAGCTCATCTATAATTTCTTCGTTTGTCATAACAAATGTTTATTGTTCCATTCCTCTATAATGTATCCTAAGTTATCGGAAAGATAATCTATTTTAGATAACCAACTCAACACATCGTTAACACCTAAATTATAAGATTCCTCAACACATTTTTCAACTGATTGTCTGTCTATATTATTCATGTATTTTCTGTATTTGAAATCCAATCATAAATGTTAACCATCTAATAGTAAAACCCCATGAAGGCGACATTTTCCCATCGTCATAATATGAATATTTGTCATAGTAAAATATTATTGCGGGAAAAATAAACCAATGATGTTTTTTTTTATAAACAAAAAAATCTTTTAGATATACTTTTTTTGCCATAATACGTTTCTATTTTTTAAATGATTCAAAATTTCATCAAAACAATTATTATCTTTTGCAATTATTTCTGGTGGGTAAACACCAAATTCATTTATATTTTTATTCAAAATCAAATCAACAACTGCAGTACAAGTGAAAGCGGTGCACCTTGACATTGAGCTGAATTCACCGTCATGTTTATCAACTAATGAATATTGTAAATGAATTTTATTACCTAACAAATCGATACCATTGATATCGGCTATCATAACAGTTAAATCTTTATCACTCGGTTTCATTTTCCACTCGTTTATCAATACTTGTACGGTGTTATTTAAATTTTCTTTTTTAAAGAAACCCATATCTTTCAAAAGATTAATTTTATCGGCATAACCTGGATATCTGATGGTTTTTTCTGTCATATTTTGAATCTCAGGAAATGATGTGAGAAGTGTTCTTAGTCCATCGGTTTCAAATGCTTCCAAAGTTCCAACATTTTCTACATACAAATTTTCAATATCAGATAATGGTTCCTCGATTACATCAACACCATTAATTCTTTTTCTTACTGGTCTAGTATAAAATTCAATAACATCTGATGGTGAATATGGGGCTTTATATTCAAACGGTAAAACTCTCTCTTGGGGTAACCCTCCGACGCTGAACTTATAATTTTTTACTAACATATTTTCGGACTCCCGACCTAAAATTATATTACTCATACCTGGTGCAATACCACAGTCGATTACGACACGCAAATTATTTTCTTTTGCTAAAGCATCGAGTGGTCTATAGTCTTCAATAAAGAATGATATATCGACACAATCTTTTTTTGCCCAACAAATTATATCTTTCAAAACTCTATAACCAACACGACCAGGTACCGCCGACACAACCAAATCAAAATCAATAAGTTGTGTTTCGTAATTGAACATTGTCAAATCAACTTGTTTTTTTTCTATGTCAGTATAGTTTGATAGTAGATTCAGATTATTTTTATCCATATCATAACTTACAACATTATGATCACTTCTACTTAAATCGACCGCAATTGTTCTTCCGACCAATCCAGCACCTAAAACAGCAATTTTACTCATTATTCAAATTTTTATCTTTCAATATTTTCAAGGATTTATATATAAAATATGTTTCCTGAACAGAAAATGTATTATTTTGATACGCAAATTCTATAGCCTTTTCTACCACAGATAGTGCTGTTTCTTTGTCCATTTTACTAAGAAATTCATCGAACTCTTTTTCTGAAGGAAATTCAATTAATCCACCAAATATATTTTCCATAACTCGAATATATTAAATTTATTTGGCAATACAAAATAATTATAGATATGTCTGTACACATTAACAACAAAACATTTGAGGCCGAATACTTAACTAACCCTGATGATATCCGACGTGGTATGATGGGTAGAAAAGAATTAAATGGATGTATGGTATTCAAAATCGGTAAAGGTCATCATTCATTTTGGATGAAGAATTGTCTAATCCCATTGGATATTGTCTTTGTTAACAATAACAGAATATCAAGAATTCACCACAATTGTCCCCCAGCCGACAAACATCAACTAAACCCACTTAGATATACAGGAATAGGAGACCATGTTATTGAATTTAAAGGAGGAACCTGTTCAAAATTTAAAGTTGGGGACAGAGTAAATCTATATTTAGGAAGTCCTGAGAATCCTATTATTTAGTCATGAACCATTATTCTTTCAACGAATAAAATATGTTTATCTAAAATTTCATTGAAAATAAATGCGGTTGCAGACTCATTTACCACCTCAATATCAGTAATAACAACTTTCTCCAACATTTCATTTTCTTTAAACTTGGTTAGTTCATTACCAATCTCTAAGTTTTTAGCTTGAATCCAAGATTCGTTTACGTAAAATTTTTGATTATCAACAGTTTTTAAAACAGCTCCGTCTTCACAAGTTATTTTAAGGTAAGAATCTATAGTAATTTCTTCATTTTCAAAGACAGTTCCGTTAACAGATTCTGCAATTTCGAAATCATAACTTAAAAGGCCTTGACCATTATGAAAATCTTCTATAACAATAGACGCTAATCCATCGTAAAATACGTTACTACCCCTTAGAAATGTGCAAGCCATATATTTGTTTTAATATAAATACTACTAATTTGTTATTTCTTCTCTTTGTTTAAAAATTTTAGTGTATTTTTCAGATCTATTATTTTATAATTGTTTTAATATATGGACTAAGATATTCTCGATAAATTTTAAGATGAGAATCACCATCGTAGTGTCCATCGTTCGGTATTGCTTCTATTTTGTTCTCATTTATAAAGTCAATAACACAACCAGGAACTATATTCATTTTTTCTAAAATGTTATTATATCCTACTTTTTTTGATAGTTCGTTTATATCCGTAAACCAACTAAAAAATATTAGAGGAATACCATAAAAATCACAGATAAACTTTGTTGCACACATAGTCATGAACACTTTATATTCAATGTTATATGTTGATGTCATGACATGATTAATCATAAAATCATCCACGGGTAGTTTCTTCTCAAATATTTTTTCTAAGTTTTTTTCGTTTTTATGTGCATTAAAAGTATAAAAATATAAGTCTCTAAAAATTTGACCATGTCTCATCTGTTCATTTATACTCAGGTTTGGTATCATTTGGTTTCTGTTAATTTCATGTTCATTTACCCAATTATTAATACCCATAACCAACCTTGAGGGATCAGATATTTGAAATATAAAATAATCCACATTATATGTTTCTATCGTATATTTCATTTTTTCGAAATTCATTTCGTTACCTGCACCAGGTGAACATGTATAAATAACTTCTGCTTTAAATTCTTCGGATAAGTAAAAATGCCAAGGATTACCCCAAATATAACTTGAATGTGAACAACCTGTGACTCCAATTTTCATTACTAACTGTTGACTGTAATTATTTTTTTCTCTATATTTTATAAAAATATAAATCAAAATATTTATAAAAAAAATAGACATGGGATGTGGATGTAAAAAAAAGAAGATCATTCAACCTTCATCTGAGCCACAACAAGTTTCTTTAACAGTTACAGAAGCTTCACTACTAAATCAGACTGAAATAGAGAAATCAAAACAAGATGAACAGTTAAACGAAATTGTTAATCGAATCAAAGAGTTAACAAAAAATGAATAATCGGTAAATTCCGATTTTTTTTAGTAAAATAATATATAAGAATATATATACTAATATGAAAGCAGAAACTAAATTAACAAGCGTCAATATTTTAGACGATGTCTACAAAAAATTTAAAGTCAAATCAATTGAAGGATCAATCAATTTACAAAAATTGGTAAACAGATCATTAGATCTCTATATCAAAGATGAAAAATTTAGAGACTTAATTAATAACCATGATGGATTGGCATCAAGTGGGTCGAAATTTTAATTAATGAAAAAAAAGATATTATTACTATCGGATGACTTGAGGATGACATCTGGCATATCTACTATGTCGAAAGAATTTGTCATGGGAACGATAGAAAAATATGATTGGGTTCAACTAGGTTCCGCGATTAATCATCCTGAATTAGGAAAAATTGTATCTATTGATGATGATATAAAAAAAAGAACAGGTATAAAAGATGCGAGTCTTAAAATAATACCATACAACGGATATGGTGATATTTCTGTTATCAGAAAACTTTTGCAAGAAGAAAAACCTGATGCAATTTTACATTTTACTGATCCTCATTATTGGCAGTGGTTATATGACAACGAACACGAAATAAGACAACAAGTTCCAATACTTTATTATCACATTTGGGATAATCTACCTGATCCTTTTTATAATAGAAATTATTATGAAAGCTGCGATTGGATAGGTTGCATCTCGAAACAAACATATGGTATAGTTCATAGAGTAGGTAAAAGAAAAGATGAAATAACATTTAAACCATTAGATGATTGGCAGATAAGTTATGTCCCACATGGTATTAATCACAACACTTTTAAACCATTACAAAATGTTGGTAATGATATATACGATCTTATAAAAGGGAGTGAGGACTTAGATTTCATTTTGTTTTATAATAATAGAAACATAAGAAGAAAACAACCATCAGATGTTGTCTATTCTTTCAAACTATTTTGTGATAGATTACCTAAAGAGAGGGCAAATAAATGTTTGTTGTTGATGCATACAATACCGATTGATGACAATGGGACGGATTTATACGAGGTGGTAAATACAGTTTGTCCTAAATATAATGTAAAGTTTATTGGTCAAAAAATTGAACAGGAAAAGTTAAATGAGATTTATAATATTGTTGATTGCACAATTAACATTGCAAATAATGAGGGGTTTGGATTAACTACCGCAGAATCATTGATGGCTGGAACACCGATTATAGCAAATGTCACAGGTGGTTTACAAGACCAAATGGGGTTTGATTTCAATGAAAATGATTATATTTCTTTAGGAACGTTACATGATAAAAGAATACATGGATCAATAAATTATGGTGAATGGGTTGTTCCAATATGGCCATCAGCGATTAATATAAATGGATCACCCGCAACTCCATATATTTTCGATGACAGAGTAGACGATTATGAAGTTGCGGATGCTATAGAAAAAGTTTATAATTGGACAAGAGAGGAAAGAAAAAGAAGAGGTTTGTTAGGAAGAGAATTTATGTTAAAAAATTTATCAAGTAAAATTATGTGTGAAAAAATGTCAGAGGGTATTGATAGTGTAATAAAAAATTTCAAACCAAGAAAAAAATTCGACTTATATAAAATTGTATGAATAAACCCTTTTTATTATTTAGAGGACCAGTAAAATCAAGAAGTGGTTATGGATCACATTCAAGAGATTTATTGGAGGTTTTATATGAATCAGATTTGTTCGATATTAAAATTGATAGTTGTGGTTGGGGTATGAATCCGATGACAGCGTTGGAAGAGACCAATCAATTTCATAAATGGATTGAGTCAAATTTTATAACAAGTACAATTCCCACTCCAGATATCTATATTGAGGTTACGGTTCCAAACGAATTTCAAAGAAAGGGAAAGTTCAATATTGGAATAACTGCGGGTATTGAAACAACAATCGCACCTAAATCTTGGATTGATGGTTGTAATAAAATGGATTTAATTATTACTACTTCTTTGTTTTCAAGAGATGTTTTACTACAAACAGTTTATAATGAAACAGAAAAAAATACCGGTAAATTAGTAAATCAACATAAAATTAAAACTCCAATTGAAATACTATTCGAGGGTATTAATGAAAATATTTTTAATAACACATATGAAAAAATTGATTTAGAAATCAATGAAGATTTTGCATTTTTATTTGTTGGTCATTGGTTGAATGGTAAATTAGGACACGATAGAAAAGATGTGGGTATGTTAATTAAATGTTTTAATGAGTCTTTTAAAAATCATGAAAATAAACCTGCATTAATTTTAAAAACGTCTTCTGCAAATTTTTCAATCAAAGAAAGAGAAAATTTTCGAAAGAAAATTAAATCCATAATAGATCAATCAGAAAATCCACCTTCGATATATCTTTTATTTGGTGAGCTAAGTGATTCAGAAATGAATAATCTGTATAATCATCCCAAAGTAAAGTGTATGATTTCAATTACAAAAGGGGAAGGATTTGGTAGACCATTGTTAGAATTCACAATGACGGGTAAACCGGTAATTGCATCTAATTGGTCTGGACACAAAGATTTTTTACCCATGGATAAGGCAATAATGGTTGGGGGGTCTTTGACCGAAGTTCACGAATCATCCATAAATGAATTTATTATCAAAGGTTCAAAATGGTTTACCGCAAATTACAATGAGGTGATAGAGGTTATGAAAATAGTAGAAAAGGATTATGATAATTTTTTAGAAAGATCAGAAACATTAAGAAAAGAGAACCTATCAAAGTTTACTTTAAATAAAATGAAAGAAAAATTAATTGAAATATTAACGCCTTATATAAATCAACCATTTGAAAATAAAATTGTTCTACCAAAATTGACTAAAGTAAATTAAATATGAATTTTAAATTTCTAAGAGGTAAGGATCCTGAAATTAGATTTTTACAAAATGAAACTTTTTTAGTTCAACCAATTTTATCATTTGATAGACACAATGTAGAGTTCTGTTTTCAATTTGATGATAATGATCCTGTCCATTTGGGATCTGGTGAAAACAATTTACATTTAGTTATTACACCGACACCAAATGGAAATATTATTTTTAATGATAACGGAAGAACATTCAAAATTTTTGCAAGAGAAATAAATCAAGGAGGTGAGAGAGCATGAAAATAAGTTATGCGATTACAGTTTGTAATGAATTAGATGAAATTAAAAGATTGTTACCCTTTATTCTTGAGAACAAAAGGATAGAAGATGAAATTGTTATTTTATTTGATGAAAAAAATGGATTTAAAGAAGTTTTAGATTTTCTTTTACCTTATAATTTAAAACCAGATGTTCAGATTTGGAGGAATAATGGATTTAGAAAAGATTTTGCCGAATGGAAAAACAGATTGAATTATTATTGTGTTGGAGATTATATATTTCAATTAGATGCTGATGAAATGATAAGTAAAGATTTGATTAGAGACTTACCAAGTATTATTGAATTGAATCCTGAGACAGATTTATTTTATATTCCACGTTTAAATACCGTTGAGGGTATAACTATGGAACATATTAGAAACTGGCGATGGAATATGGATGATAAAATGAGAATAAACTTCCCTGATTATCAAGGAAGAATTTATAAAGGTAATTTGAGGTGGGAGGGTAAAGTTCATGAAAAAATTATTGGTGCGAAATATTATTCTCTAATCCCAGTGGATAATGATGAATATTTTATTGAACATAACAAAACAATAACAAGACAAGAAAATCAAAATAATTTTTATAATACTATATGAATGTTCTTATAACAGGTGTTGCTGGTTTACTCGGTTCGAGATTAGCAGATTATATTTTAGAAAAGTATCCCGATATTAAAATTACAGGCATAGATGATTTGAGTGGTGGTTATTTAGACAATGTTGATACTCGTGTTGATTTTTGGAAAATGAATTTGGTGGAGGCGGATTTAGATGTTTGTTTTAGTAGAAGAAAAATTGATTATGTTTTTCATTTCGCAGCCTATGCCGCAGAAGGACTATCACCATTTATAAGAAGTTACAACTATCAAAATAATTTGATTGCAACAGTTAAAATTGTAAATGCCTGTATCAAACATAATATAAAAAGATTGGTTTTTACTTCCTCAATGGCCGTTTATGGAAATGGTAACCCTCCGTTTAATGAAAATGATTTACCTCAACCAGTTGATCCCTATGGTATCGCAAAATATGCATGTGAAATGGATATTAAAGTAGCAGGTGAACAACACGGATTGGATTGGTGTATTATAAGACCTCATAATTTTTATGGTGTAAAACAAAATATTTGGGACAAATATAGAAACGTAATTGGTATTTGGATGTATCAATATATGAATGGTGAAAAGATGACAATATTTGGTGATGGTGAACAAAAAAGAGCATTTAGTTTTATTGATGATTCTTTAGAGGGTTTATGGAGAGCCTCACAACAAGATAATTGTTCTAAACAAATTTTTAATTTAGGTGCCACAAAATACTATACCATAAATGAGGCTAATAATATTTTAAAAGATATCATTCAAGGGGGTCAAACTGTTTATATAGAACAAAGACATGAAGTAAAAAATGCACATCCAACGTGGCAAAAATCGGTTGAGATCCTTGGTTATTGTGATAGGACATCACTGTATGATGGAATTAAAATTATGTGGGAATGGGCTAAACAACAACCAAAAAGAGAAAGATATAAATGGTCTGAATACGAAATAAGAAACGGATTATATTCATTTTGGCGATAATATGAAAAAATTTTTAGTAATAACATCAATCACAGATGGAAAAGACGATTTAGTGGATCCCCTAATAGTTTTTGATAATTGTGATTACATTTCATTTGTTGATAAATCGTACGAAGTAAAAGTATGGGAACAAAAAGATGTTTTTAAATTTTCAAATATTGATAATTTTACAAACAGAAGAAACGCTAAGCCTTACAAAATTATAAGTTCCCTGATGTTTCCACAATATGAATACATAATTTGGGTAGACGGTAATCACCAACTAAAAAAAGATCCTCAAAGTATAATAGATGAATACGGTTCTGATGTAGATCTTTTTCTTTTTAAACATCCTGACAGAAAATGTATATATCAAGAAATATCAGCTTGTGCGCAATGGCAACTTGATCACAGAGAAAATTTAGAAAATCAGTTTAAATTTTATAAGTATATGGGAATGCCAACCGATTTTGGTTTATTCGAAATGTCAACTTTTATTGTTAAAACAAGTGATGTGGTTAAAGAATTACAACTAATGTGGTGGGAACAACTATGTAGATTTAGTTCAAGAGATCAAATAAGTTTTCCTTTCTGTTTATGGAGAATGAAAGATAGAATAAAAAAGAAAAGATTAAGGGGATTTTCAAACTTATTTTCAATGGGGGGAAAGAACGAAGGAAATGAATACTTTGAAGATCAAGGAAAACATAAAAAATATTAAATGAAAACAATAATAAATTATTCAACAAGTGGAATGGGAAATAGGTTGAGACCATTATCTTCTTGTTATGCAATTTCAAAAAAATCTGGTAGACAATTAAAAGCATATTGGGACAACATCACTACAAACGGTTGTTTAGCAAGATTTGATGAGTTATTCGAAAACGATCTTGATGTTCTTTCATTAGAAGATCTTTCTAATTTAGATGATTGTTTATTGTTAACAGAATCGGGTCACGGTGGTCACGGTATAGACAGAGAAGTCACAAAGTTTGGAAGAACTACTTTAAAAGAATTGTCTTTGAAGAATCCATATAGACATTACGAATCATTTTCATATGACGATAAACAAAAAAATGTTATAATATACCATAATAACTTTTTACCAACTGTAGATAAAAAAGACTGCGCTGAATTCTTAATAAATCTTAAACCAATAAAAAAAGTTCAACAAAAAATAGATCACTATGTTGGGGAATTAGGTTTAAATAAAAATGTGATTGGTGTTCATGCTAGAGGAACAGATTTTGGTGCACCTCTGACCTTATATGTTAATGCAATAAAAAAATTATTAGAACAAAATCCTAAACAAAAAATTTTTCTATCAACTGAAGATCCTGATTATGAAAATGTAATATGTGATTTGTTTAGTGACAGTATCATATTAAGGAAAAAAGAAAATTACATAGTTAAAAAAGATTCCAAAAAAGAATGGAATGATCATACAAGTTTTGCGATAACCACAGAAGTTGCACAAGAGGGGTTAGAAGACATTTATTTATTGGCACACACTAACATATTGATATATCACCCACTAAGTAGTTTTGCTGAAATATCAAGAGTAATATCACAAAAATATTAAAATGAAATTACCTGAAAATTATAAATTTGTTACCTCTTTCAATACAAGATTGTATAATCATAGTCACAATCTTTTCATGAAAAACATACCTAATTCATATACAAAAAATAAAATTTTTGTTTATCATGAAAATTCATTCGATAATTCTATGTATAATCAATCTATTGATTTTTCAAAATTAGAAAATTATAAAAATATTCAATACATGGATTTATTTGAAAATAATAAATGGTTAAAAGATTTTCTAATCACATCACCTTTTAAAGATTGTTATAAATCTTCAAATTATTATATGAAGAATTCTCCCTTTTGGTTTAGAAAAGTAGTTGCAATTTGTGACGCAATTGAAATGTTTGAAATAGGTGATGTAATGATTTGGGCGGATGTTGACTCTTATCTATGTAAAGATTTACCTGATAACTTTTATGAATATTTTGAAGAAAATGATTGGTTGGTTATACTGAGATATAAAGATTGGATAGAAAGTGGTTTTCAATTCATAAAAATTAATGAAAAGACTAAAGATTTCGCAAAATTTTATTTAAATTATTACTTATCAGGTAATGTTTTTGTAAATGAACCTGAATGGGCGGATAATTGGGTTTTAGAATCTTGTTTTAAACTGTACAATAAAGAACTTAAACACGGTGGTTTAACGGAAGATTTTGGTTGTCCGATTGATATAAACAATTATATTAATCATTCTAAAAATCCATTAAAAGAAGTTAGAGCAAAAGAAAAAATTTAATATGGAAAAAATATATAGTAAAATTGATCCCAATAAATTATTACACATAATTGTCAGAAAGAAAGATATGAAACCTGGTAGAGAGGATATTATTTCTGAAGATAATTTTATTCAATGTTCTATGTTGAACATGAATGAGGGTAAAACTTTTAGACCTCACAGACATATTTGGAAAGAAAGAAATCGTAATGTTATTGCACAAGAAAGTTGGGTTGTGATAAGTGGAAGTGTAAAATGTATTTTTTATGATTTAGATGATAATATTATATCCGAACCAATTTTATATCCAGGTGATACGAGTTTTACTTTAGAAGGTGGTCATAACTATTTAATACTCGAAGATGAGACACTAGTCTATGAATATAAGACTGGACCTTATGAAGGACAATCAATGGATAAAACATTCATAAATTAAAATCATGAAATTACACTTAGGTTGTGGAAAAAGAAATTTTGGTTCTGATTGGATTCATATAGATGGTGGTAATTTTTCACATTTACATTCACATGATATAACTAAAATTCCATTTAAAGATAATTCAGTTGATTTAATATACTCATCTCACGTTATAGAATACTTTGATAGGGTAGAAGTTCTTGACGTATTAAAAGAATGGAACAGAGTTTTAAAACTAAATGGATTATTAAGACTTGCTGTTCCCGATTTTGAAATTATGACCGAATTATATGTCAAAAGGAAAATTGAGCTGAGTAGGTTTTTAGGACCTTTATATGGGAAAATGAATATGGGTAATAATATAATATATCATAAGACAACTTATGATTATAAATCAATTTCAGATATTTTATATTCATGTGGATTTGATGGTATCAGAAGATATGATTGGAGATTAACAGATCATGAAAATGAGGATGATCATTCACAAGCATATATTCCCCACATGGATAAAGAAAATGGTGTGTTAATAAGTTTAAATGTTGAGTGTAATAAAAAGATGACAATTTAATTGTTTAAACAACAAATTTTTAATATATTTTAAAATGAATTTTGATATTATTTCAAGTTTTGAAAAAGAAATATCTAACTTTTTTGGTTCCAAATATGCGGTTGCGGTTGATAGTTGCACACATGGAATAGAACTTTGTTTAAGATATACAAAAGAAACCAAAATAAATGTTCCAAAAAATACATATCTATCGATTCCTTTTTTATCGGAAAAATTAGGAATCGGAAGAGTATGGAGGGAAGAATTTTGGACAGATTACTACACTTTGAATTATGGTGATAAAAGAATCATAGATGCTGCGGTTTTATGGAAAAAGGATTCATACATTCCTAACACTTTTATGTGTTTAAGTTTTCAATATCAAAAACATTTATCATTAGGTAGGGGAGGTATGATCTTACTTGATGATGAAAAAGCAGCAGTGGAATTAAAAAAAATGTCTTATGATGGTAGATTACCGAATATACCTTGGAGAAATCAAAACATTAATACAATAGGTTATCACTATTATATGACTCCCGAGACCGCTCAAATGGGTTTGGATAAATTACAAAGGGCAATTGAAACTACACCAAGACAATGGGTTGTTACCGATTGGCCGGATTTAACACAAATGGATATTTTCAAAAATGAATAGAAGAGCACTTATTACTGGAATAAATGGTATGGACGGATCTCATTTGGCAGATTTTTTATTGTCAAAAGGTTACGAAGTTTTTGGTATGGAAAGAACTGAATCCGAAGAAAACAGAATAAACTCATCACATTTAATTGGTAAAGTTACATTTCTTAAAGGTGATTTAGTCGATGGAAGTTCTCTTTCAAAATGTTTAAAGGAATCTAATCCAGACGAAGTCTATAACTTTGCAGCACAGTCTTTTGTTGGTGATAGTTGGATGACACCCGAATCACAGGCAAATATAACCGGATTAGGTGTTCTCAGATTATTAGATGCAATAAGGGAACACGGAAATAAAGACTTAAAATTTTATCAAGCATCTTCATCAGAAATGTTTGGTAAAATGTATGAAAACCCTGTTAAGGAAACAACACCATTATATCCAAAATCGCCATATGCTGTTGCTAAATTATATGCACATTGGATTACTAAAAATTATAGAGAATCATATGGAATGTTTAACTGTAGTGGAATTGCATTTAATCATGAAAGTGAAAGAAGAGGTGTTAGATTTGTTGTAAGAAAAATAACAAACGGTGTTGCTAAAATTCATTTAGGTTTATCTGACTCAATAACATTAGGAAATATAAAAATTGCGAAAGATTGGGGTTATTCACTCGATTTTGTTGAGGGTATGTGGTTGATGTTACAACAAGAAAATCCTGATGATTATATTTTATCGACCAATAAATCTAGAACAATAGAGGATTTGTTAAACATTGCTTTTAATTTCATTGGTGAATCTGAATGGACAAAATATATTAAGGTAGATCCGAAGTTTATTAGACCGATTGAAATGGATGCAATTAGAGGTGATTATTCAAAGGCAAAAAACATTTTGGGATGGGAACCTAAAACAAAATTTGAAGAGATGGTTGAAAAAATGGTAAAAAATGATATTAACATATTAAAAAATATAAAATGAAGAAAGCATTTATCACGGGTATTGCGGGACAAGACGGAAGTTATTTAGCCGAACACTTATTAGATTTAGGATATGAAATACATGGTATTGTTAGGAGAAATTCAACACCAGAACATCAAGAAAGTAGAATTGGACATCTTGAAGATAAGGTAAAAACTTATTATGGTGATCTTATCGATTATTCTACCTTACACAGATTGTTAGATCAAATACAACCTGATGAAATTTATAATATTGGTGCACAGTCACATGTAAGAATTAGTTTTGATATTCCAATTTTTACAGCTCAATCAAATGCGGTGGGAGTTTTAAATATGTTGGAGGCGTATAGAACTTCATGTCCGAATGCTAGATTTTATCAAGCCTCTTCATCTGAGATGTTTGGTTCCTCCGTAGACGATGATGGATTTCAAAGAGAAACAACAAGAATGACACCAGTATCACCATATGGTTGCACAAAAGTGTTTGGGTATAATATTGTTAGAAATTATAGACATGCATATAATTTGTTTGCAACAAATGGTATTCTTTTTAATCATGAATCTCCAAGAAGGGGGTCCAACTTTGTCACAAATAAAGTTGTGAAGGCAGCAGTAAGAATAAAACTTGGATTACAAAAAAGTTTAGAGTTAGGAAATTTGGATGCATATAGAGATTGGGGGCATTCTAAAGATTATGTAAAGGCTATGCATTTGATTAATAATCACACATCACCAGATGATTTTGTTGTCGCAACAGGGGAAAGTAGATCAGTAAGAGACATGTGTAAATATGTTTTTGAAACATTAGGTTTGGATTATCAAGAATATATAATCCAAAATCAAAAATTTTTACGACCTGAAGAATTATCCTATCTTAAAGGAGATTCATCTAAGGTTAGAAATATTTTAGGTTGGAAACCAGAATATACTTTCGAATCTATGATGGATGAAATGATTGAACATTGGTTGAAAATATATTCAAAATGAGAATTATTGTAACGGGTGGAGCTGGTTTTGTTGGAACCAATTTAATTAAAAGGTTATTAAATGAGGGTCATTTTATAATATCAATAGACAATTACACAACAGGTTTGAAAGATAATCATATTGATGGTGCCATAAAATATTTGGAAGATGATATTAGAAGATTTAACTCTTGGGGAAATTGTAAAAATATTGATGTAATTTATCATTTGGCTGCAGTTGCAAGAATACAACCATCTTTTAAAAATCCTAAAGAATACTTTGATGTGAATGCAAACGGAACATTTGAAATAGTTGAATATTGTTCCAAAAATAATGTTCCCCTTATTTATGCTGGTAGTAGTTCACATCACTCAGGTAAGTTTAAAAATCCATATACTTTCAGTAAAGACATCGGTGAAGAAATAATTAAACTTTATCAAGAACATTTTAAATTAAAATGTTCAATTGCTAGATTTTATAATGTTTATGGTCCATATCATTTAAAAACGGGTGGTTATACAACATTAATTGGTAGATGGGAAAATTTAATCGAAAACAACAATCCTTTAACGATTTATGGTAATGGAGAAAAAAGAAGAGATTTTACTCATGTTGAAGATATTGTTGATGGTTTAATAAAAATTAAAGAAAAAGAAAGTTGGGGTAATGTCTTTGAATTTGGAAGAGGTCATAATTATTCTATAAATGAAATTGCAGAAATGTATGGTAAAGAAAAAATTTACTCAGAGGATTTACCTGGAGAATCACAAGAAACTTTATGTGAATCTTTTTTAGCAAAAGAACTTTTAGGTTGGAATCCTGTAAAAAATATTGATGACTATATAAAAGCATATTTGAGTAAATGGACATAAGTTTTGTTTTAGCGGTTTATAATAATTTAGAATTAACAAAAAATTGTTATAAAAGAATACGTGAAATATACCCTAAAATTCCAATTGTAATTAGTAGCGGTGGGTCATATGATGGGACTAAACAATGGTTAGAAAATACATCAAATGAAGATGATTATCTCACAATATTTCATGATGATGATAGATTAACATTTTCTGAAACATATAACACAGGTATTAATCTTGTTGATACCGAAAAATTAGTTTTAATTCACAATGACATGGTCATTGGTAAAAATTTCTTAGAAAATATTGATAGGTTGTTAAATGAGAAAATGGTTTTGTGTTATACAACAATTGAACCTCCAATTTTTACCACACATAGAAGGCCAGGTAAAGTTTTAATTGATATGGGTAGAACATTTCAAGAATTTGATTACATATCTTTTGATAGTTATGTCGAAGATCACAAAAATGACATAACACTATATGATGGCGCAGTTTTTTTTATGAGTGGATATAAAAAAATGTTTGAAGATGTTGGGATGTTTGATGGATTCAGTTTTATTCCTTGTTTTTGTGAGGATGATGATTTTTTAATCCGTGCTAAATTGAAAGGTTACGATCTAAAAACAACTGAATGTGCAATAACATATCATTTTGTTTCTCAAACATCTAGATTCGGAAACGATTATAAAAACGATAGATTTAAATATGAAATATCATCAAATAGAAACTTTGTGAGGAAATGGGGAATACCAATATCCGCATTTAATGAGATGAGATATTGGGAGGATAACCCGTTTAAATTTAAAACATTCACAATGTCTTTATTAACAAGAAATTGTAATAGGTTATATGAAATTGAACCTTTTTTTGATAAGATAGATTTAGGTATAATACCTGATGACTATATTGAAAACGAACAGAAGAATACTAGATACGATTTGAGAAGTAAATTTACTTTAACTGACATGGTGGATGTAATAATTTATGAAACCTCACCATTTACAGATGAAGATGTTTATACATTACAAAAATTAAGATTATCAATTCCTGAATATAAACCTAATCAATATAATATAGGTAATATGTTAATCGAAATTAAAAAAGAAATTTAAACACCAAATGCTTGGTTACCCAAATGTTTTATTTCTAAACTCAATAAAGAATCAACATAAATGGTATACCCAAGTTTTCTAAATCTTGATAACATATCAAAATCTTCTCCATGCCAATCATCTGTATCTTCCTTATAAATAAATTTGAAGTAAGGTTTATCTAATTGGTTGAATATATCTGTCTTCATTAACATACAACCCATTCCTATTCCTTCTACTTCAACTAACTCTTCTTGAGGTGTTAGCGGTATAAAACTATTAAAATCTGTAATATCTTTATAAGCAACTGGGTTTTGTGGTTTAGTTCTTTTTATGTAATTACACGCTACAATATCTTTATTATGATTTAATAATCTTAATGCGGTGCTTGACGGAAACATCATATCACTGTCTAACCATAACAAATAATCAGATTTAACCTCTAAAGATTTCTTGATCAAATTTGTTCTTTGATTTAATAAAATTGTACTTGAATCAAAAAAAAGATATGTATCAATATTATTTTGATTTGTGGTTTTGATAAGTTGTGTTAAACAATATGCAAAATGAGAATGAATCATATCCCTTGTTGGAACTAATATTGATAATTTTCTCGGTAAACCAGACCACATTGATTGACTATAAAATGATTTATTCATAATCCAGGTATATTGTTACTAATTTTATCTTGTTGATATGTTAAGTTTCTTCCGTAATTTACTAATTCCTCAATTCTTTTACATATTAATTGATAGTCCTCAACTGGTAAGTTACTTATTGTTGTAAATGTATTTCTACTATAAACACCCGTCAATAAAATATCTATTGCACCAATTCTTGCCCATTTTTCTATAAAACCATTTCTACAAATTTTCTCATCATTATTTAATAGACCTATCAGAACTTTTTCATCATAAGATGAATATATTTCTTTTAAAATTCTTAATTCTTCTTTATGTGATTTAAATAAAAGAGATGTGAATTTTAGTAATTTTAATCTATTTGTTAATTTTATAAGTTTATCTTTATCGAAATTAATTCCATTCCAAGTTATATAATATAATTCGTATTTGCAAGAAAAACTCTTATACTTTAATTTCATCAATAAAATATAAGAGTTTATAACTTAATAATAAAGACATTAATATGTTCCGTTAGCATTTAAACCACCGAAACTGGCACCCTCTTCTGTTTGTGAACCTGAGGAAATTGCTCCTACACCTGATTGATTATTTCCTCTGTTTGCTCCTGCACCAGCATTTAGTGCTACAGCCACAGTTCCTGCTGTTCCCATTCCTAATGCTTGACCTATTCTCCCTAAACTAACCTCAGATCCTGTGGCAGGTATAAGACCCATTGTCTATTAAATTTTATTTATAAGTATTCCCAATATTTTATATAGGGAATATTTTATTACCTAAGTTTATTCTCAAGTATTTCAATTTTCCTAAGTAATTCTTTATTAGATTCGATTAATAACGCCACAAGTTTTTCATACTTAACAGCCTTATAACCATTATCTCTTGTTGTTACAATTTCAGGTAAGACTTCTTCAATCTCTTGAGCAACCACTCCAATATCATGACCTTCATTTTCGTGAATACCCTCTAAAGGAATCCAATCAAATTCGTAACCATTTATTTGTTTTAACTTTTCGATTGGATTAGATATAGGTGTTATATTTTCTTTTAATCTTATATCTGAGCCATAGAAAGCAATTACGTCATTTGTTGCTCTAATCAAACCTGCCGTGTTTGGTGCAGCGGTTCCAACACCTAAAGCGTTAAATTGAACATTCGAGTTGGTCGCTACGGCTTGACCAATTGAAATTGTTACCGCTCCTGTTCCGGCACTTACACTAACACCCGTTCCTGCAACCGCCGATGTCACACCGGCATTTGTTAATGTTACCGATGACCCTAATGCAACTGATCCTCCACCACTCATACCTGTACCAGCCGTAACTGTTAAAGATGAGTTAGTTAATTTAGCATTTGTTACAGATGCATCAACTAATTGGGAAGCGTTAATTGTTTTATTCGTTAAAGTTTGCGATGCTGTTTTTAATACAACATCATCTTCAGATCCTAACGGACCCGCAATCCATTTATCATTTGTTGTATCCCACAAAAATGAACCTGATACCAACGTAGATGCGGTAGCGTCTCTTACAACTAAACCTGCGTTTGTTGCTCCAGTACCATTTAATTGAATAATATTATCAGCAATATTAACGGTTGTTGAGTTAACTGTTGTTTGTGTACCTGAAATAACTAAGTTACCACCAATTGTTACTGTTGTACCATCATCTGTAATGGATGAATTACCCACTGTTGATGCTGATGTGAATTTAACTAATGTATTGTTAGTTCCTGATACTGAAACTGAAGTACCTGATGATCCACTTGATCCACTTGATCCACTTGATCCGCTTGACCCAGAACTTCCTGATGAACCTGATGAACCTGAGCTACCACTACTACCTGAGGTTCCTGATGATCCAGAAGAACCAGAAGAACCTGATGTTCCAGATGAACCTGAGCTACCACTACTACCTGAGGTTCCTGATGAACCTGAGCTACCACTACTACCTGAGGTTCCTGATGATCCAGAAGAACCAGAAGAACCTGATGTTCCAGATGAACCTGAGCTACCACTACTACCTGAGGTTCCTGATGAACCTGATGAACCAGAAGAACCTGATGTTCCAGATGAACCTGAGCTACCACTACTACCTGAGGTTCCTGATGAACCTGATGAACCTGAGCTACCACTACTACCTGAGGTTCCTGATGATCCAGAAGAACCTGATGTTCCAGATGAACCTGAGCTACCACTACTACCTGAGGTTCCTGATGAACCTGAACTTCCTGAAGTTCCCGAAGAACCTGAGCTACCAGAGGATCCAGACGAACCACTTGATCCCGATGTTCCACTTGTACCAGAGGTTCCTGATGAACCAGAAGATCCAGACGAACCACTTGATCCCGATGTTCCACTTGTTCCCGAAGAACCTGAGCTACCAGAAGATCCAGACGAACCACTTGATCCCGATGTTCCACTTGTTCCCGAAGAACCAGATGAACCACTTGTACCTGAGGTTGCCGCAGTATATTGTGTTCCATTTATGAATAACTCAGGAACTCTTAATATTTTATTAGTATTCCAACTATCGTTCGCACTTGTATATGTGATTGTTGCCGCTGTTGTTGGGCCAACTACCTCAATACCTGCACCATTGGCAGCTGCTGCTGTTAAAGAACCACTAGCTAATGTTATTGTCTTGTCCTCAATAAACAATTGAGTAACTTGTAAATTTGTATTTGTTCCTTGTACTAATAAATTATTTGTTATTAATACGTCACCAGTAACAGTTAATGTTGTGCCATCAAATGTTAAATTAGTTTCGGCGGTCACATTTGGAGAGGAACCGTTTAATGTTAATACACCATTATCTTGAGCTCCTGTCATTGTTACAGTACCACTCGATCCAGATGATCCTGATGATCCTGATGTTCCACTTGTACCAGAGGTTCCTGATGTACCTGAGCTACCACTTGTTCCTGATGAACCAGAAGAACCGCTTGTTCCCGAAGAACCTGAGCTACCAGAAGAACCAGACGAACCAGAGCTACCAGATGATCCTGAAGTTCCTGATGTTCCACTTGTACCAGAGGTTCCTGATGTACCTGAGCTACCACTTGTTCCTGATGAACCAGAAGAACCGCTTGTTCCCGAAGAACCTGAGCTACCAGAAGAACCAGACGAACCAGAGCTACCAGATGATCCTGAAGTTCCTGATGAACCAGAAGAACCGCTTGTTCCTGAGGTTCCTGATGTTGCAGCCGTATACTGAGTCCCGTTAATGTATAAATCTCCTTGAATCTTTATTGATCCAGTTACTGTTTGATCTGCATTAAATGTGTTACTTCCAGTTGTTGCTAATCTTAATGAATCAATATTATCAATAGTATCTGCATTTAAAGCATATGAAGCGGTAATTGCGTTTGTTGTGGTACCACTAATCGTCGCATTGATGGTTCCAAGGACTGTTAAATCTTGACTAATCGTCGTTGAGCCTGATACACTTAACGAACCAGTTATTAAAGGCTGAAATATTTTCATATTTATATGGTATTATACTCATATAAATATTGGATATTACAATTAAAAAACTTAAACTAAAAATTTTTTTATCGAAGAAATAACATTTTGCCCACTTATTTCTTTTGAACATTCGTATTGTTTGTCTGTTCCTTTATGAATTGGACACCAATACCAATCTCCCGGATCAAACTTATGATTATGCCAACATCCGTTACACACATCTTTATTTATAATTCTAGTCACATCTTTAAATGGTTCTAAATAAACATCTGTAAATCCCGATACCAATATTACAGGTATATCTGAAGCCCATGCCAACCAACTCAAACCACTACTTATTCCTATAAATAAATGTGACTCTTGTAGAACTTTAAGTATTTCGATAGTTGAACTATTTGGTTGTTGTTTTATTCCTTTCGGGTTTTTATTTCCCATGTAACCGTCTTCTTCTCTTGATAGTAACCTAACTTCATATCCTTGGGATTTTATATAATCAACTACTTCTTGCCATCCATGTGGGTTATTCCAATATTTACATTGTGATGTAGAGTGAATTGCAATACACACTCTTTTCTTTTTATGTCCTCCTAATTTTGGTAAAAATGGTTTAATTTCTTTGTAGTCTAAACCTAGTATATCTGATGCAATTTTTTGTAACGGTTCTTTAAGAGGATTATAAGGATGTTTTTCATAATCAACATTAGATCCATTATAAAAGAGTCCTAATCTGTAAAGACCCATAATATTGTTAACATTTGTTCCAGGATTTACAAACTCAATTTCGGGATACTGTTTTCTGAACAATTCATTATGGAAAGTCGAACATATTATTTTACATTTTTTTTCTTTTCTAAATTCCTCAACATAAGGTATAAAAGCTAATGTGTCACCCAAAGATTTTGTCTCAAAAGAGATATAAAATTTATTATTCTCAGTTGTAAAATTGTGATATTCCAAATAATCGTTATCTATTCCTTTTATCCTAATTTCCCAGTCGACATAATATTTCAAAGAAGTCTTACACCAATGGTTGCTGATTAATTCTGTGCTATAAACAATATTGTTATTTTTTTTATCAATAAATTGAACATTATATTTCAAAGGTATGTTGTCCAATATTTCAACATATGCACCATCAATAAAATGAACATTTATCTTTCTATTTGATACTTTATTTTTCCATTCTAAAATGTTTTTTCTTTTAAATTTTATAACATCTTCGGTCAGTTTTTGTGTGAAAACTTCAATACCCTGATAAAAAACTCTAACAGTTTCATTTTCTATATAGTCACCCAACAATTCTAAGTGATATTGTTTTCTTTTTACAGTAAAGAAAAATTTGGTGTTTGAATAGTTTATCTCACATAAGTAATCTTTATCAGCGTCTTTTTCTGAAAATCCAGAAATGAAATGAATATGTAATTTGTTGGATTCGTCTACAGCCAAGTAAGTTTGAAAAATTGCACCATTTTTTAAAATTCCATTTCTGTTCCAAGCTGCATATATATTAAGTTCATTATCATTAGGTATATACTTACTTACAAATATATTACTTGTCACACCTTTTAACGTTTGAAAGAAAACTTTTTCTAATTGCCAACCATTTGGTCTATTTTTGAAATACTCTTCTTTATTATTAACTTTATTAATCACTGATAATGCAACATCGGTTTTTATTGAAAAAATATATGTCGAACAATATGGTTGCATTTGATTGGTTGAACCTGGCATATATTCATATACAACAGCATCGTGGTTTCTAATATATTCCATAAAAGCTTGTCGATATTGAATTTCGTCGGGTATGTTATCATATTCGAGAAAATGGATATATTTTTTATTTAGTTGTTTAACTAAATTAAAAGCATTTTTCATAGTGATCCAAATAGCATAGTCATGATGAAAATCTACTTTGTTAAAAACTTTATAGTCATTCATAATTGACCACCTATCACTCATTACTTCATACTGATTAAAATCTTTTTCCAACAAAATATCATTATTTTTATCATAAATAAAATAATCAACTTGTTTCTGAATTTTTGGATTTACAGGAAAATGCCCACATAAAATTATTGGTATATTAAAAACTTTAATTCTTTCAATTAATTTTAATAGAGTGTTTTCCTTTTCGACAGTATCTAACCAACAATCAATTACAAAAATATCCTCTTCGAACGTATATCCCATTATCTTTTTGTTATTATAATAATTCCGTTTAAAAAGTTTATTGACTCGATATCCACAACACAAAATGGTTGTGTTTTTTTTGATAATTCTATTAACCAATCTTCTCTTCTTGCATGTACATTTGGTTTATCTAAATTCATTAGTCCTCTAAAATTTACATCATCAACTAAAGATTTAAATGCCTCAACACTTGTTGTTGGTTTCAAATAACCGCCCTCATAATCTTCCCAATATGCAGTTCCACAATCTTCTATTATATAAACACCGCCAGATTTTAGGCTTTTCCACAAGTTTTGAAAAGAGTATATAACATGTGAATTCATATGTGAACCATCATCTAATATCATATCAAATGGACCATATTGTTGCCGAACACGAGATAGAAAACTTCCATCTACCTGTGATCCAATTTCAACACTTACTCTTTCTTCTTCATATTGTTTACAATCAGGATTGATGTCAATACCGACAATTTTAGAACGATAGTAATATTCTTTCCATGTTTTAAGTGACTTACCGTTTAAGATTCCAATTTCTAAAATGTTCAATTCTTCGTATCTATTAAATGGTAGATATTTTTCATATTTTACACAGTAGTTGTGTATATCTGAACTTTTATCCGTTCCATACGATTGTGCAATTTTGTTTAAGGTACTCATCTATTAAAATATATCATTTGTGATGCATTATTTGAACCCATAAACATAAGATAAGAATTAAATCCGAGTATAATCATTCTGTTTATAAGTTTCTGTCTTAGTTCTTCATCATAATTAAAATGTGAATGGTGATACTCAATCGAGATTGTTTTTACCTTCATCAAGTTTTCATCACTAATTCCTGATAGAGCATAGTGTTCAGAACCTTCGATATCAATCTTTAAAAAATCAATCCTATCAATTAAGTTGGACTCAAATAGATAATCTAAATTGTAAGTTCTAACACTATACGAAGTTGAATTCTGTTGTATTCTAAATAAATTTGATCCACCTAAGTGTGTACTCTCGTATAAAGTCATTTCATTTATTTGATTACTAACAGCTGCATTAAACAAAATTGAACGTGGGTCCGCATTTAATGAAAGTAATTTAAAGTACCTTTTGTCTGGTTCAAAAGATATAACTTTACTTGCACCTTCATTATAGGCCCATCTATTAAAGATACCAATATTTCCGCCTAAATCAACGACAATATCACCCTCGTGTATTCTTTTTTCTCTATTCCTATAATAATCTCTCAGGTTATATATTTCATGAAAGATTGCCGCCGACCAACCAAATTTGTCAGCAATATCTAAAGTACTTCCTTCACATTCGAATAAGCTATCAAAGTTTTCTAATTTATAAAGATCACAATAAAAACATTTCGATTTATAAAAAGAATTGTCTCTTTTCATTTTTATAAATTCAATCATTTTATCAGATACCTGTGCGTTTTTATTACCGTGAAAATAAATTATGTTTGATTTATCTTTGGGTATAAATTGATATCCAAATATTCTATTGAAATTTTGTGGTCCATCCTCATTCCAAAATTTATAAAATTGATTTAAAGTTTGATTTATATACCCTTCATCACCGTCATATGACGATGTGTCAAAATTAGATAATGGTAAATGATTTGTGAAACCATATTTCCATCTCATTGCATTATCTATTCCTTCATCGTTCCATAAATAAAGTCTTTTATAATCACTCGGGTTATTTTTCATTATAGTTTCATAATGATTGATAATTTCTTCAAACCAAAGTTTAGATTCTAAATTATATATGTAAAAACAAACATGTGCGTATGGATTTGATTTCTTTACGCCCCATTCATGACTTAATTGTTGATTAAACAATTGTGATTTATTTCCTTTGTCATATAAACCAAAAAATTCCTCTTGAACGTGTATATCTGACAATGGATATTTACCAACTTTATTGAAATACTGACGGACATTGTCTATGTTATAATTTACAACTACATCACCATCTATCCAAATAAAATAATCAAAAATTTCTTTCAGTGATTCAGCACAAGCATGTTGTTTCCAATACCATTTATCGTGTTCAGATATTTTTGGTGGGTTGATTCTTCTTTTAATTACATTTGGATAATCAAAAGGAACATCACAATCTACACCATATACAATAATTTTTTGTTCAGAAAATTCTAATAATGACTGAACAAGTTTTTCTATTACTGGCATATAACCAATGTTGCCAGTTGTAACAAACGCAAATGGTTTTTTATTTCTCGTCAAAATATCAGATGCACCCTTGGCTATAGTATTCCAATTAAATTTTTTATGAATATCTTTCGCGTCATCTACCGCTTTTATCCACATAGCAGAATGATAGTTGTAAGCTTCCCTCATTTTATATCTGAGATCTTTCCAATCTGGTTCACAGTATTCTCCAGGCCATTCTTTATGTTCTATATTTGCAGGTCTTAATCCTTTTATATCAACAGGAATACCCTTATCTTTTGCGAACTGTAATTGACCACCCCAGTTTGAATATATTGATGGTGTTCCACACGCCATTGCCTCAATTAATGGTAAATTCCATCCCTCACTTCTAGAACATGAGACAAAAACTTGTGCAGTTTGTAGATAATTTACATAATGTTCTCTTGATGGAAATTTTAAAAACTGAATATTTTTTGTGTCTATATTGTAATGTTTAATTCTTTCTTCGGTTGAATATAAACCATCATAAGGATACGGATTCTCAACTGATGCTAACAATTCGATATCATCGTTATCTTTAAATTCCTCAGAGAATGCTTGTAAAATTTCTGTAGTCCCCTTTCTATAGTCCCATCTTCCAAAAAGGACAAATCTAATCTTATCTCTTTTTGGAAATTTATTTATAGGTTTAAAAACATCTACATCTACACCTTCGGGAACTACGAATATTTTATAAGATGGATATCCTTGTTCAACTAAACAATCAAACTGCCATTGAGTCGGAACCCAAACCTCATCAAAATAAAAAAGTCTTTGAAAAAATTCTTCAGGATATCTTGTTGATTCCCAAACATTATACGCAATTTTATAACCTTCATAATCATCATAAAAATAATGATTATTAGTTTCCATTAAAACAATATGAACATCAGGAACAAAATCTCCTTTATAACCATACATGGGTTCGTCAATTCTACCATTTCCATCAGATCTGTGTAGTGTTTGTAAAATCAACATTTTTTCCATTTCTTTAGTGAAATAGGATTCGCCGTCATGTGGACGATTGTTCATTCCTTTCCAACTATTTCCTATGGTTAGATTACGTATTTTAACAATATGATATTTGTTTAGAGCACAAAAAAAGGAACGAGCATGATTAGCATAACCAGTCGTTCCAATAAAAGGGGCGTGAGCGAGTATTTTCATCGTATAAAATATACGAAAAAAATAGGGAAAAACCAACTAAATTATTTTAAGAAAGGCATGTTCGTTTTTTGGAATATAGTTTGGAAATTTCATTCTAATATAATCGTATAATAAATTTGCATCTCTATTATGTGTTTTTGGACCAGGGTGCTTATCGTCACTTCCCTTATCTAAAAATGATTTTTCCCCATCAAATCTATTGAATTCATTGTAATTGATATTTAAGTTTTTCCCATTCCACAACCAATTACATTTTTTACTTTCTAAAAAGTACTTAATTAGAATATGATTTTTATACCAGTTTATAAAATCAGAGTTATCGTTTTGTAAAACATCCATACTATTTTGTATAATTTGTCCCTCTTTAGTTTCTAATAATTTTCCCCAAACTTTTGTTGGTACATATGGTTCTATTCCGTTATCTTCTGTATAAACTTCTCTTCTATGCGGAAATGTATACATAATTAAAACTAAATCAGGTTGTATTAAATCATAATAACTTATTAAACATCTGCAAATAAAATCGTTACTTCTTCCTCCGGTTCCAAAATTTAAATTTACCCCGTTTTCAATATGGTTACAAAATTGCGCGGGCCAGGTCTCGTCATCATTTACCCCAACCCCTTCTGTGATTGAACATCCTAATGACATTACTTTGAAACCTTCTTTTTTTATACTATCACCTCTAAATCCCAATTCATTATATGTGTAAGTACATAAATTTGTATTATCTCCACCCGAAGTTGTATATGTTTGATTTACTCTTTCTCTTAATGAATATTTGTAAGATGAAATTTCGAATCCTTCTGGTTTCCAATATTGTAAAGGATTCATAATAGTTTATTTGTTTTAAATTTTATATTTTCTTTTTGCAAGAACCAAAGTAATGAGAATCGCTCCAAATTTATATTATTATTTTATTACCATTTCTATAACGTATTTTTGGGTTTAAATATGTAGAAATATATGAAAAATTTTTAATATTAAAAAATTCTTTTAGTTTTAGTATATCTGAACGTGTATTATATATACCTTCATATGTTACTAAAATATCCGTATTCATTTTTTTAATATTAGTGTTCTGATTTTTTATTTGTAGTTCTATTTCTTCTAACCTTTTTTTGTTGTAATCAATCTAATTTTGATTTACACTATATTCTCTGTGCCATTTACCACTTTCTAAACAATGTAGTAAACTTATTGCACAATCCATTGTGTTTTCTCTTATTAATCCAATCGTTTTTTTATCTGTTTTAATTAATTCAACTTGTTCAGGTTCTAATTTTATAACAAATTTATTTTCGGAATAATCTGTGTTTTTATATAATTCGTTATGATTTTGATTAAATGGTTCCTGTATATAAGTGTAGTTTAATTCTAAACTTAACCATTTTCCAAAAGATGTACCACCGACTCTACTATAACAAACTATACAAACATTCACATTAACTTATCTATTTTAAATTCTTTCTCCAAAGTTGTACTATAAATACTCATTTCTCTTATTTCGACCTCTTTAGGTTGAGACACTAACCAAAGAATAACGTCTGAAATATAGTTAATATCAATTTTATTTAATTTTTCAAATCTTGTGTGAGAAGATAGTGTTGATGGATACAAATTAGTTATCCTAACTTTCTTATCAATATTGCTTCTTATGATATTCATAGAAACTTCTTTAAAATCCTTTTTAATATTCGCATATGTCGGATTCCAGTCTGACGACTCGTATACACAACTACTGTTCATATTAATAATTAACTTTGTGGTATATTTCCATCTGTAAAAAAGTTTTTCAAATAATAACGTTTGGTAGTTTTGTTGGAAAGCGTTATTAATAAAAACATCACACTCTTCTACTTGTTTCAATATTTCGTCAACGTTTTTAATATCATATCCATTAGTCCTACTTAGTCCAATTACACTAAACTCTTTCAAAAGTTTTTCATAAATACTTTTACCAACGCCATCGCTGTGACCGGTTATTGCGATTTTCATATTAAAGTTTTATTAGATAAATAAATATTTTCTATATGTATAAATCCAATTATACTCCATCGTTCACCCTTTACTATTTGTTCAACCTCATGAAATCTACTACTAGGAAATGTGTATATTTCACCTTGTCTTTTCGGTAGTATTTCCTTTGGATTATATAAGATAAAATCACCACCTACATAATCATCATTTAAACATACACCTACATTGTGTATTTGAGTTTTATATTGCGTATCGTTATGCTTTTCAAATTGTTGACCTACATTATATTTGTGGATATATAACGTACTTAATTCTTTTTTTATTTTTAGATTAGTTGCATATGTAAAGTATTGAGTGATTTTATCAAAAATCCATTGAGAATTATTATCTAAAATTAATTTCCAAGCATCATAAGAAACTTTAAATTGGTCACTTTTACTAGTGTATGGTTTAGTATTTGGTAAATTTTTAGATAACTCAATAATATATTCACACTCTTTTTTACTAAATAAGATTTTTTCTTTTAACAACATTTTTTCTTAATTTATTTTCAGAATTTATATCAAACAAATCTTCATAGTATAATATATCAATATTAATTAGTTCTGATAATTTTTTTAAATCTGCGTCAAATTTTTTTACTAATTTTACATTATGTGTTAAATTAGGTGTATTAATCCATTTGTATTTTTCACTAAAATTTCCAAAATGATTTGCATATGCCAAACTCTCAGCACACAACTTTAAATCCTTTCTAGATACTAAAATTACTTTATCAAATAGTTTTACAAAATCTGTATAGAATGATATGTCTTTGTGATTTATATGGGTTTTAACACATATTTCATTTGTAGTATTCCAATCAAAATTTTTATATTGTTCTAAATTTTTAGTAGATGGGTTGAATGGTTCACTTATTGCATTTAAATTATATTGTTCTGATAAATTTTTTAATAATGAAGTGGATCCTGTTCTGGGTAGGGTTATTAATAAAATCTTCATTATATTAACGTTTTATTTGTATTATCAATGAACTCATATAAATTATGAAAAAGTCGTTGGTTCCTCCATATCTTATTAAATTCTTTTTTAAATAACATATGTTCCGGATGTTCAAAATTCCAAACTTGCTTTAATTTAAACTCACCTTCAGAATATGTTCCCCAATTTGTTATTTTACCAAAAAATACATTTACTTTTTCACCAAATATAGAATACATTAAATTATAAAATGTTTCCATTTCCATATAATTGGAATCTTGTACCACAAATGATGTTTTAACTCTATACAATGTTGGTATCGTAGATATAAACTTTAAGTTATTTAGTAAATTTTCCCAATTACCACCCAATCTAGTTTTATTTTCATAAGTATCCTTTGTTCCGGCATCAATACTAATTTCACACGTTTTTACATATTTGTGTACGTTTGGCATTGATTCCCACATTTCTTGATTCCACATTGATGCGTTTGTATGTAAATGTATTGATTGTAATTTTGGATATTTTTTAGTGTTAAAATTTCTTAAATAATTTCTAAACCCTACTGATACAAATGGGTCGCCTGTACCTGTAATATACAATGTTTTTACATTTGCAGAATAGTAAGTATCAATTTCTTCTATTGTTTTTTCAATTCTTTTAATTCCATTACTATCCTCAACAATTAAATTTATTCTACACGAAGGGCATTTATAATTACATGTTCTATCAAAGTTCATTACCACATTATCTGGTGTATTATTTTTTATTATTAAATCAAATTTTTCTACACTATTTTTTTTAATAATCGGGCCTGCAGGAATATCATATTTTATTACTTTACTCAAATGAGGACACATTTCTTTATCACAGTATTTAAATGTACCATCCAAAATTGATTTTCGAATATCAATTATTGGTTTACTATTATAAACATCTCTTAATGGAATTTTATTTAGTTCTACTCTATTTGGTAACCAAGAAGGACAGCAGACAAAACAAACATTATTATGTATTTCTAATGAATCAAAAGGTACTCTACATATATAATTCTTTAAATCAATCATTTTTAAATTAATTTGTCAACTTTTCTATCTGAATAAAAATCAATACCATTAAATGTTGTATATTTTAATTCGTATTCGTAATTAAAAAAACATTGATTATTTCTGTAAGGTAAAGAATCGTAGTCTTCTTTGTTCAATTTATATCTAACTCCATTAAATCTTGTATCAAATAACATATACTCAAAAAAAGCGACAATGGCACCCTTTTTACAATTATTTTTAACATAATCCAAAAAAAATGGAATGTTTCTATCTATATGAGTATCGTGAATTATACCATCAAATTTTCCCCCTAATATTGGTAAAATTTTAATCCAATCACCTAAAATAATATTAACATTTGGTTTATCTTTTGCCCAAGTTAATGCCGATTTATATATTTCAGGATGTATTTCAATGATAGTATGTGATTTTACATTTGGATTACTCTGAACAGCATCGGCGGATAGGTGTAAACCAAAACCAATTTCTAAAATATCACCGCCATTTTTTGTTGCAATGTCCGCAAGTCTAGCCATTAAATGTTTTTCACCCGAATGCATTATAGTATTTGTTGGCAAATTACTATTAATAATTTTTATCTCATCTTTAGAAATCTTTATTTTTTCTTTACCGTGCATCTTATTTACAAAATTTTTTTCGTTTTTACAAATGGTTTTTCAAAAATCTCCCATATGTGGTTTTTAAACTCGTTATTTATTATTATTTTATTCCTTTGTTTTTTTGATACGTTAAATTTATTTAACAATAATTTTTCCCCATATTTGTTTTCAATAAAATCAACCAACTTATCTAACTCATTTATATTGAATTCATAATCACAATTTTTACTTAATCCAAGCCAATAATTTTGTGAAAAAAATACGCTTATTCTATTTTCAAATAAACTATCTTCGTTTAATTTATCTTTAATTAGATATTTTATAATTTCAACTCTACCATCATGACCATATAAAATATCTGAAAATTTTTTATCAAAGGTTTTATAAATAAAATTATTGTCTATATCCTCATACTCAATAATCGGAGATAATTCTTTTTTTTTAAATTGGTCCCAAGTGTACGATAATGCGGAAATCCATCTATCCACAAAGTCTCTTTTTACACAAATTGATTTTTTGTTTTTCCAATATTTACACATATCATCTAACTTATGGTGTTTATGCAAAAATTTTGGATTAGATGGATTTAAATTATTAAGTTTGGAATCAAAGTTTTCAATTTTAAGATTAGATAAATAAAGTGAATTTTCAATCGAATGACTCGCATTTTTCGGTATTGATACCCATATTAACTCATCATTTATTAATAGGGACATTTTAAAATAACTTCTTTTCTTTTTCAACAATCATATACTTAGTAATAGTACAAACAATAGACCACCTTTCTCCTTCTTCTATTTCTTTTATTTCGTGTTCAGTACCGGCCCAATATGCAATTGCGTTTCCCGTATCTTTATTTAAGATAACTTCTTTGTCATCTAAATACAAAACATAATCACCCCCTTTATATTGATTACCTAATTGAATGTTTAATGTCCATCTTCTCCACTCAAAATTTTCATATATATCCGTATGTTTCATAAAAAAATCACCAACTCTATAATTAAGTAGAGTCATACCATTTACTACGGGCGTTTCTTTTAATTTAATATCCGAAACCATTTGAAACCAATTTAATAGTTTTTTAAAAACCCATTCAGTAGTCTCATCTCTAACAATATCATAAACGAAGAAAGCCTTTCCTTTCTTATCACCATCGTTAGATTGGAACAATTGTTCTACTCTACCTGTGGTCAAATCTATTTTTGGTTCTAATTTTCTCTTTTCAGCGAGTGCCGGATATTTTTTAGAATATTCTATTATTTTTTTACATTCTTCTCCCGTAAAAATAACTTCTTGATAAAAAGGATAATTCACATTAATTAATTTATTCCTTTACTATAAATTTTTTAGTAAATCACACTTTTAAGTAATTTATATTAAAGTTTTATTTTTTTCAAATAGTTTCATATTTTCCATATCCACCTCCTTCCATTTTTTTAATGGACACGCATTAAAGTTAGATGAAAAAATCTTTTTTTTTATTGGACATCCACATTCACCACAAACTGTTATTTCCATTTTTGGCCAAAGTATTTGAAACTTATTCTTTAAAGATGGACAATTTTTACATATTTCAAATCTTTTTTTTGCTAAAGCTTTTTGTTCTTCTTTTGCAAAATAAGAATCAAACCAAGCTTTAGTTATTTCTTTAATATCTAATCCCATAGTATTTTAACCGTTTTGAATGTCTGTCTTAATAGTGGAGGCAACATCCTTTATCACGGTATCCAAATTTAGTTTCGTAGACTCTTCTGTTGGCTGAAATATAATTTTTATTAACATATTCTAATTATTTTATAAGTAATTTATTTTTGGTTTAAACATTGAAATGTAGTGCAGTCACCGCATTGTGTCGCATTAGCACATTGAGTACTTCTACATAGAGCTTTACACAGGTTATGTTGTATAATTGTTATTTTATCAGAAACTAATGGTAGATATAAATCAGTTGGTTCTGCATCAAGAACGCCTAAAATTTGATTTTCTTTATAAACAACTTCTATTGTTTGAATTGATTTGATTTCTACAGAATTAGTTTCAAAATTATATGTGACAATTTCATCACCCACTTCTAAATTTTCAAATAATGTAAATCTAATCAAATCGTTATCCTTTATTAATATTCGAGAAATACCCAAATCATCCCATTGTGTATTACCATCGTTAAGAGTAACTCTTAAAAATAATTTGTTTGTTGGGGGTGAAGTGTGTGTATATTTTACTTCGGTTGTTACTAAATTGTAATTTTGAATAAAATCAGAATAATTACCAGTCCAAGTTTTTAAATCGTATGATGATTCATCTAAATCCAATCCCTCAATGTGAATTCCTTTTACTTGGTCTCCAACTTCTAAAAGTGCGAACATTTTTTTACTACCATCACCCATTACAACTTCTTGGTCAACATCGTAAACATATTCTGATATATATGAATCCTCATGTGAGGCGTGAGATAAATATTTAAATCTGTCTTTAAAGGCTAGTAATCCATTTTCATCAAACGTATTCGGCCAATAGCCCTCGGCCAATTCTGATGTTCTATAAAAACTACAAATATTCAAAACATCTAAATTTGAACCATATAATAAATCGAGAGTTCTGATAATACATCTTTTTCCATCAATCAATTCGGAATTATGGAATTCCTGTAAATAACAATCAGATTCGATTTCTGATTTTAATGTGTTTAATTGGTTTAAATTTTCAATTTTATACAATTTTGGCCACACTTCTTTATTGTAGTTTGGAAAACGTTTTTTAATTATAAAATTTGGAGCGTTCTCATTGAATATAAAATCTTCAATACCATCAAAATCATCTAAAACATTTGGTATATATGTTTTTGAACCATAAGATTTAGTATTAATTATTTTCTGTAATGCGAATTTATCTCTACAATAATCATCATCGATTATTGCTGTTGTATCGTATGTTAATCTTATGATTAACACATCATCTGAATCCTCAATAAAAGGAACTGTAATGGCGTCAGGTGTAGTAAAGTGTATGGTTAGTGGTATGTTTAAAGAATTACAAACCCTATTTAATTCATCACTAAAATAATGTGAACTTCTTGGCAAAATACAATGAACTGTTTGAAAACCACCATTCTGTATAAATGGTATGATACCATCCATGTAATGTGTGTTAGTACCAAAAGGTTGACCTATTTTTACATTAGTATTGGTTTCGAGTACCTTAATTTCTCCTGAAGTTGTTTTTATTAAATCTGTTGCTATTAATACTGATTTCATAGATTTTTTCCTTTTTTTATAAATATATCAATTTCATATTATTGTTTTACTTGTTTTTTCTTGAAAATGTAAAAACGCTACAAAAGTGTATCTATTACCTTCAATTACGTTGCTAACTCTATGTAAACATTCTTTATCGATTACGATTAAACGATTTTCTTTCGGTGTTATAATATTAATATCACCATTAAAATCTTTATATTCAAAATTACCACCAATAAATCCCTCATTTAAAAAAAGTACCGTAGAAACATCTGAACTGTCTTTATGAAAATTATCATTTTTGTTTGTATCCACATATATATGGTTTATCCAACAATTAGAAATTTTGAATTTAAGCGAGTCATATTCTAATTTTAAACACTCATATATCCTTTTTTCTATATTATCCGTAGGTGTTATGAATTTACGATTGTAATAATTTTTTGAATCAACCTTAGTATGTGGTTTATTGTCCGCATAGAAATTGGGGTTGTTAATAATTTTTTTTAGAAAAGAAAACTCAGATTTAGTTAAAATATTATCAATTACTTTTATCATATTGTAATTATACGAAAAATATTTTAATTTACCAAAGGGGTTGGGGGTAGGGGGGAAGTCGTTTTAAAAAAGAAATTTTTCCTTTTATAGATAAATATACTAAATTGTTTTATTTTTTAACCCATATTTTATCCATTTGTACCAAACTCTCTCATGTAAAAAATATATGATAGGCTTCAAAATAAACTCACCCAAACCAACCATACCCGCCCACTTTAGTGGTAGGCCAGCAGATACAGATAATATGATTGTGGTTATTGTACCTACAAATCTATAGCTAATACTCTTTGCTATGTGTCGTTTTACCATTGACATCAATTTCTCCTTTTCTAATTTTAGTTCCGCTTATTTCGGCGATTTCATTTGGCGGCTCATGATAAATAACATCATATCCAACACCTCTACCATAATTCACGGATTCTATATCTGGAATGACAGATACCATTATTTTGTCCGTATTATTAGCAAAAAATGGTTCATTTTTTAATGACCAAAATACCTCTTTTGCTGATTTTGGATTATTTTCATCAACTTGTACATCTCTGATAGCTACCCATACATTTTTACCTTTATCTAATTGCTGGCGAATAAGCCATTCGTGACCGGCGTGCCAATTTTGCCACCTGCCAATGTACATTGCGTACCTTTTCATAAAAATATAGTATTAAGTAATTTATTAGTGGATTCTTCTATTGTTTGATTTGTTGTATCCATATCAAGATATCTTTCAGTTGGTGGGTTGTAGTCATCTACAGAAAAGTGTTCTCTACCTCTTGTTTCGTTGGTATGAACATATATCTCTACTACAGAATTTTCTGATTTGAATTTATCTCTTTGGTCCTTATATGGGGAAACTAAAGACACTATAACCGAATAACCTTTGGTATTTAAGAACTTAGCAATATCTTGCGCTCTTTCTATATTCTTTCTCCGTCCTGCTTCAGAATAGTCCTTATTTTTAAAAATATCCCTTAAGTGATCACCGTCAATATGAACAGTGGTTGCGGCCGGAAGATGTTTCATTAATTCCAGAGCTAATGTTGTTTTACCCGATCCGGGCTGTCCTGTAAACCAATATATCATAATATATAATATAATGATTTCCTTTCAAAAAATAAAATTAATGTTTATAAATAAATGGGTCTCTTTTCTTCAATTCCTCTAATTTCTTTTTGAATTTTCTCTTTTTTTTGTAATCTTTTACCTTGTTTACTAACCATTCTATCAATTTTTTCATACTTTAAGATTTGTATATAATATAATTACCCATAACTAATATATCCATTTCAGTATCATAAAATGTATCTATCGCATCTTTGGGTGTTAATACCATCGTTTTATCTTTTACATTAAACGACGTATTCAATAATATAGGAAATCCACTTAACTTTTCAAAGTCTATTAATAATTCATGAATTCTGGTGTGTTCATATACCGTCTGAATTCTAGCGGTACCATCGACATGTGTAACAGCTTTTAATTTATCGACATATTCAGGTTTAACTTTGACCACTTGATTCATGTATGGAACATCATCCGTAACATCAAAATATAAATGTTGTTTTTCTTTGACAACCATAGGTGCGAATGGTCTAAAACCCTCTCTTTTTTTAATAACTCTATTTATTTTATCTTTCATTCCATCAACAGTTGGGTTTGCTAATATTGATCTGTTTCCTAATGCTCTGGCACCAAATTCAATATGACCTTGAAACCAACCTACCACTTTTCCATCTAATAATTCTTTAGAGATAATAGATCTAATTTTAGATTCGTTTAATATTTTATAAGTCTTGGAAGATGATTTTATATATTTTGTATAGTCATCAACATTATATTCAGGACCCAAGAAAGGATTCCTTGTTATTTTATTATCATTTTTTTTAATTTTAACCATATAGTGTACGCATGAACCAATTGTGGATCCAGCGTCAGATGGGGCGGGTGGTATCCAAAGATGTTTGAAATTGGTAAAACTTGTAATTTTTCCGTTTGCGGTTCCATTATATGCACAACCACCACTTAAACATAAATTTCCACTTTCAGAACATAATGAAACCATTTTTAAAATATTAAACAGAATTTCTTCATATACTTTTTGAACCGAAGCTGCCAAATTTTCGTGAATTTTTTCCAACTTCTCGTTTGGTAATCTCTGATCAATTTCCAATAAAGAGGGTAATTTCTCATTAAACATAATTCTATCTGATCGATCCCAACAAAAAACATCCATGTTACATTCGAGTCTACCATTTTTGAATCTTATTAATTTTCTTACTTTATCAATATGATCTACAGGGTTTCCATATGATGCGAGACCCATGACTTTATATTCACCTTCATTTGGTCTAAAACCTAAAAATGATGTCATGGCAGAATAAAACAAACCTAGTGAATTAGGATATTCTGCAATAGGAGTATATAATATTCCATTATATTTAGTTTCACCCATAGACAATGTGTCAATTTCACCTACCCCGTCTACAGACAGACAGACAGATTTATCAAATGGAGATGAGTAAAATGAATAATACTGATGAGCTTCATGATGTGTTGAATAAAAAACATTTGGACATATTTCATTTAACCTTTTATCCAAATATTTAATGTTTTTTTTAATTGTCAAATATGATTTTATACAATATAATGGACTATTGAAAATATTCTTCTTTAAGTTTTTAATTACTCTATTTAATTTTATACGTGGATTTTCATAATAACAAACACTTTCAATTTCATTTTTTTGAATTTTATATTTTTTAAAAATATAATTCAATGTTTTTTCGGGAAAGGAACTATCGTGTTTTATACCTGTGAATTTTTCTTCTTCACATGCAAATATAAGTTGGTCGTTTCTGAATAAACAGACCGATGAATCATGATAAAATGCCGATATTCCAATAATATACATTACAAATACTTTGAGAAAAATTGAGGAACTTTATGGTGTAAACCTTCGATGAATTCGTCTTTATATAAGTTTTTAAATTCCAATATTTCTTGTGGTATAAATAAGTCATTTTCTAATATGTTAAGTGCGACTTCTTTATTATGTCTTAACTTTTCTGATACTTTATTATATAATAAGTTATAGTTTTCATTTTTTAAATTTTGTAGGTTTTGAACAATACCTTTTGCTCGATAAACCACATCATCAGATAAATCAAACTCATAATTAAATATTTCATCGAATAATTCAAATCCATATTTTTTTAATTCTAAATTTTGACCCTTATACCCCAAAACTATAAATGGTCTTTCCGATATGATTGGTTTAAATGTTTTTTCAGTAAAAAACATATCTCTTGTGGTTGATTCTGTTACTATTGATATTAGTGAGTCATCGGTTTCATAAAAGGTATTTGTGAAATTTTTTTTGTTTTTAATAAAGTTGTCTATTTCTATAAGTTCTTGTTTCCAATACTTAAAATCATATTGTGAATAATTTTCATCAATTAAGTTCCATGATATTTTTCCAACATTAAATAAATTTACATTATATAACTCATCCATTAAAACACATCTGTGATGATGTGGTATATAATTTAAGTTGGAAAAAAGATAGTTAAATTCGTTTAAAAAATTATTAGTATCGTAGTTAACCCTGTGTATGAAATAAGTCGGCCAATTTAAAATTTTAAAGTTTTCTTGTGGGTAAACTTTTTTGTAGAAATGACCTTTCTCAGTTTCACAACTTCCAAAAAGAACATATAATTGTGTATTTGTGTCTATGATCAAATCTTTTAGATTATCTAAATCTTCTATAATCATATCCCCAGGTAATGCCCATTCATCACCTGCCCAATACAGAACCTTTTTTGGTGAATATTTTTTAATATCCTCCATCAACGGTTTCAAAACATTTTTACCGTAATGGCTTGAAAAACATATTATAAATTCTTTTTTACTTTCCTCCATAGTATATTGTATCTTTTTTTGTTCTTTCTCTCCATGGATCTAAAACTACGCTTCCTTTTGGAAATATTGTGTTATTAAAAACTTTTCTATGTCCTAAAAGATAAATTGCGGGTGTAGTATTATCATCAAATTTTATGTCGTTTGGTAAATAATGAGAAATCAAAATAGAATATGATCCATCCACATATTCAACACCAGGTTTATAACTTTTTCCCATGATTACTATTGGTAGGTTATGAAGATTTTTTAATTCTGTAAGTTTTTTCGCGATATTCTCAGCTTGTTTTTCTCTAGACTTCATAATTGCATCAAATAAATCATAACCTAAATCATATTTCTCCGCCATATATCTAAGAGCAATATTATCTCTTGGGTGACAAGCCCCTCCATCCCCCATTCCTGCTTTCATATATGCAGGACCCGTAATTCTGTATGAACTTCTTTCAAGTGCACCAGTCACCACATCTGTGTTCATGTTACCATTTATTTCAGCAACATCCATTATCATGTTAACAATTGATATTTTAGCAGATATGAATGTGTTGTAGAATATTTTAATGGCTTCAGCATCGTCCCAAGTACCGATCTCATATCGTGTATCGGGTTTTATAATTGTTTCATAAAAATCTATTAATATTTTTGCGTCCGATGTAAATGACCCATCTTCAGTTCCTATAATCACCATTTCGGGATTAACCATATCGTATTTTACTGTCCCCATTGCAATCAAATAAGGATTATAAATAAATCTATAATTTTGAACCAATGGTATAAATTCACGTCTAATTGTTCCTGGTAGAACGGTTGAAATTAAAACAACAAGTTGTTTTATATTTGTAAATTTATTTATTTCCAATAAAATATTTTTTACGGTAGTATAATCAAAATCCTTTGGTTCTAAGTTTGATGTTGGTTTACTACCATCATAATCTACATGATGAGGTGTGGGGACTGCGATAAAAATTATGTCTTTATCGGAACACACCTCTTTAAGTGTTTCCACCATTTTAAAGTTAATTGGTTTGATATTTTTTACATCATAACCCTCCACATAATATTTTTCCGCCATAACCTCGGCAACATCTTTTCCCAATTTACCAACACCAATAAATCCTACTTTCATATTAAAAATTCCAATTAAATCTTTTATTAAATTTATTTTTAAACTCAGGTTTAACGTTGAAAAAATTTATCACCGTTTTTTCCAAATCATCAGTGACATTACTCTCCCACTCTTGCCTAATATTATCATATGACTTGTCATAATATTCGGGTAATTCTTGTTCAACCCAATCATGGTGGTCAGAAATTGTGGGGTGAAAATCGGTTTCACCATTAAAACTGTAATATCTTTTATTTTGATCACAAAAATCTCTAAAATTATTTTCAGAAATTATATCAAGCAAAGACGACCAAACATTACTTAATCTTGGTTTATCTAATTCTTCAAATAATAAAGGATCTGTTTCTTTTTTTGTTAAATTAAATGCACACATGAATTTATATTTACAACCTATATTGTCCAAAAGTGATTTCATAGACATTATTGAAAACCACGTGTTGTAAAACCCAAATTCTTCTGACCAATATTTTTCAATAAATTCTTTTCCAAAAATTGTTTGGGAGTATATATTACCACTATTAGACCACCCAAAATCTCTAAGAATAGTGTCATATCTGGTAAAACTAGTTAACATAATTAGCACAGTATCATCCTTTGTAATTTTTTCTTTTAAATTAATTTCATATAATTGAGTTGCAATATAAAAATTACCCGCACCACTGTGACCCAAGTTGTATGTAAAATCAAATTTATTTGATATAAAATCAACCCACGTTGGCCACATATAATCGGTAAAACTACAACCTAAAGCAAATAATCTGTTCATTTTCTAATAATTTCAAAAAACACACTATTGGGATAATGTCTTCCTCCGACATATCTTAAATCATAAAGATTCCATTCATCTGATAATTTTTTATCAATACTTTCTATTATTATTGGGATATAATGTATGTTCATGATATCTTCAATAACAAGTTTTCCACCTGATTTAATTTTTGGTAGATATTTTTTTATCGCAACAATTTGGTCTTCAATTCTATGACTACCGTCATCAATTACATAATCAAAATAATCATTTTCAAATCTGTTTACAAATGAATTTGTAAGTGCGTTTTCCCAATAAATGTTATTTAAATTATGTTTTTTGTAAAAATCACTTAACCTGCTTTCGTGTCCCAAATCAACACCGTAAATTTTACCATTAACAAACCATTCCGACCAAAATTTCATAGATATACCAGTGGCTACACCTATTTCTAATAAATTAATTTCGTCATTTCTTCTCGGTGTAAATTCTTTATCATAATATTTCTGAAGATACATGTGATCAAACTTATCTAATTGGAAACCAACATCTAGTTTATCATACTCATTTTGATAGTATAAATCTAATAGTGTCATAAAAATTCATTTATATGTTTATAAAAACAATCGGCTTGAAAAATATGTCCATGTTCTCCAAAATGACAATCGTTTATAATGTTTTCGGTGTCATCTGAAATAGTTCTAGCTCCCAAGTTTTTTAAATAAAAAATCAACCCGATATTGCTTTCAGACAAAATATATTCTTTTTTATTTTTATTTGAAAGTCCATATATCAAGTTTGGATCTTCCGAATTCCAAAAAAACACGTAAAAATTTTTAAGTTCTGAAATATATTTTATAATTTTTTCCCATTGATATATTTCATCATTCCAAATCCTTTCTTCTTTATTTTTTGACAATAAATTCAAACATTCTTTGGACATATTATTATCAGTATGTGAACCGAAAGGAAATAATGTTATAAGTTTATTATTACTTGCAATTCTGAATTTAGAGTTAAGCCCCCAACCAATAATAACAATATCGTCTTCATTAATATATCTAATATTGTTTATTAAAGTTTCAAATATGTCCGAATTTCCACTTCCTCTTTTCCCCAAATTTTCGAGTCGTATGTTTAATTTATCAGACAATATAGTTGGCCATGTTTTTATCTCTTTTCCTATTATTTCTTTATATCTACTATAAGAATCATTGTTACTATAATCATATTCCGCAGTGTAGCTATCACCAAATGTCCACAATGTTTTCATATTAAATTTGGTTTTGGCGTTGTATTAGAAATTGATGACCAAATTTCTAATAAAATATCTCTTATTGCTTTAGATTGGTCATTATTACCATACTTTTCTGAATAATATTTTTTATAAAAATGAAAATTATATTGACAAGTTTCTTTCATTTCCTCTCTTATTATTTTCAATTCTTCTAAACTTTTTTTACTTAATCTTTCTATTTCATTTACAATTTTTTTTGATCTAATGTCCCTATCAAGTTCGTTATCATATGATTCATCAAACCATTTATCATATGTTTTAAATCCTAAATCTTTCAAATATTTTAATGACCCACGATTACCATAAATCATGAAAGGATGACCAACCATAATAGGTTTCCATACTTTTTCAGAAAAAAATAAAGTATTATCATCTGCTAAAGTTTCGGTGACAATAGACATAAATGTTCTTTCGTAGTCTTGAGTGGTTATGTTTACAGCCAAGTTATTCGTTAAATCAGGAAGTGAATCAATAATCAACGGTGTTTTGTTAATTAAAAAATCTTTATTTTGATCCGTTGTTTCATATGGAATATTATTTAATTTATTTAAACTTATTAATCCTTTGTTAATTAAATTCTTATCTAACAAATCAATTATAAATCTAATCCTATGGTGTCTGCATTGTCTGTTATAAGACAGAAACAAAAATTTATCATATAAAGGGTTAAAATTCAATAAGTTACCACCATATTTATTCCACGGTTCAAAATTATGAATACCTCTCGCTTGATATCCATAACCTTTTTCTCGAACTATTTCTTCACATAATAAGTTACCACAAACATAATATATAGAATCGATGGGTAAATCAGAATCTATTCTCCACTTTTCAATCAATTCGAAGTCTTCATTGTTTTTTGTTCCTGAATATCCTTCATATAAAAAAAACATTAATATTTTAGATTTACCATTTCTAATATCATTTAAGTAATTTTTTGAAATGCACCTAAAACCTAAATTTCTATTGTTGTGAAAAAAATTACTATCATACACATTAATAATATAAATGTGTGGAGAGTGACCAATTTTCTCTTTTGGTGTATATTGTATTAAATTTGAATAGTTTGGCGTTATGGTGTTTCTCAAATGTCCTTCTCCGAACATTTCACCCTGTTCGGTAAAAATGGTCCATTCCGCCAACATGAGAGGTAATGTCAAAATTTTTAGTTCTTTTATGTACCAAGTTTTTGAGGATCCGTTTGGTCTATAATAATCAAAAATAGAATCCCAATCTTCTAAACTACATATAATTTTATCCATGTAAAACAAAATATAAAACAAAAAAAATAAATTTTAAATTCGTTTACTAATCTTTTCAAAAATGTTATTTTTCAGATATATATAAATTAATATATGAGAGTTTTAATTACAGGCGGCGCCGGTTACTTGGGGTCAGTTATAACAAAAAAATTATTAAATTCAGGATATAGTGTAACTGTTTTAGATAAACTTCTTTTCAATCAAGTTTCTCTTTTAGGATACACTTCGAATACAAAATTTAAATTTATTTATGGTGATGTTAGAAATGAAAAACTTTTAGAGCAGTTATGTGGTGAATCTGATGTAATAATACCATTGGCAGCAATAGTTGGATTTCCAGCTTGTGCGGCAGATCCACAATTATCAAAAGAAATAAATTTCAAACAAATAGTCAACGTTGTTAAGTTTTCTAAGAATAAAAAAATATTATATCCAAACACAAATAGTGGATACGGTGTTCGTGAAAACGATATATTTTGCACCGAGGAGTCTCCTTTGAATCCCATATCAGTTTATGGAACAACAAAAGTTGAAGCTGAAAATTTTCTTAGGTCTTCAACTGATGCTATTATTTTTAGATTGGCAACTGTTTTTGGTGTATCACCAAGAATGAGAAATGACTTATTAGTAAATGATTTTGTTTACAAGGCTATTACAGACAAATATATAGTTGTTTTTGAAAAGAGTTTTAAAAGAAACTTTATTCATATAGAGGACGTTGCAGATGCTTTTTTATTCATGCTTGAAAATTATGAAACTTATAAAAATGAAGTTTTTAATGTTGGGTTGAGTGATGCTAATCTATCAAAACAAGAACTACTTGAAAAAATACAAACACATGTAAAAGACTTTGCTGTGGTTTATGATGATTATTATGAAGATCCAGATAAAAGAAATTATATTGTTTCAAATCAAAAAATAGAATCAACAGGTTGGTCACCTACTTGGGATTTAGATATGGGAATTAAACAACTCATACAAGCATATCAAATGATTGTTCCCAAAATGGGTGCCGAATTTAGAAACGGATTTCCTTTAGGTTATGCAAATCAAACATAATATGGATAATAATTGGAATGAATTTATTGAGATACCATCAAAAAAGTTTGGGTATCAAGTTCCACAATTTCAACCTTCTGTGTATAGAGAATATAGAGGAGAAATTTGGACAACTTTTCATTCAGAAGATCATCCTGTAATGAGACATATTCATTACGATAAAAATGAAATTAGTATTCACGGAAGATTTTCTAAATCTTATAAAGGGGTTTTAAGAGGATTACATTGGGATAATAAAACTTGGAAGATGGTTCAAGCGGCGGTTGGTGACATCTATTTAGTTGTTTTGGACATGAGAGAAAATTCTAACACATTTGGAGAATGGGAAAGTTTTATTATCACTGAAAGATTAAGAAATCAAGTACTGGTTCCTCCAGGTTTTGCAAATGGACACTATGCATTAACAGACTGTATGTTTCATTATAATTTATTTTATAAAGAAAGCTATGTTGATGTTGATAAACAATATGTTGTAAAATGGAATGATCCTGAATATCAAATGGAATGGCCAACAGATAAACCAATATTACAAAAAAGAGACAGATGATAAAAAATTTAGAAAAATATCCAATAGTTAATGAAGTTCTATGGGATACACACGGATTAATCGGATTTGAAAGAAAAATGGCAGATCATTGGGAGGCCGGTAGAGTTAGGGGTCCGATTCATTTAAGTGGTGGAAATGAATATGAAATACTTGAAATTGGAAAAAGAATTAAACCAACTGATTGGGTTTTCAGCACATGGCGTTCACATTATCATGCATTAATAAAGGGTGTTCCTTCAGAATGGTTAGAAAATGAAATTTTAGAAGGTAGATCAATAACGATTGTTAGTAAAGAATATAAATTTTATGCATCGGCAATTGTTGGTGCTATCATACCAATCGCGGTAGGTGTGGCAATGGCAAATAAATTGAAAGGTAATGATGAATTAGTGTGGTGCTTTGTTGGTGACATGGCATTTGAAACTGGTGGTTTTATGGAAAATTACAAATATTCAAAAAACTTTGACTTACCTATAAGATTTGTTGTAGAAGATAACGGAGTATCAACAAATACACCGACAGTTGAAACTTGGAAAATAAAAAGTGAAATACCTGATGATGTTATTTGGTATGATTATAAAAAACAATGGCCGCATTACGGAACAGGTAAATGGGTAATATTTTAAATGTAATATTAGATTACGATTTATATAATGAAGATTCTTCTGTTATAAATGAAAGAGATGCAATATATAATACTGGTGCACTTTTCGGCTTTTATAATATTGCGGATCCAGTAAAAAAAGAATTTGGGGATATCGAAAATAATCCGAGTGAATATTTTTACTATAGTCCGCCGGCGTGTAACACATTTTTTTATGCTGTTGTTACAAAATTAAGACCAAATTTCATACCGTTTTCAAATAAAATAGTTCACTATCTTAAAAATTACAAAAATTTCAAAATATTTTTTTGTGAAGCCCATGAATGTTTCGGTGAACAATTTTTTATATTAATTAAAAATACTTGTGATCATTTTGATATAGATCCCAATCAATTTATTATCATAGATGATGATCATAATTTTGATTATTATGTAAATAAACATAATTTTAAACCAATACATCATATAGCAAATCATCACATGTCTTTAATGAACAGAGATATGGAAAATTATAAAATAGATTTTGTTAAAGAAAAAGAATTTTTCTTTTTATGTCACAACAAAACTATGAAAGCACATAGATTATTAACATTGGCATACTTGAGTAAAAACAATTTATTAGAAGACACCAATTGGTCGAATTTACAATCATTTCAATATAAAAAAATGTGTAAAGATAATGTTGGTGATATTAAAAATACTTTTTTTGAACATTTAATAGAAAAAACAGAATTAAAAGAAATTGAAAATGATATTGATTTTGTTACAAAAGATGACATAAAAAAAAGTAAGTATGAAGATTATATGACGTGGCACTATTTGAATGAAAACGGTTCACCAGCAAAAGGTCAGTGGGGTAACTATTATGATTCAAAAACATATGAAACATCTTATGTGAATATTACAACTGAATCTTCATTCGAAAGACCAGGTATAATACATGTAACTGAAAAATCATACATACCCTTTCATTCTTTTCAAATACCAATAATTTTTGCAACTTGTGGTCACATAAAAGCAATGAAAAATAGATACGGATTTGATTTTTTTGAAGATGTTGTAAATCATGATTATGATAATGAACCCGATAATAAAATAAGATTTCAAAAAATAGTAAATGAAATAGTTTCTCTTTATAATAGAAAAACAGATGTGATTGAATTCTATAAAAATAATTATGAAAGATTTTATCAAAATAAATTAAAAATTATACAATTCAGTAATAATCAATATGACGAAAAATTTTTAAAATGTTTGGTATAGAAACAAGAAGAATAAATTTAGTATGTGTAGATTTTCATTTTCAATACACTTATTTTTCAGAACGTATAAAAAAAGATTTTACAATAACATCTGAAGAACTATTTAATCATTCTAAACCTTTATTTACAACTTATAAGATGAAAAATTTTAATAAGTGTGATTTAAAAGAAATTGAAAAGTTTCCAGATGAAAATTTTTATTTTGTAATTTCTGATTGGTTTTATAAAATTAGTACTTATTTGATGGAAAGAAAAAGACTTCCGTTTAATTCGGAATTTTTAGAAACAATTAGAAAAAATGCCAATTTTAAAATTCTAATTTGTCATCCCTCTGAAGCCGATATTGTTGAAATATTAGACTACTTGAAGGAAGCTTGTAAATTTCAAAACATAAATGAGGAACAAATTTTTGTAATAAATAATAATTATTTTTTAGAGGAATATAATAAAAAATGTAATACTAAGATTAACGTCTATTCCTGTAGAGCACTTGCACATTCACATGTTTATTGGTTCTTAAGATACGATATTCAATTTTTAAGACAAAAAGATTTTCTCTTTTTATTTCATATTAGAGTCCCAAAATCTCATAGATATGGTCTAATAATGAAAATGATGAAAAATAATATAATTGATGATGTTGATTGGTCTGCAGGTTGTGGATATCAATTTAGAAACACTGGACAAAAAATGAAAGATTTTAATCACATGTTTTTTAATGATGTGATGAATGTGGAAGAGGTAAATGAATATCAAAATGAGATTAACTACTTAATGAGTATAGATGTCAAAAAAAGTAAATTCGAAAAACACTTAAATTGGTTTGATTTAGGAACAAATAAACGCCCATTAAATAATAATTGGGGTGATCATTATGTGTTAGAGACATATGTTAATTCTTATATTAACATAACAGCTGAAACCGCATTTTCGAAAAAGAACTATGTATCAATTACAGAAAAATCTTTTAAACCATTTTATTTCCTACAATTACCTTTATTTGTTGCAACACCGAGACATGTTGAGTGTATGAAAGAAAGATATGGTTATGATTTTTTTGATGACCTAATAGACCATAGTTATGATCAGGAATTTGATGATTACAAAAGATTCAACATGATTTTTAAAGAAATAAAAAGATTACATCAAAATAAAGATCAGGTAAAAAAATTTTATGTAGAAAATCGTGAAAGACTTTTTAAAAATCAACAAATTACGAAAGATATTATGAATGATAAAACTGACATTAATTATATAAATAAAAATATAATTGGAATATCTTAAATTTAGAAATTTAAATATGGATTACTTAAATTTAGTATATGACATATGGGATAATGAAATGCCAATCGAAAATGGTAAAAACATAGTAAAGGGAGATTTCAAAGTAAGAAAAGTAGAGGGATTATTAAATTTTTATAAATTTAGAAATTGTAAATCTTATAAACTAAGTGAAATAACAGATAAACCAAATGAAAATTTTTATTATTTTATAAATAATATACAAGATATACATAGTATGTTGAAGGATATTAATCGTCTCCCAATCTCAGATGAGGTAATTAATTATTTAAAATCTAACGATAATTTTTATTTAGGCCTTGTTTCTGAACACGAGTATGAACCCGAAAAAGCATTAACTAAATTAATTTATCATTTAGATAAAGTTAGTATACCACATAAAAAAGTTTATTTTATAAATAATAATTCAAATTTAAATGACTATAAAAAGAAACACAATACAGATATAAATGTTCATAGTATAAGATTTCTTCCTAAAATTACCGCACTTAATATATCACATTTTGAAAGTAAATATGTGACAGAAAAAGAAGGTTGTTTATTTATGTGTCACAATAGAACACCAAAACCTCATAGGTATTCGTTATTAGTTCTTTTAAAAAAATACAACATATTGCACGAATTTGATTGGTCTTTGGTTATGGGTTGGGAACATAAAAAAAGAAATTTAAATGGTATTGATTATCAATTTTATAGAAATATTTTTACCAATAATGAAATTGAAAGAATTAAACCCGAAATAGACTATTTTAATAATTTAGATATAAAAAAAAGTATGTTTGAAGAGGATAAAAATTGGTTTGATGATTTTGATAATCATGGTAGAATTAATTGGGGGAAGATATTTGAATTAAAAAGTTACGAAAACAACTTTATCAACTGTGTTACTGAATCTGCATATTTTGTCGATGATGTCCATATTAGTGAGAAATCAATAAAACCGATGTATTTTTTTCAATTACCAATATTTTTGGCATCACACAATCATGTGAGTAAGTTAAAATACATTTACAATTTCGATTTATTTGAAGATATTATTAACCATGATTATGATACGATTTTTGATCCAAGAGAAAGGTTTTTCAAATTTTTTAATGAGGTCACAAGACTAATAAAAAATAAAAATAGTATCATCGAATTTTATAAAAAAAATGAAAGGAGATTATGGGAAAATAAAATTAAAGTGATGTCATTAGCAGACGATAATTATGATTTTAATTTTTTTAAAAGTTTGATAAATAAAAATTTATGAAAAAGATTTTAATAACGGGTTGTAGTGGATTAGTTGGTATTCATTTAGTAAATAAATGTTTAGAAAAGGGTTATTTTGTTATTGGTATAGACATTAGGGAATCTCAAAATTTACCGATGTCAGATAATTTCATATTTTATAAATTAGATTTGACTGATGATCAAAACATCAAGAATTTATTTTTCTATGAAAAGCCAGATGTTGTTTTGAACACATTTGGCATAAAGGGTTCTCCTATCAGGGCAAAAACTAAACCAGTTGATTTTTTGTTACCTTCTTTCAAGATAAACACAGAAATTATCAATCAATGTGCAATCAATAATATATGGTTAGTATTCGTTAGTTCTGTTGGTGTTTATGCACCAGCTGAAAAGTTTATGGAAGATACAGTTTGGAAGACTCTTCCGTCTGAAGCGGATTGGTTTCCCTCATGGAGTAAAAGAATGGGTGAAATACTAATAGGGGCATATGAAGTTCAATACAATTATAATAGATGGTCAATTGTTAGACCCGCTAACATTTTTGGTGAGTATGATGATTTTAGTGGTAATGGAACTGTTATTTCATCCACAATAAAAAAAGTTTATGAATCTATTGATAAAATTGATTGCTGGGGTGATGGTTCACCAATTAGAGATTTTGTATATGCTGGAGACGTAGCAGATGCAATTATTCAACTTTTTGAGGATGAAATAAATGAAATTATAAACTTTGGTTCTGGAGAAGAAATATCAATAAAATATATGGTTGACCAGATAATTAATATTAGTGGTAAAAGTTTAGATGTCAGTTGGGATACATCAAAACCAAATGGTGATTTAAGAAGACAAATGGACACAACTAAACAGGAGAAATATAATCTTTTACCAAAATTAGGATTTAAACAAGCTTTAGAAAAAACGTATAATTTTTATATTAAAACGATTTAGAATGAATATACAAGACTATTTAGAAAGTGGTTATTACATAGGTAAAACCAATGAAATTATAAAAGAAATGGAAACCTTTGAAAAAATTGCTGAAGAGGTTCGTGAACACGGCAAGGATTACAATGCGAGATTTAGAAAAGGGTATAAATACCGTTTTCAATATCCACAACTTGATCAAGAAAATAAAAGACATTGGGTAACAAGTCTTGATGAAATTGAAGAAAGACAAAATCATATAAAAAAAAATAATTATAGAATAATACAAAAATGGTGGGAAAAGGGTGGAGGTGGTGATTTTGAAAAACATACATCTTTTATGAGGGATACTTTGAATAGTTTCTTACCAAAAATATATCCTGATTTACAAAATAATATAAAACATCATGACGCATTTACCATCTACGATAATGGTGATTTTATCGAAAGGCATTTTGATGGTAGGTCACCTGAAAGATATTGTGTTATTTTAATTTACCTTTCAGATAAAAAAGATTATATTGATGGTGGTGGACATTTAGTTGTGGGTAGGACTGAAAATGAACTAGAAAAAGTAGAACCTGTAATTGATAATTTTGTAATAATGGATTTTTTAAATCACGATATTATACACGAAGTAGAACCCGTAAAGAATGATTTTCACAGGTTTACTTATTTAAGTTTTGTATATAACGAAGAGTTATTTTATAAAGAAGAACTAAATAAGGGAAAAATAACAGAAGAAGAAATGTGGAAATTTCATAGTAGAGCCGCAAAAAAAATATTTAAAAATTCTATATGATAGATAAAAACGCAAAAATACTTATAACAGGTGGATCAGGATTAGTTGGACAAAATTTAACTAATCATTTAATTTCTAATGGATACAATAATATAAGAGTTTTAGTTCATAGAAAAGAACCAAGAATAAAATATGATCAAATTGAATATTGGGTTGGTGATTTAATGACGCACGATAAATGTATGGATATCACTAAAAATGTCGATGTTGTGTTTCATTGTGCGGCTCAAACATCAAATGCTGTCGATACTATTGTAGACCCTCTTTTACATGTCACACCAAATGTTGCAATGAATAATTTTCTAATCGATGCTTCTTGGAGAAACGACGTAAAACATTATATTTTCATTTCTTCGAATACAGTTTACCCACCTAAAGGAGACGAACCAGTAGTTGAAACGGACTTTATGTTCAATCCACCATATCCTGTATATTTTGCTGTTGGTTGGATGAAAAGATATGCGGAACTTCAATGTGAATTGTATGGTAATCATTTACCAAGAAAAATGAAATGCACTGTAGTAAGACCAGCAAATCTTTTTGGTCCACATGACAAGTATGATTTCAATAAATGTCATGTTACACCTGCAACAATAAGAAAAGTCGCGGACAAAATGAATCCAATACCTGTATGGGGTGATGGAAGTGAATTAAGGGATTTATTATATGTTGATGATTTTGTAGAATCTTTAAAAATTATAATGGAAAAAGAACAAGAATTATATAATGTTTATAATGTAGGATCAAATCAAGTTTATTCTGTGTTAGAAGTTCTCGATAAGATGAAAAAAATTGTTGATTATGACGCTCCAACAGAATTTATTAAAGGCAAACCATCTATGATTCCAACAAGAAGAATTAATTCAAATAAAATAAAGAGCAATTTAGGATGGGAACCAAAATTTTCTTTAGATGAAGGTTTAAAAATAACATATCAATGGTATATGGATAACAAAACTGAATTTGCTTAAAATGGAAGAATTCAAAATAAATGAAAAGGTAGTTTACTATCACAAAACATTGGATGGAGGTGGAACCGTTTTTGGTATTAATGCCCTAAAAAGTGAGGGTGTAAAAAAACATTTAAGGCCAAAAAATGTTTTAGAAATGTGTAGTGGCCCTGGCTTCATGGGATTTTATCTCAATTTCAACTATCAATGTGAAAACTTAATATTGAGTGATATTAATGCTGAGAATAAAGAATATATTGATAAAACAATATCAACTAATAATATTAAAAATACAAAATTTATAGAATCAAATGTTTTTGATTCATTTCCTGAATTTAGTTATAAATTTGATACGATTATTAGTAATCCTCCACATTTCAAAACAAGAAGACCAGGTGGATATAGAAACGAACACGAAGAATTAATATCATTAGATGAAGAAATGAAATTTCATACTAAGTTTTTAAAAGATGCACAAAATTACGTTGAAGGTTATTCATCAATTATATTAGTAGAAAATGCAGATGGTGTATCTGTTCAAGATATAATTGAAATCGCTAAATCTGATTATGACGTATGTTATATAGAATATGACAGTTATGGTTGGACTGGAGAATCAAAATTTTACACAATAGTTTTACGAATTAAATAAATGAAAGGATTATTATTTGGTGGGTGTTCATTCACATGGGGTCAAGGTTTATATTTTTATTCTGATTTAAATAGACTTCAGTATCCACCTGAATGGCAATTCGATCCACATTTAGTAAAAACATCACACATAAGATTCAAAAATACTATAAGATATCCGAGATTAGTCGCAGATTATTTCAAAACATTTGAAGTTTTTAAAAATCAAAATGGGGGTAGTGAGGATGAGACATTTGATTTTTTTGATCAAGTATTTGATATAGATAAAAAAATAAACCCAAAAGAACATTTAATTGCTCGTGATCAGAGATTTCATTATGACGACTTTGAATTTATAATATTACAAACATCTCAAATTTGGAGAAATAAATTTAATTACAAATTAAAAGGTGTTGATTATTGGTCTTATGTTTGGAAAAGTGGTATTGGTGAAAATTTAGATAAGTTTCATGAATGGTTAGATGAAAATAATTTAGAATTTGATGAATGGGTTGTTTTATTTACAGAACAACAAGTCCAAAGAATTAAAAAAAAATTCGAATTTTATGAAAGTAAGGGTATAAAATGTTTATTATTTTCATGGGAAACAAATCATTTACCTTTTATAAAAAAAGATCCATATTTAAGTGAAAGATACATTGATTTAGAATATAAAGAAAAAATATACAGTAACATATACGAAATGATATATCAAAATCCTGAATTAGAAATTTCTAAAGATTATGAGAATTTTGGTGCTAATCCACCTAAAGATCATCATCCATCAAAACTATGTCATCAAATTTTTGCAAATAACATAATAAAAAAAATGAAAAGTAAACTATGAATGGAATAATATTTTTAGGTTGTTCATTCACATGGGGTCAAGGTTTATATTATTATTCTAAAATGCCTACGATTAAAAGACCTCCACCTGAAAAATTTGATTTTAAATATTTGACGGAGGCACATTATCAATACATGTATGCCAACAGGTTTGCAAGACTTGTGGCACAACATTTCAATACATTCGAAGTTGTTAAAAAGTCTAACGGAGGAAATGAAGAAACAAGTATAAATTTTTTGAAAGGGGTTATAAGTGTTGATGGTCCGTTGTATGATGACCATTACAACCCACATAGAAATACAAATTATGATGGTAAATTTGACTATAGTGAAATAAGTCATATTGTTCTACAAACATCACTAATTATGAGAAATCATATAAAAATTGAAAAGGATGGTCATAAACATAATTTGCAAATTATTAATGAAGACAAAGAAAACCAAAGATTATTATATGAATATATGGAATTGAAAAAATTATATGGTTTACCTGATTTGATGAATCATATGGCAGAAAATATAATGAATGATATAAAATCTTTTTTTGAATTTTATGAAAGCAAAGGTATAAAATGTTGGATTTGGAATTGGTCAGATGATTATTCTCGTGTTATCACGAAGGATGATTTTTTGAACAAAAGGTTAATAACCTTCGATTATATGGGAAAAAATTATAAATGTTTAGATTATATGATTAAATCAAATGAAAATTTATTAATAAAAGAAGATCTTGCTTTTTTTGGTGATGATTGTCCCCAAGATTCCCATCCATCATTATTGTGTCATAAAATAATTGCAGATAATATTATAAAAAAAATAGAGAATGAGTAAACCAGAATATACACCATACAAAGATGCGTTAACAAATTCAATGACATTACTAGGTCAAAAAGAAGATACGATTTTTATTGGTCAACAAATAGTTTGGCATGGGAATCCTATGAGCACAACGATTGGAAACGTTCCCAAAAATAAACTTATTGAGTTGCCAGTAATGGAGGAATCTCAAATGGGTATGTCTTTAGGAATGGCGATGGCTGGTAAATTTGTTATTACTTTTTATCCAAGATGGGATTTTTTAATATGTGCAACAAATCAATTGGTAAATCACGTTGATAAAATTGTTTTGATGAGTAAAGGTGAATGGAAACCTAATATGATTATAAGACTCGGAAAGGGATCAGTCAAACCTTTAGATCCTGGTCACCAACATAAGGGTAATTATATAAATGAATATAAATCAATGTGTAAAAACATTCAATTTCACGATTTATTATCTTGGGAAAATATTGAATCGATATATAAAAATGTCTATGAAAAAGGTGGTATACATATAATAGTCGAATATCCCGAATTATATTATTCAAATTAATTCCATAATTTATTTCTTAACTCATACACATCAACCGGAATTCTTTTCATATGTTCACCTTGTCTAATAGGTGTCCCAATAGTTTTATAACCCATCAGAATTGATCTTCTAAAATTTTCTGAATTGTTATCATCTGAACCATGAACTAAATGTGAATGTATTAAAAATGATTGTCCTTTTTTCAATGATGGATAAACTTTTGAAAAATTATGCCCATTTGGCATTTTACAAGGTTTACCTCTCTCATTTCTCCAGTTGGATGGGTTTGTTTTAATTCTTTCTTCATCAACCTCAATTTCCAATAGTGGTAATAAATGGGAAGATTCATAAGCCCAAATACCTCCATTTGTTTCATCGGTGTCATCGAGTGCAACACTAACATTAGCTATTGTGTTCCATATAGATTGACTGTAAAACCCGTCTTGGTGAGCGTCTCTACCTAATTCACCGGGTGGTTTAAAATACGCCCACGTTTGAACTCCCTCTAAATTATTCCCTAAAAGTAATTCCATTACTTCTATTGCCTTAGGATGAGCAAAAATCTTTTCAATTAATTCTGATTCTTTATGTGGGTGCATATATGGTTCATATATATCCCAATTTTTTTCTAAATTATTATTTCTATTAATTCTCAATTTATTTAATTCATTATTTATATCATTACATTCTTCTATAGATAACATATCAATAATTGCATATCCTTTGTATTTCCAATCAAATAGTAATTTTTTTACTTCTAAATCATTCAAATATTTAAACATATTTTAATTTTTTTAAAAAATTATATAAAACATCTGAAATAATTTGATAACCAATTTTATTAGGATGTAGACTTAAAAAAATATCTTTTGTCATATTTTTTACTTCCCAAATGTCGTCTCTTTTTAATTCAGTTAGATACTCTCTAAAACATTTATTATTAAAACCCCAATATGAATCTTTATTTATATGTTTAGTAATATCATCTTTTTTATTTAAATCTATGATCATTCTTTCAAATGCGTCACACATTATATATTTCACATTATAAAATTCTAATAATTTCTGTATAAATATTATATATTTTTGATTGACTATGTTATAATAATTTTGATTAAAAAGTTCACTTATATATAATTCTTTATATGTTTGAAGAAAGTTATCGTATTTTTCATCTCCACTTACAAACGAATTTATAAATCTATTAGGTGTATTTATTAATTGCCTAACAGACCAACTAATCCATTCATTATTAGGAAGAAAGTTTACAGTATCTCTAAGTGAAGATGACCACATTATTATCACTAAGTCATTCTTTGTAATTATACCATTCTTTACGTCTGATGAAATTTTATTAAAAATTTTTAAGTTTGAGTGCCCCGATAAACCATCATTTGTGTGTTCTAAATTGATTTTATCAGATAATACTTTGGCCCAAGAAAATTCATTCCTAAATTTCTGTAATTCATCTCTATTCTTTAGTGAATTTTCTTTTTCAAGGTTAGCGCCTTGACCTTCTGTCCAACTATCTCCATATACTCTTAACATAAGTTACCAACTAATTTCCCAATCTTTAAACTCTGCAGCCAAACAATCTATTTTATAGTCTTTTCTACCACCAACAACTTCTTGAATTTTATTTTTTGCAGTATTTCTAATCCCATTGATACCATGAGTTAGAGCTAACATATTTGGACCCGCGGATCCACTTCTAACATTTGATTCGTTATACCAAATATGTGCATTCATTTGTGCTAAAACTATAATTGCTCTTATTTGCTCAGCAGTAATCACATTATCTGAATTATTTAAGATAAGTTGAATATCGTGAACAATATCCGCAATTTCTTGAGCATACATTTCTTTATGTTTTGGTATTTTAACCTCTTTTAATTGTGTTATTGTCAGTCTATCTATAAGTTCAGATAATGTTGGTAGGTATCTTCTTTGTTGCATCAAATTCTATTTTAAAATATTGTTTATAGTATTCTTCTAATTTTGTAAAAGCGGGAACTTTTTTATTAAATATATTACCAATTAAAACATTATAATTATGTTCCACATCGTTTTCCATAGATTTAAACCATGATTGTTTATCCTCGATATTATCAATTTTTCTTATACACTCTATAAGATATTGTAATCTTTCGTGTGTAGGTAAAGAGTCATAAGATTGGTCAATAAATTCATCAAATGTTTTGTAACCAATTTCCCTCATTTTTTTCATACTATTTTTATTACCCATTACCATGAACGGATGCCTTGTTGCAATAGGTTTGAATATTTTTTCACTCAAAAACATAGTTTGATCACTATCACCACAATGTGCTTCACTAACGACACTAACATACGTATCTAAACAAATTTCAGGATTAAATCTATTAATATAAAAATTATCATCGAGTTCGTCGTTTGGTTTGCCGTAAACTCTAAGTGGTAATGAATCTCCTAATTTATCAATTACATCCAAAGGTATTTCTTTTCCTTCCCATTTATATGAATTTTTATAAAACTCATTCATACTCACCAAACCCATTTCAATCAATCCTGAGTGAAATAAATAATTATAAAACCAAACCCTATGTGGTCTAATTCTTTTATTAAGACATGAAAAAGTTTTTATCTTATTTTTACTTTTATATTCCACATGTTCTTTGAATGTTGGTAATGGTAGTTGATTTGAAACTGTAGGTCTGTTTATTGCATTCATTGCTACATCAATTTCAAAATGTGGATAACCAATTGGTTTTATTCTTTCATTGATATTATTTTTATCTGCCCATTCTGTATATACCTCATCTACAATCATGTTACCCGTCACATATACAATTGATTGTGGGGGAATATTATGATTTGAACATTCTTGATGAAACCATTCCCATAACCAATTAGTTTGGTACCCTTCAAAACTTTGATCTAACATAATGAGTGCCTTTCCACTTCTTAAATCGTTAAGGTATTTTTCATTTAAGTAACTGAATAGACTTTCAACTCTCGGATTATACCCTGTCCAATCATCTGGACTATGGTTAACACCCGCTGAAATTATGTAATTATCACACTCAACCTCAACAGATTTGAATCCATGTTTTTTTTCGTATATGAGAATGTTTATAACATTAACTAATGGTGAAACTCCAAATCTTGGAATACCTGAAGGACAAAGATCTTTACATGCAATAAAATTTTTTAATTCTTTAATATCTTCAAACAAAAAATTCATCATTTTGATTTAGAAATGGGTTTTGAATCTAATTTATATTCACCTTAAGGTCTTATTATATGTAATCATTACTTATTGTAATTATCTTTATCTGACACGTATATTCCTGGTTCAAAATGTGTGATTCTTCCGTCTGTTACACTAACATCAGGTATACTTTTATCAACTATAATTTCATTAAACCAATCTGATAATTGTGGAAAAGTATCTTGAAAATTTTTATTTCTTCTTAAATCGTATTGGACATAAAAGCTTTTAAAATCATGATATTGTGATACATTATCTAATTCTGTTGTAATATGTCCTCTATTGACAACTTCTATGTAATCAATTAGTCTTTCAATTTGACCTCTCTCATGTATGTTTAAAAGTTCATTATTCTCTTGCATTTCATACCATGTTTTCAAATTGTCATGTAATATGTGTTTAAATTCATTGGGTAAGGTAAGTGGTGACATAAATGCGGGCCATCTCAGAATGTTTAAATCTAAAATTGGTTTATTCCAACCATACTTAGCTTTTAATTCTAACATATCATTCATAAAATCAGTGATACTGAATAGACACAAATTATTTATTGTCATCATAATAACAACTTGTCTGATATTCGCATTTTCAATTATATTGACTAAGTTTTGTCTCCATATTTTATAATTCAAACCATCTCTAATATATTCTGCATGTTTTCCATATGCTTCACAACTTGTGTATAAATCAAATTCTTTTACCTTTATTTCTTTTGTTACATTTATAAGTCTATCAATAGTTCTCTCTGTTTGTCCTAAATTTGAATTAATAGCTACTCTTAGATTCGGAGAATCATATTGTTTTACTATTTCCATAAACTTCCAAAAGTTATGGCTTTGGGAGGGCTCTCCACCAGTAATTCTAATTTCTTCTAAATTTTGTGATAATTCAGGCCACCATTCTAAGAATGCTTTAACATAAGGATTATTCTCACCATACTTTCCATATATTTCAGACCATGAACCGTCTGCATAATATGCACCCGCACTCGTTGTTTTGAACTTTTGATACGGTCCATTATCTTTAATGTCTTTTCCCCATTTCGTACTATAACCCGAATTGCAATAAGTACATGCAAAATTACAAATTCTATCAAAACTTACTTCAATTGTTTTTGGCATAACATCAGCGTCCCATGGTATGTCTTTTATGGAAGCAATGTCTTGTTCCTTGTATATTTGACTTTTATAGACCCTGTCAGAAACATTATTTCTACCAATGTCCTCAATTCTCCAACAATACGAACATTCGGCCGGTCTTGTTCCTTCTAACATCATCTTCCTAATCTCCTTTTTGAAATCAGTATTATGAAGTGCAGAGGGATTTGTTTTAATTTTTTCCAAATCTATTGGATGTGGTAGTGGTAAATGACACGAATTTGTAAAACCGTGTCCTAAATGTAAACTTACATTGAACCATTTTGCCGCACAAAAACTATTACTTATAGAATTTAAATGTTTATCTCTCCATTTTACTAATTGTTTTGACATAATTTTTTTATTATAATTTAATTAATTTATTTTACTTAATATACTCTGTTGGAACTTTTTCTAAAAAATTTGTATACTTTGATTCATCATAAACAATACCAATATTGTTTACTGTTTTGAAATCATAATAGAATAAAATATCTTCATAATATTTTCTCATTGGTAAGTTATGAGTTTCGTTTTCACAAATTTCTTTAGCTATTTCAATACTATTTGTATTTGATATGTGTGATAAATGATTTATACTAACCTCACAATAATATCTATGTTTTTCTGATTCTATATCTGGACTTGAACAACCAATAAAAAAAGCATTATCCTTATAGTCATCAACTAAATTACCATTGAATTCTACTGTATTATCAAATTCAAAATTTTTAAAAATTGATATTTTATTAACGTCTCTTACTATTGATATAGTGACTCCGTTTTCAATGTCCTTAGTTGTTACAGTTTTAGATATTACCATATTGAACTTATCCCCATCTTCGGATTTAGTCCAAAATTCAAAAGCTAAAACTTTAGACCCCTCATTGTACGATAAACCTAAGTTTTTACCTGGTTTACCAAATACCATACATATTTCATCTTTTTTATAGTGTTTTTTTAACTTGAAGTTACAAGTTAATATGTATTTGTCTTTGTGTAAAAAATCTCTAAATATTATGTTTTCACTTTTATCAAATGCGGTCACATATTGGTTATCATGATGTTCAGATACATCCCATTCAAATTTTACCCAATATGGTTCTTTATATTGTATTTTCATTTTCAATTAATTTTATAAATTCTTTTAATTCAGGAAAATATTCCAAACAATTGTACCCCCTCCTCACTTCATATTCTTTTATAAATTTTGAAAAATCTATTTTATCTTTATTAAAAAGTTCAATAGGTGTTTCATAATCTGCAACAAATATATCTTTAATTCTATTAATTTTTTCTATTTCTTGAGTTGAGAAACCCACATCACTTATGTGTTGGGTTTTATGAAAGTTAAGACTTCTAAATGTTGAATTGAATTTCATATACTTAATCCAACGATTAAAATAATCTAAATTTATAAAATTTTTAAGTATTCTGAAACTCATAAATGGTGGGTGTCTCAAATAAGATGTATCTAAAATTAATGCAGTATTCCAATATCTTTTATTATTGAAATGTTTTAATTTCATTTTATATATCTTTTTAATCAATAATTCATATGAAAATATACTGAATACATTGAAAGTTGACATTATCACTATAGTAACTCTTGGCAGTTTAGTTAATATTTTATCTATATTTTGAAATAATTTTTCAAAATCTAATCCATATCTAGTGTATTCTGCTTGTTTACCATATCCATCACAACTTGTAAAAATTATCATTTCATGTACTCTTTCCCATCTGATAATTTTATCTAATTTTTCAATTAGTTTATCAATCAATTCATCTGGAACTCCTAAATTACTATTAATTGATAATTTTAAATTTTTGTTTGGAGTTTCAGAATCAATAATATAATCTAAAACTTTCCAAGTATCTTTATGTAATAATGGTTCTCCTCCTGTTATTCTAAATGTATCTAAACTATTGTACAATTCAGGAAACCATTCCCAAAATGCATTAACATATGGATTTTCTTGTGTTTGTTTATATGGTTTAGTGTTTCTTTCCTCCATTCTTCTCGTACCATTGTACTCAAACGAAAGATTGTAAGGTCCAAATTCATTAATTTCTTCCATCCATTTTGATGAATATTCTGGACCACAATATGCACATTTAAAATTACAAGTGTTTGAAAAACTTATTTCGGCATATTTTGGATTATAATCTTCTCTCCAATCTGATTTCGCAATTTCATCAAAATAAGGTTCAGACCACGGTTCTGCAGATTTAAAAATTCTATCAGAAAATGATGATGAATTATCTTCAACATTCCAACAATATTGACATTCTGAAGGTCGTTTATCTTCTAACATGTCTTTTCTTGCCTGTTTTTTTATTTTACTATTGTGTAATGCGGTTGGATTTCTTTTAATCTCTTCTAAACCTATTTTATGTGGTTCGGGGTGGTGACAACTATGTGTTGTACCATTATGTAAATGCATTGTAACTTGTGTCCATTTTGCCAAACAAAAACCACATCCAACACTATCTAATTTATCTTTTGTAATTTCAAAACCAACAGAAGACATTTTATTTTTTTTCTTCAAAAATGTTTTCTTAACAAAAGAATCTAAAATTAAAAATTCTTCATTCGTATTTTCTAAATCATAAAAACAATATGTACTTTTAAAATCTTCCGATAATTGTAATTCTTTAGGATTCTCAATATATTTTTTTATTGTGTCAATATCTATTGCATTTTTATAAGCACTAAAATGAAAAACATCCAATTCAGTTATACATTTGTGTTTTTGATTTAAACTATCAATATTATGACATCCTAAATAAATGGGTTCATTTTTATAATCATCAATCAATTGAGCTGAATTCATTATTGTATCAAATAATTTATAATCTTTGTACAAATAATAAATTTCACCATCGAATACAACTGTTATGTTTAAAACCTTATGAAGTGATTTGTCATTTATACAATCATAAATGTGACAATTAAATTTACCCTCACCATTTTCTTCTTTAGTCCAAAATTCAAATACAAAATAATTCACTTCGTAATCGTAACTAATTCCAATATTTTTACCTGGCACACCCCAAAATCCAATTTTATTGTCTTTTTTAAAATCCTTACCTACTTGAAATGTAAGTGAAACAGTAAATTGACCATCAATAAGTGGATTAGTTTGTGGTTCAGTTAATTTTGGTTTTATAAACCACGGCTTTTGATATTCTATTTTCATTTCATTCTTACATTTATAAATTTTGTGTTAGGGTATAGTTCTTCATCTATAACATCAATTGTTAAAACATCTAAAATTTTATTTAATCCATCTTCTTTATAGTTAATTTTTTTCTGTTGCATTTCTGTTACAAATCTCCTTTCATTTCTTGCAGTTGATTCACCCTTAGCCCAAGTTCCATTTACAAAACCTTCATCAGTATGTGGTATACAATAAAAATTACCTTCTCTTCTAAAAGGTAAAATATTTTCGATAATTTCAACATTTTCTTTTGAAAATTTAACATCAAAATTTTCAAATTCTTTTTTATCAATAAGATTTAAAAAACCTTTATCAAAATCATAATGAGATAGTAAATTATTGACTCCTTTTTTAACATTTTCGGTAAATTGATTTGAGATTTTTATCTCTGCAATTTTCCCTTTATAAAAAGTGTTTAAATGTGGACAGTGTCCAATAATAAATGGTTTTATTGAATCTAAAGTTCTAAGATCTTCTTTAACAGAAAATGGTTTGTTTTCCTTAACACCATTCATTTGACAAATTAATTCATTATTTACAAAAAGGTATGCTCCTCGTTTTTCTTTTGAATATGATAAAGTTACCCACGTCCATAAGTTTTCAAATCTTTTTGCCCAATTATAATAATGTTGATTATTTTTATCAAACAAGACCATAGTTACAGCTCTTGAATTATTGAATGATAGTCCCCAAGTCCACGCACCATCTTTTCTTATTAAAGGATATTCTATGAATTTTTTTTCTTTATCACCAACAAGCCAAATTGGAACTTTTTCAGGTTGTTGTTCTGCCTTGAATAAAATAGAAATTGTGAATTCGTTGTGTAATGAATAAGATATTTCTCTGTTTGTTGGTATTTTTAAAAAAGAACTATCTCCATTAAATTCAGCAACAATTCTTTCACCATGACCCTCAAGCATTTTTCCAGTCGTCATACCTTCAAAATAACATCTCCAAAATAAATCATCGTCTTCTTGACCCCAATCCCAATAATCATTTGAATAACCATTTGTTTGATAAGCCTGTTCCTTTGTAAAAAGAACTACTCCTCCAAAGTATTGATCGTAACCTAAACCATAATTGTATTTTGACAATTTTGTGGCAATGTGAATTGGATTCAAATTCGGATACGAATAATCACAAATAAAACCATCTCTATCTTCACTTAACATATCTACATCATGCCAAGCAATATAATCACATCCTTCTTGAAAAGCATAATGAGCTGCAATATTTTTCATTGCCCCTCTATTGAAAAGTTTATCGTCTACTTGATGACCGACATAAAATTTGTGATCAATTCCAACATTACCGAGATACTTTGATAGATGAGGAATCAATTTATCAATATGATCTTTTCTATTTCTATATGGTATACAAATACCTAACTTATGTCCCATTATATTCCTACAATAATATGATTTTCGTTTTTATTTTTTACGTATGAATGTTCAACATATTCACAATTATTTAAACCATCTTTTTTAAAATCTGTAGAACCTTTAAGAGTTTCATTATAAAATCTTAATTGATTGTATCTGGTTAATTTATTTTTCCATCCATTTTTAATATACCCATTTTCTCTATGTGGAATCAATTCAAATGTTGATTTTCTTCTGTATGGTATTTCGATTTCAATGTAATCTTCAAATGATTCACCTACGATTTCACAATTGTGTATTTCACCGTCATTACCATTCCCACTTAAATCAATTAATTTATAACCCTTTATAAATTTAGCATCATAATATAATATCACTCTATGGTCTGATTTATAGTTACCGAAGTTTTGTGTCAATCCAAAATACTTGTTATCTGAAATTTCTTTGATTTCATCATAATTTAACACGTCAGAAAAAACTGCAAAGTTAGATATGGTGCCCTTAAAAAATTTTTGATTGTCTTTTCTATTAGGGTTACTACATCCTAAATAAAATTTTCTATTCTTACTATAATAATCTCTTAATTTTTTTATTTTTTTACTGTCCACTAATACACCATCTTGATACATCTTTATTTCTTTTTCATATGTGTCAATAGTTAAAGCAATATTAGTTTTATAATTGGTTGTTATATTAGATTCTAAATGAATAATATTATTATCAATATCAAATATTTGAACTGCGTATCTTGAATACGAGGTAAATCCGATTAAAAAATCATAACCGGGTATACCAAAAGACGCAAACACATCATCATCTTTTTCATGATTTAATGTTAATTCATCGGGATTGAAACTAATAAAAATTGTATTTTTATATTTGAAATCGAATATGTTGTTTCCCTCAATATATGCGTCTACACCATTAAATCTTAGAGATGCCACATTACCACCTTTTAGACTGATTTCTTTTGTGTCTAATGGAATTTTAGACAATTTGCATCTATGTAAAAGTTCGGTGTCTTCATAACCCCATCCCCAATATTTGTTTGAGTAACCATTTACAAGTTCGAACATGTCCACTGGAAAAAGTGTAACTCCCCCAAAATATTCATCAAATACTATTCTTTTGAATCCACCTGTCGTTATGAAATCAGTTGCCATGTGTAATGGTATATCACAATATGAATAATCAACATCATAAGGTAACATGTCAACATCGTGAAAAATAACGTAGTCACATTTTAACTTTTTGGAATATAAAAAACCAACGTTCAATAGTTTTCCTCTATTGAACGCTAGCCCGTCATCTTGTTCAACTACAATTATTTCATAGTCAATATCAAATTTCGATAACCAATTTTTTAATGATACTTTAAATCGAACAAGTTGTTTATAACGGTCTCTATATGGTACGATTATACCAAGTTTATGACTCATTATTTTATTTTCTTATTGGATATTTTTACCTCTTGACCATCTTTGAATACAATTTCTTTTACGATTTTGTTATGAAACTCTGCTAAATAGAATTGTATTCTGTTACCCCACTCCTCTTTATCAATTTCTTCAACCCACACAGTAAGTGCGTCTAAAGAATTTGAAATTTTTTCCAGTGCTTTAACTTTTCTTTGTTCAAGAATCAATAATTCGTCATCTTTACCATTAGTTTTTTTAATTTGTGTCATATTGATTTTATTTTATTAATTAAATTATTCCATTTGGAGTACTCCCCATAATTACCTAATATACAATTTTTTTTGAATAAAAACAAGGGGTCTTCTATGTTAATACAAAACTTATTTTTTCTTAATGAATTGTACATAATTCCGTACTCATTCGAATAGGAATAATCTTGATTATTATCTGCAACTGTTTTAATTCTTTCTATCGATGTGGAATCCCATTTGAAATGGTGAACTTGTACGTGGTCTTTAGGATTAATTAATGGGTGATTCCATCCTTGCCATTTCCAAGTTGTTTGATTATCTATTTTTGCATAATGTTGTCCAGATGTAATTTCAATAGACCCCTTCATAACACAAACCTTATTTGGATTGGCTTTACTTAAACGATATCTAAAAAAACCCGCATTTGGATATTGTGAAAATATTTCTTCATTCATATTTAAAACTGAAAATTCTCCATTCGGTCCAATCCTATCTATAAAACCACCTCTTATTATTTCCCATCCGTTATCCTCACAATCTGATATACATTGCTTTAAATTATTATTTGGATATAAATGAAATTCATCAATATCAGCAACCACCCACCAATCATGTGGATTTTTTGATTTAATGAAATTGTATAATTGTGTAACTTTTTCCCAATCAAATACTCTGTCCTCAATAGTTTTTACAATCTTTACGTTTTTATATTGTTTGACTTTATCTTTTACATTTTGAATCAAATTTGGATGAATTGATGATTGATATACAACAAATTGGATCTCCTCAACATATTTTGAATAATGTTTTACGAAATGTGGTATTAAATCAATTCCGTGACCAATAACAGATATTAATCTAATCATTTTTTTCTATTAATAATTGTAATTCCTGATGAGGTTGGTTTTGTTGATAATATACAAAAATTAAAAAGATTAATCAAGTTCCACTCTTTACTTTGTTGTAATTCTTCAACAAATTTTGAAGGCCCATCGAATTTGTGATAATCTTTTTTTGCATCTTCAGATACAATCAAAGTTTTTTCATAATTTTTATCAGTATCGTGTATAACAATAATTCCATTATTTGTTAATAATGATGAATATAAATTAAAATCATTTTTAATACCCTCATACGTATGGTCACCATCTAAAAAAAGTAAATCAATTTTAATATCTTGCCTAACAAAAAAATCATGATACGCATCAACAGATGTTGATTTTATAAACCTTGGCCAAAAAGTTCTTCTAAAAAATGAATTTTCATCTTCTATATCTGTTGGTCCACCAATACCATTACACGCATCGACAACATATGTGACGCCAATATCACCCCAATTATAATCTGAATTTCCTTCGAATATTTCTTGTTTATGTAAATCTAATCTAGCTTGTGTCATCAGGCGAGGTATGAATCCACCACCAGATCCTATACAAACACAAGTTTTAAACCTCATCATCTGTATTAATGAGTAAACTATTAATCCATCTCCTAAATGTAAATCGGTTGCACCGTGTGTCCACCTATAAGGAACAGGTTTATCATTATTATTTGTAATAAATTTTTTTAAATATTCTTCGTTTAAGATCATTTCATCCAATCAGGTAAAAAATCAGGATTAGTAAATTTTCTACTAATACTAACCACCTTATTTTGGATTAATTTAAACAAATTTTCATCCAAAGTCAATTTTGTGTTTGATAATAAAGATGATATTAGAATAGAAACACCTTCACCCATACCAGATATTTCTTTTTTACCATCTATGTTACAAAAATCTTTAACTATTTGTAATTTTTCATAGTGTTTGTAAAAATCTTTTTGGTTAAAACCTTTTTTATTAATAACTAAAAAATATTCCCACATTGTATTTTCATTTGATATATCTACATTTAAATTTTTGATATAATCTTTATAAAATTTCCACTCATTTGTTGTCATATCAATATTTGAAATGGTTTCCAACTTGCTCGGGTGTTTTGATAGTGTTTCAACAAAGGATATTCCGTGTTTAAAATCGAATGTTTTAATTTTTTTTAAAAAAGAATAATCGAATACTTCTAAATCTGCATCGATTAAAATACAGATATCATGATTATCCAAAATATATTTTGGTAATAACATTTTGTCATGATATGATTTAATTTCTTTTTTATATGGAATTAGTTTTAAATAATTTGTAGAATAATATTTGTTAAAATATTCTATATTATCTGTTAGAACATAGCAAGAATATCCATCTTCTAATAATCTTTTTATTTTGTGTATAGATCCTTCAAAATAATAATGGTCTCCAAAACAAAAGATACCAAAAGCAATATTATTCATTTTAATTAATTAATAAAATATAAACAATTTTTACATTTTGTAAAAGTTTGTTTATTTTTTCCATATTGGTGTTTCGAGTAAAGATAAAATCATTGAATATGTGCATTCAAAATGTATAATCCCATTTAGAATCAGAAGGTCTCCATTTACTATTATCTTCACATCTCCATATTTTAGTAGAGTATCTAAAATACGGAATTTCATTTATTGATTCGGTTCGAGAAGGTTGATACCAACGAGTTCTATTATTTGGTTGTGCACAAAATTGACCGTTTTCCAATTTAGATATGTTATAACATTTATGCTCATTTGGTGTTTCACTCCATCCACAATCCACTTCATTTGGTTCTGAATGTGCGGTATCAATTGTAAAAAGATATTCACCCTCAACAACACTATGATCCTTCATTGTTGTAAAGGTTTTGACACCCGTTAGAACCCTTTTTTCTATAACTGATATGTTATATGATAGACAATCCCAAAGTTGTAAAAAATCTAAAGGAAACTCCTTATCATTTGATTTTTTATGTCTCCAACGAAATGCATGAATCGGTAGCTTATCATATACAGCACCAAACTTGTCAATATAGGTTTCAAAAAGGAGTGCTCGATTTATAATTGATTTAACACTTACCCAATGACCCTTTTCCCATTCCTTATCGCCCAATAATTTACCATCTTTATCGGTTTGAAAATCGTAAAGAAACCTTTTATCTACATAAACTTCTATTGGTGGTATATTAGCAATCAAATAACTCATTTGTGTTTTTTTATTACTTTTTCTAAATCTTCAATTCTCTTTAATAATTCTTTATTTGTTTCAATTAATAATGCTACTATTTTATCATACTTAATCACCTTCTATTTTCAAACATAATTTTAAATTTTTATGAAATTCCAAATCTTCCTTTGTAAGAAACATAATTTTGGGTTATTTCTTCTTGTGAAAGAGCTCTATTATAAACTCTAAATACATGACAATCCATAGGCATACAATAATTTAAATCATGTTTCCAAACCGCTATTCTTCCATTACCACTATTAAAGCTTTTTGAACCCTCACTACTTTGTTGTTGCGATAATGATTGTTGCACACCATTAATATATATTTTATTATTTGTATAGGAAACATCAGTTCTCATTTCAAAAACATAATGTTTCCAATTACTAACTAATCCTAAACTTGAAACTGATGAAGATGAAATTCCATAAACATCACCATTGCCAGTGTTATATCCTAAATGACCACCACCACACCACACATCATAAGTATTCCAACCAAAAAACATTTTTCCACTATATCCTGAACCAATTTTTGCAACCATTTCAATTGTTGCGGTACCACCTAATGATGGAGCAAAAAAATCAATATAATCGTTCGTCCCATCAAATGTGATTTGACCATTTGAATCAAATGACACATTGGCAACATCAATAGAACCACCTCTTGCAACATCAATAAGACTTTGTGTTGTCGATCTAGTTCCTGTTGTGAATCTTGTTGGGTGATTTTTTTGTTCAATTTGAATATTTGCAATATCATATTTGTATGGTCCACCCGGATTAAACCAATAAGAAATTGCTGTATTATTAGGTGATGTCCAAGTATATCCAAATCTTTCCCAAACACCCACTGCACCTAATGTAAATCCCATAGAATATGCAGTTGCAGACTGAACACCATAAGTGTAATGATAAAATGTACAAGATTTACCGACTGCATTAGAATCAACCGATCTAGCATAAAATGAACAATAAACGGGAGAATTTGATGTGAATGACGCATTTGCACCATAAGCCATATGATCAGGTCCATCAGCTCTCGTTATGTGTTGTCTTATACAATCAGATATAAATCCATCAGATGGATTTGTAAATCCATTTGGAATCCATTCTTTAACTAAACCTGAATTTGGTAAATGTGGGTAACCCCACCACATTGTTGGAAAATTTTCTGAACTAATAGATATTTTACTATCCGTTGCAATACTATCATGAACCTTGTGTGTTCCTGTGGATGGATTTATATATCCTTGTGAACCATCCTGACTACTATTATAAGAATGTAAAGAAAATTGAGTATTACTTACTTTTTTTATAAAATAGTTAGTACCAGCCGTAACACCTCCTCCTGTTGTTTGTGGTTGCATCACATCATAGGTTCTAAGTCCGTGTGACGATGTCATTGTTACTATATTATTTGACACACTACTAACAGAACCAATTGAAAAATATGTTCCACTTCCATATTGATTCGTGTTATATGTTCCCCAAGCATTACCTAAAAGAGGTATAGCATTTGTGGATGCATTATCTAATAAATTGGTTGTGGGTTCACCTGGATAATATCTACTATTACCGACATTGATGCCGAATACTATTCCATTCTGTGATATATTAGGTCCAATTTTCATTTACCAAACTCTTATATTTCTTATTATTGTATGTACACCAGTGTTATTACACGATCTTCCATGTGCTGGACCGAAATTTGAATTTAAATTATTTCTTCTTCTTCTCATTAAAAATATTTTGGGGTTGCCGGTGTGATAACCACTATGAAAAAAATTATTTGAGTCGTTGTCGCATGCACTTATTTTACTGTGAGTTTGAAATTGTGTTTTTTCCCAAGAATTTAAAGATCTGTAATTTGGTATAATATCACCACTTGATTCATTATATGAAAGTAAATTACCATCTGTTCCAGAGTATCCACCGTCATTAAATCCCCAACAAGAAGCAACTCCTGTCATTTCAAACTCACAACTTAAATATTTACCAACCACACTACTCTTTATTTCTACATAGAAGTTACTACCTGGGTTTCCACATCCAGAAGTATCATGTGAAACTTTAATTTGATATCCACCATACGGACCATAATTACCGGTTTCGGAATTTATAATTGTGCAATTATATAACGTAATTCCGTAAATGTCGTTTTCTTTTATTATTGTAGAGTTTACAGTATATACTCCCATACTACCATTTATTTATTGGACATTTAGATTCCTTGAGTGACATCATACTTAATACAATACAACCACATTCACCACACCTTCCTTCATTATATTTTTTACAAGATTCACATATAGATAGCCAATAATTTCTATCTTCTTCTGTCGATAGGTCTTCCTCATCATTAATAATCTTAATTACTTTAATTTCTCCAATATAATATTCTTCAGTTTTCATATTCCAAATCTTTTTTTTGTTGCATTATATATTTGAGATATTTCTGATGAAGATAAAACTCTATTATAAACAATTAAATTTGCTATTTGACAATCAGAATATTGTCCGTATTGATTATTTAAATTCCAACCATTAGGACCCTGTGATCCATTACTATTTGACACGCTTAGTGAATCATTAATATATAATTGATATACATCTCCTGAAATATTTCCTGTTCCGGTAAACATTCTCCAAGTAGTATCAGACGTTGGGGATGTAATATCATTTACCCATCCTTCTGCATAATAATCACCATATGTATTATCATGATGTGCTAATAACCAATTATTATTATACGCGGTTATCGTTCTACCATCATTTCCATTACTCATTTTTCTTACATATGAAATCACAGTATAGTTTGTACTTGACATATTCATAGAAGTATTTCTACCATATCCGTTTCCGTTTTCGGCAAATCTCAAAACACCACCAAAATCACTTGAGAAAGTAACTGAACTACCCAATGAAATATTGTGTCCGTTTTTAGATAAATCAAACCACGTTGATCCCGAACCGGGATATGATCTATATGAACCCGCATCCACAATCATAACTAAACCATCTTTAACAATATTGGGTCCTCTAAAAATCCCCATACTTAATTTTTTGTTCTAACGTTTCAATACGTTTTAATAATTTATGATTATTATTATTAATATTTTCAATCTGTTTTAGTAATTCTTTGTTTGTTTCTATTAAAAGTGCAACAAGTTTTTCATATTTAACAGCCTTATACCCATTATCTCTAGTTGTTACAATTTCAGGTAAAACCTTTTCAATTTCTTGTGCTATCACACCAATATCATGACCCTCATTTTCGTGAATACCTTTCATTTCTATCCAATCAAATTCGTAACCATTTATTTGAGATAGTTTATCTAAAGAACCCCTTATTGGTTCAACATTTGTTTTCAATCGTTCGTCTGACCCATAAAAGGCAATTACATCGTTTGTTGCTCTAATTAAACCAACAGTTGTTGGTGTATTTGTTCCGACACCAAGGGCACCTGTCAAATATGTTGTTGTCCCACTTACAGTTAATTGACCGTCTATTTGAACACTACCACTAGCGTTTACATTTAATATAGGAATACCCGATTGATCAGATACTGAAAATATATCTCCTGTTAAACTGTCTGTTACGGAAAACAATTGACCTAATGAACCCTGAACGTCCAATACAATTGACCCTGATTTATATATTTCAACGGAACCCGTAACCGACATTAATGTTCCTGTGAATCTTGCATTTGATTCAACAGTTACGTTTGGTGATGAACCATTAAGGGTTAATATACCATTATCTAAGGTACCACTAAGTGTTACAGTACCACTACTTCCCGAACTACCACTTGACCCGCTTGAACCTGATGATCCAGAACTTCCGCTCGACCCCGAAGATCCTGATGTTCCACTTGAGCCAGATGAACCTGAACTACCTGATGTTCCCGAAGTACCAGATGAACCACTAGAACCTGATGAACCTGAAGAACCTGAAGAACCACTAGAACCTGATGTTCCCGATGAACCTGAAGAACCACTAGAACCTGATGTTCCCGATGAACCACTACTTCCACTACTTCCACTACTACCACTACTACCACTAGTTCCTGAAGAGCCAGATGTTCCACTCGTTCCACTACTTCCTGAAGTTCCCGATGTACCACTACTTCCTGAGGTTCCTGATGAACCAGAACTACCACTACTTCCACTTGTTCCACTACTTCCACTTGAACCACTACTTCCACTGGACCCTGATGTTCCTGATGAACCATTAGCTCCACTTGTACCAGATGAACCAGAAGAACCACTAGAACCACTACTTCCACTTGAACCAGAGCTACCTGAACTTCCTGAAGAACCGCTAGTACCAGATGTTCCACTACTACCGCTTGTTCCACTACTTCCTGAATTACCCGAAGAACCCGAACTTCCTGACGAACCTGAAGTACCACTGGTACCCGAGCTACCACTATTACCAGATGTTCCCGATGAACCCGAGATACCTGAGCTACCACTTGTACCAGATGAACCAGAAGAACCACTTGAACCAGAACTACCGCTTGTTCCACTTGAACCGGATGTACCTGAAG